>Ga0256843_1001066_pt1 | contig 22228 bp, 26 predicted proteins | sample AlvinellametaG_FD_191572 | JGI IMG/M metagenome (GOLD analysis project Ga0256843, IMG submission 191572) | Pompeii worm associated microbial communities from hydrothermal vent at the East Pacific Rise, Pacific Ocean - Alvinella | ecosystem: Host-associated > Annelida > Integument > Unclassified ... | reverse complement strand
TCCTCCATACGTCTAATAAAAGAGGGGTCAAAAACACCCAGCAGATACTTTCGCGCTCCTGCAGGATTGGTCAAAGGTCCTAGAATATTAAAGACGGTACGGTGATCAATGGACTTTCGCACAGGCATAATGTGCTTCATCGCAGGGTGATGGTTCATTGCAAAGATGAAACAAAAACCGGTCTCCTCCAACATCTTGACCTGATCTTCCACAGAGAGATCCAGATTGATCCCCAGAACTTCAAGCACATCGGCCGAGCCTGAGTTGGAAGTGATGGAGCGGTTCCCGTGCTTGGCGACCACACACCCCAAAGAGGCAAGGAGCAAAGAGACAGTCGTAGAGATGTTGAACGACCCGCTCTTGTCTCCCCCTGTTCCCACCACGTCGATGGCCTTCTCTCTGAGTTCATCCGAGAGCGGAAGCTTTACGGAGTGCTCACGCATTACTGCAGCAGCAGCGGCAATATCTTCGCCACTTTCACCTTTTTCATAAAGGTCAATAAGGAACTGACGTGCCTCTTCCGCACTCATCTCATTATTAAAAAGTTTTTCGAATTGTTGTTTGATGTTCATTTTTCACCTCCGTAGGGGTCAACCCACGTGTTGACCTTATCATTCAAAGGGTAGACACATGGGTCTACCCCTACAACTCTTTGACAAATTCTTCTTTCTGTGACTTCGGGATCGTTTTCGTTGTCGGTATCTGCAACACCTCGTACGACTTGGGACCTTTAAGGTATTCTATCCTAATTTTATCCCCTATCTTCACATCTTTGGAAGCTTTTGCTTTTTGTCCATTGACATAGACAACACCGCTTTTGAGCATATCTGTCGCAACGGTACGACGTTTGACCACATTGACGGCACTGAGCCATTTGTCTACACGCATTGGTTCTCCTTTCGTCAAAAGTGAGAGTGACAGTTGATAGTGATAGAGGCTTTGCACTCCCTCTTTTACTAACTTTCACTATCAACTGTCACTGATCACTGCTTGAAAAGTGCTTCCGCTTCCTTAGCAGCAGTCATTCCTTTAAGTGTCAACTCACCGTCAAGCAGATAACTTTCCGCCTTAAGCTTTTTAAAGATCTGCTTTGCCTCTTTCATGTCGTACATCCCTGTATTGACAAGCATGACCTGAATATCTGTCAGTGTCTCTTCCGGTTTGCGGTTAAGTATGCCAAGGAGGGTCACTTTTTTGAGGATATCAATATCATCGTTATTCATACTGTTTCACTTTCACTGTTTGAAACGTGCTTCCGCCTCTTTGGCTTTGGCATGTCCCTTCATGGTCAGATTTCCCATAGAGTTGATCAGCCCGTCACGCTTGAGCTCTTTAACCATCTTTTTTGCTTCAGAGGGAGAGTAGCTGCCAGAGTTGACCAATGTTTCGATCACCTCATCAAGCCCCTCACTCTTTTTCTTTTTCAGGATCCCAAGGAGCGTGACCTGCTTCAAAAGCTTTTTATCTTCAGCATTCATACTTCACCTCCTCACTCGACCTGTCAACTGTCACTATTCACTATCACTGCTTAGTGCAGATCTTCGTTCAGCTTCACTTCACGTGTACTTCTGCGCGCGATGATCTCACCTGTGGTAGAGTTCTGACGGTAGTGGATACCGTTGAGTCCTTGAAGCTCCTCACCTTTGAAGGTTGTCTTGTTATCAAGCTTTGCATCAGGGTTTGCCGCTTTGATCTTCTCAAGCTCTTCGGGCGCGATCTTGATCTTCGTTCCAGCCAAGATCGTCACACCCGCATCGACGATACATCCGTCACCAAGTGGAAGTCCTGTCACGGAGTTGGCACCAAGAAGGGTGTTCTCACCGATGCTGATAGGATTCCCGTCTGTTCCTGAAAGTACACCGAGGATACTCGCACCACCACCGACATCGGAACCGCTTCCGACGATCGCAGAAGAGGAGATACGCCCTTCGACCATCACAGGTCCGAGTGTTCCTGCGTTGAAGTTGATGTAAGAGGCACCCGGCATCACCGTTGTTCCTGCTGCAAGCTGCGCACCCATTCTGACTTTAGACGCATCAAGAATACGTGTATTGTCGTCTGGAATGATGTGCTGGAGGAATCTTGGGAACTTGTCTACACTGTCAACTGCAGGGTAAGTTCCGTTCATCTTCATCTCGATCTCATTCTCTCTAAGGTAGTCAAGCTCGTATGGTGTATTCCCTACCCATGCGACATTGCTCAAGATACCAAATGCTCCATTGAGGTTCACTTTTCTCAGCTCCGCCTTTCTCAAAGAGAGTGCATAGAGTTTAATGTATACCGCTTCTACACTCTGAGGTGCAGCATCTTCAAAGAGGAATACAATACGGAAATCTTTTCCGATGTCTTCCATTGCTGCAAGTGTTTTGATCACCTGTACGTTCTTGTGTGCATCACCTGTTGCTTCTGCCGCGTAAGGTGCAAAAGCTGCCATCGCATTTTGAACGAAGTTGTCATTAATGGTTGCAACAAATTCCGTACCACTGAAATCAACATTGATCTTCGCTTCCTGCAATGCTCTGATGAATACTGCCGCAGAACCGAAGTTCTCTTTCCAGTTGATCAGTCCGAAACTTGCCTGAAGTACCTTCTCCGCATTCTTCTGTCCTCTGTCCACTCTGGCGATACCAAATGCCAAAGGTTCTCTGTAACCCTCTTGTGAAGTCGTCTCTGCGACCAGTTTTTTAAACTCTTCTGTTGATGTAAGCGTTTCAATTGCCATAAAAAAACTCCTGTGAAATAATTGGAGTGATTATACTCGGATTTATTTAAATTAGGGCATCTAACATCAGGCTTATTTGAGGTCACATAGGGTAAAATCCGCGCATGAAACACTTACGAGGCCATACCAAGCGGTACTTTTCACTGGCAGTGATCGCGATGTACTCCACACTGCACAAACTCTGCCGTCTTGACAGCAACTACCAGTACCACAAGCTTGCCTTTTCTCCATTGCCTCGCAAGACCGCACCCCCTGCATCCGTATAACTTCCAATTCATTCAACCGTAGGGTGGATTTACTCACCCCATATCCAATATGATATAACGGTGGATAAGTCCACCCTACGCGGTATATATTACATAAATTTCACACTATACAAACAAGGAAATAGACCATGAAAAAAACAACACTCAGCCTCATTACGGCATCGTTGCTGTTGGGACAAACAGCATTCGCAGAAGAGAATCTCGGAGAGATCACCGTTACCACGGCAACTCAAACGGCACAGACACTCAACGAAGTAACATCCAACGTTGATGTTATCACTGCACAGGAAATTCAGGACAGAGGTTATACCACGGTAGCACAGGCACTCAGTTCTGTCGCAGGTATCTCCACAGTCAGTAACGGAGGGCTTGGAAAAAGTACTTCAGTATTTGTACGCGGTATGGACAGCAAACATGTACTCGTACTCATTGACGGTATCCGCTATAATGACCCGACTTCTCTGAGCGGCGCACCGTTTGCAGATCTTATGGTCGATGATATTGCACAGATCGAGATCGTCAAAGGGGCACAGTCAGGTATCTGGGGTGCCGATGCAAGTGCGGGTGTCATTAACATCATTACCAAAAAAGCACAAAAAGGGACTCATGCCTCTGCACACTTAGAAGGCGGAAGCTTTGGAACATGGAAGTACGGTGCAACAGTCTCCACGGCAACAGAGAGCTACTATGCAAAGCTCAGCTACAACGTGGTCGATACGGATGGCTTTACTACCGTAGCTCCTTACGGTGAAGATATCGACAACTTCGAAGATGATGAGTATAAGAATGAAACCCTGAACGTTCAGGCAGGATACCATTTCAACGCAACAAACAAACTTGATCTTACCTATACGCAAATTGACGGTGACGGCGATGCCGATCCGTATGACAGTACCACCTATGATTATGATCCTAACGGAGACTACAGACTCGAGAGCACCTACAAGTTCATGAAAGCCAACTTCAACCACATCGACAGCTTCAATGAGCTTAACGTGTATGCACAGCGGTCGGACTTCAGTCGTACCTACCCTGATGACAGCTTTTCTCAAAACTTTGACGGTACCATCGATGAGTACGGTATCAACTCCAAGATCGGATACAGAGAAAAAGATTTCGTACTTGTCGGTGTAGACTACAGAGAGTTCACCCATGAGAATGATCTGGACAGATCTTACGATGCAACCGGTATATTCGTGACCAACACCAATACATTCGAGGGCATCTTGGGCGGTACCACCATTCTGACCGAATCACTTCGTTATGATGACTACAGTGCATTTGACAGCAAAACCACCGGAAAGATCGGGATCAAGCATATTCACTCTCACATTGAAGGACTGACAACCTCTTTCAACTACGGAACAGCATACAATGTACCGACCATGTATAATCTCTACGATCCGTTCAGCGGCAATGAGAACCTCAACCCTGAAACGATCGACAGTTATGATATTACCATTGCGTACAAAGGCTTCAAAGTCACCTACTTCAATAACCAGATCGACGATATGATCGACTATGCAAGCAAATATGACGCAGAAGGCAACTGGATCGGCGGAGGGTATGAGAATGTAGCGGGCACATCCGAGATCGACGGTATTGAACTTGCGTACCAGCAGGAGATCATCAAAGATCTATTGCTCAACACCAACTATACGCACCTCTTTACTGCTGAGGACAATAATGGAGAAGCACTTGCCAGACGTGCCAAAGATACATTCAACCTTGCACTTGACTACTACGGTATTGACAAACTTCATATAGGTACAGACGTACAATACATCGGTGAGCGTTTCGACAGAGCCGGAGAACAGGGTGAGCAGACAGGAAAATATGCCGTATTTAACATGACCGCAGACTATCAGATTACCGACAACATTCAGGTTTATGGTAAAATCGAGAATCTCGGTGACAAGTACTACCAGACTGTTTACGGCTATGCAACAAGCCCGAGAGCATTCTACATCGGTGTAAGAGGGAAAATATAATCAGGTAGCAGTGAGCAGGTAGTAGGTAGTAGGTAGCATTCAAATAAAGGAGTCGGGACTTCAGTCCCGCTTTAACCAAGAGAGATATATATGAAACAATTACTCCATTTTATTGTACTGTTTGTTTTTCTCAATGCATCTGAACGCATCGTTACCCTCTCCCCTGCCATCAATGAGATCGTCTATGCCCTTGGTGCGGGTGATCAAGTGGTGGGAAATACCACCTACTCTCTCTACCCCGAAGCCTCCAAAAAAGTGACCAAGGTAGGCGGCTATTTCTCTCCGAGTCTGGAGAAGATCCTTTCGTTAAAACCTACCCTTGTCATCATGCAACCCAACAATCGTAAACTGGCGACGCAACTTAACAAACTGCATATCAAAACGGAGATCGTCGCCATTGACAGGCTTGAGCATATTGAACAAGCCATTGTAGAACTGGGAAAAGTGTTGCATCAAGAGCCAAAAGCACAAAAGATCGTCAGCCAAATTGAAAAGGCGCTTCAAGAACTTAGGGGTAATGTCTCGAACAAAAAGATACTCATTGTCTTTGGACACAACACCAAGATAGCGGGCAACATCTTTGTTGCAGGGCAGAACCTCTACTTTGATGACATCATCAACGCTTCGGGCAATACCAATGCTCTGCACTCCACCCGCAAAGGGCAGCCTGTGCTCAACCGTGAGAACATCATCGCACTCAACCCTGACATTGTCATTCTTTTGGCACATTCCATGAAAGAGCGGGGACTTACGGAAAAAAACCTTATCGACCCGTGGCTGGCGCTGCCCATTAGTGCAGCCAAACAGAAGAACATCTACATCATTGACAAGGCGTACTCCGGCATCCCAAGTGACCGGCTGGTACTCTTTTTGAATGATATGAAAGCGATCCTCCATGCCGTTAACGATAAGTAACTACGCTGACGGCATCCTGCACGGTGTCACGTTTGAAGTGCAAAGAGGAGAGAACCTCATCATCCTTGGTGCCAACGGCGTGGGCAAGACCACTCTCGCAAAGGTGCTTTGCGGACTTCTGCCAAGTGATTCGGTGAACATTGACGGCATGATCCCTTCCGAAACCTACGGAGAGGAGCGCGCCAAGCATATTAACTACATCCCTGCCAAACTGGAGATCTTTGACAGCTATTTGAGTGTAGAAGAGTTTTTGGCACTGAGCCATTTCAACACAGAGATCAGCATCGATGAAGCACTCTTGAAACTGAATATTTCACACCTTAAAACACATTCCTGCCAAACACTGAGTTCAGGAGAATCACAGCTGGTGCTGACTGCTTCTGCCTTATTACATGGTGCTGTCTATACCCTGTTCGATGAACCCACTGCCAACCTTGACCCGACCCGTATGAAGATGCTCTTTGCACTGCTCAAGAACGATACCAGCCTGCCAAGCAAAATCATCATCACCCACAATCTTGACCTCGCCTATCGGCTGGGATTTGATGTGCTTTACCTCAAAGAGGGACGGGTTGCCTTTCACGGCAGCAGCGAAGATTTTTTCGACCAAACACATCTTGATGTGCTCTATGGCGGCAGTGTGCAGAAGGTCAATAACCATGTGGTGGTGGCATTATGAAAAAGCTGCTCTTACTGGCTTCTCTCTTGCTTTTGGCAGTCGCCCCCTTCTTCGGACAAATAGACTTGCCTTTGGGTAAACTCCTGAAAAGCGGCACCATGGAGCATCAGGTCTTTTTTGAACTCCGGCTGCCCCGTGTGCTGTTGGCGTTTTTGGTAGGCGGCATCCTCTCTCTGGGTGGACTGGTCTTTCAAGTGGTCTTTCGCAACCCCATGAGCACCCCTTTCACACTCGGTGTAGCAAGCGGAGCAACCCTCTTTACCGCCATTGCTATCATTGCAGGATTTGGTACGCTAAGCCCCCTCTTTGCATTCCTTGGTGCCATGCTCACGGTCATCATCCTCTTTGCCATCGCTGCGCGTTTTCAAAGTTATGATCCTACGGCACTGTTGTTGGTGGGGATCGCCCTGAGCTTCTTCTACTCCGCTGCCCTTATGGTGATGTTTTACCTCTCCACCCTTCAGGAAAGCTATGAGATCATGCGATTTACGATGGGAAGTCTCGATGTGGTTGGCTTTGGAAATATCTGGCTGCTTGGCATGGTATCGGCACTGCTGCTCTGGCTTGTCTACCACTACCGTAAAGCCTTTCAGGCTCTGCTGACCTCCTACGAATTCGCCTTTTTGCAGGGCATCCACGTCAAAAAACTCAGCTACACCCTCCTCTTTGGTGTCTCGATAGCAGTCGGTGTCGCTGTCAGCATGACAGGCCCCATCGGCTTTGTGGGGCTCATCATCCCTCACATTCTCAAAACCCTCTACCGCGTCAGTGCAGACAAACTGCTGTGGCAGAGCTTCTTCTACGGTGGTGTATTCCTCGTACTCAGCGATCTCATCGCCCGTAACCTTGGCGAGAGTGATCTGCCCATAGGAGTTGTCACTTCGTTTGTGGGTGCGCCTTTCTTTATCTATCTGCTCTTAAGAAGGAAACGTTAAACCAATGAAACACTTCACCCCCAAAGATGCCGAAACACTCATGGAGATCATTGCCAATCGGCGGGATGTTCGCGGGCATCACTTTAGCAGTGAACCCATCAATGAGCAAGAGCTGCAAATACTGCTTGAAGCCGCACACCATGCCCCATCAGTAGGCTACTCTCAGCCGTGGAAGTTCGTAGTAGTGAAGGATGAAACACTGCAAGATGCCATCTACCGGAACTTCAAAGAGAGCTTTAAAAAGAGCAAAAAGAAGTTCAAGCACCGCCCCGAGTATGCCAAGCTCAAACTTGAAGCGCTCAAAGAGACCAAGCTTCACATTGCCGTTTTCTACCACCATCAGGGAGGGCACATTTTAGGGCAGACGACACAAGCCGATACGGGGCGTTACTCCGTTGCTGCTGCCATTGAGAATATGTGGCTGATGGGGCGGGCGTTGAACATCGGCATCGGGTGGGTGAGCATCCTTAAGCCCAAGAAGGTGCGTAAACTGTTGGGGCTTGGAGAGGCATACGAGATGGTCGGCTACCTCTGTGTGGGCAAGCTCAAGAGCCTCCCCACTGAACCTGAGCTCAAAAGCCTTGGCTGGGAGAGCACCAAAGAGCGCAGCCGTACGGTAGTTGTTTGTGACGGCAAACAGATTGAGGGCTCTACCGAGCAGATACACCCTATTTGCGGTAACACGGAGTTTCTCAAACCGCTTGTCGGGCAAAAGGCTACCTTCATGCTCGCACTCAGCCACACCAAGACCGCCAACATCAAAGGCATCACACAAGCAGGACTTCCGGGTCTCATACACCTTACCCCCACGCTCGATGCGGAGTTTGTCAAACTCGGCAGACTCAAAAGCCTCAAAAAACTCCCCAAGACCACCAAGGGCATCCCCACCCCTGCGCTCATCACCCGTGCCGTGCATCTACTTACCCCCTACGGGCACATCGAAGCGCTCGATCTGGGGCTCAGAACACCTCCCAAGCTCAAACGAAAGCACCTGCACCGTTTTGGCATAGTACCTAGCGGCAACATCGCCAAAGATGCCAAGATAGACGCACGCGAACTCTTTGAAAAGGGGTACCGCTTCGGAGAGAGCTACCAACTTAAAGACAACTACCTCATCTTGGGCGAGTCTGTCCCCTCAGGTACGACCACGGCAACGGCAACCGCACTGGCGCTGGGCTATGAAGCGGAGGGGCTCTTCTCTTCAAGCTTCAAAGATGTCCCCAATGACATCCGCCGACACACCATTGCCAAAGCCCTGAAAAAAGCAAAGAATAAAACCGACCTTTTTGAGATCCTCGGCACGGTCTCGGACAATATGCTCATCTTCAATGCAGGCTTCATCCTCGGTGTCAACGGACGCTTCCCCGTTGTCCTTGCAGGCGGCACACAGATGGCAGCGGTACTTCTGGTAGCCAACCGCATCATCGACTACATGGGCACGGCATTTGAAGCACACAACCTTGCACTCTGCACCACCAAATGGGTTGCCAAAGACAAACACTCCAACATCAAAGCCCTCTTACAGATGCTCGACTTCCCCATCAACGCCTACTACACCGACTTTGATTTCTCCTGCGCACACACCCCTGCACTTAAACGCTACGACAAAGGCGAAGCCAAAGAGGGCGTAGGAGCTGGTGCGGCCATCATGTACGGCTACCTCAACGGACTTGGCAAAGAGGAGATAAGTAGACAGGTGGAAGGATTTATACCATGAAAATACTCTACTACGGCGGACAAAAATCAGGTAAAAGCCTGCTGGCAGAGCAAAAGACACTCAGCCTTGCAGGCAACAGCAAACCCTACTACATTGCTACCTATGACAACAGCTATAAAGATGCGGAGATGGCTAAGCGCATTGCCAAACATCAGTCACAACGACAAGAAGCGTTCCATACCGTTGAAGAGACACACCATCTTGCCAAAGTCATTGAAGCAGAGCAAACCTACCTCATCGACTGTATGAGTATGTGGCTTCTCAATACCCTTACATGGGAAGAGAAGCAGCTTTTTGCAGAGATTGAGGCACTTACTACCAAAGAAGTGAACATTGTCTTTGTCCTAAACGATGTTAGTTCAGGCATCATTCCCATCGACAGTATAAGCCGAAAGTATGTCGACCGTTCAGGGGTCATCGGGCAGAAGTTGGCGGCAATGTGTGATGAAGTGTATGAGGTAAAGCTGGGGTTGGAGATACAGCTGAAATGATGCAAACATTCCAACACGGCGGTGACATCACCGCATTTGCCAAAACCTGCGGATGCAGTCTAGATGAAGTGATCGACCTCTCTTCCAACATCAATTTTGTCAAGCCACATATCGATGTGGACTTCAATACCATCAACATTGCCCCCTACCCCAACTACGACAGCCTCTATGAGAGCATTACCAACCATTATGGTGTTGTAGAGGATCAGATGGAGCTGTTTAATGGTGGAAGTGCAGGGATTTTTTCTTTTTTTGCACATATGAAGGGCAGACACATGGGTCTGCCCCTACGATGTGTGGTATATGCACCGGCATATTTGGAGTACAAGAAAGCAGCGGAGCGGTTCGGGTATAGCCTGCATCTCATCGACCGTTTTGGCGCTATGGATGCAGAAGTACCACAAGGGAGTCTGGTGATCTTCGTCAACCCTGCAACACCTGATGGTGTATTTTACGATATTCAACCTCTGCTCAAGAAGTGGCACAACCGTGACTGTACGGTACTCATCGATGAGTCATTCATCGAGTTTACACCACACACTTCGGCTACAAGTTACCTTGCACAGTACCCCAACCTTTTCATTTTAAAGTCACTCACCAAATATTGGGGAGCGGCGGGTATTCGCATGGGGGCGTTGCTCTCTTCGGCTCAAAATATAGCCGCACTCAAACAGAGAGAACCGCTATGGAAGCTCTCGGCATTCGATGCTGCCTACATTCAAGCTGTGCTGCAAGATGAAAGCTTTGCCAAACGCTCAGAAGCAGCCAATCAAAAGAGCCGTGACTACCTGCTTGCACTGCTGCAAAAGAGTCCGTTGGTCAAACACATCTACCCCTCCGAAGCAAACTTCGTACTGGTCGAACTTCAAGGTATCACAGCCGAGGAGCTGCAAGAGAGACTCATACCCTACAGAGTGATGATACGCAACTGTGAGAACTTTGATGGTCTTGGCAAATACCATGTACGCATTGCGCTTAAAGAGGTAGAGAAGCTACAACGACTCAAAGAGGTGTTCCATGCATAATCTCAGCATCTTCGGTACCAGCTCCGATGCAGGCAAAAGCACCGTCACATGGCTGATTGGGCGTATCTTGCAAGACGCAGGCTACAGCGTTGCTCCCTTTAAGGCACAAAATGTCTCAAACAACGCCCATGTGGCAGATGATGGCAGCGAGATCGCCATTGCCCAGCACTTTCAAGCCAAGGCTCTGGGTGTACCGACAAGCTGGCACAACAACCCCGTACTGCTCAAATCGGGGCGTGGGTCGATGGCATCGCTCATTGTCGAGGGTAAGAGCGTTGCCGACAAAGATGTCTGGGCATACTACCGAGAACTCGACACGCTTAAACCGGTCGTTAAAGAGGGCTTTACGTGGCTTGATGCACGATACGATGTGGTCATTGCCGAAGGGGCGGGCAGCCCTGTAGAGCTAAACCTCATGGAGAAAGACCTCTCCAACATCTTCATCGCCACCGAGTTCAATACCAAGATCATCCTTGTCGCCGACATTGAAAAAGGCGGTGTCTTCGCCTCTGTTTACGGGGTCTATCACCTGCTTCCCGAAGAGCTGAGAAACAATGTCATCGGTGTCATCGTCAACAAGTTCAGGGGCGATATGTCACTCTTTGACGAGGGGGTGCACATTATCGAAGAGGAATTCGGCATTCCGGTACTTGGCGTACTGCCTTATGAGCCTTTCAACCTTGGCTTTGAAGATTCGCAGAGTCTCATGAACTATACCCAGGATTGCAGCAAAGCCACCCGTCATGTCGCAGTCATTGCCTACCCGACCATGAGCAACTACACCGACTTCGAACCGCTCTTGGCAGATGAGAATACCTGTGTGGAGTTCGTGACCACCAACATCGACCTTAGCGGATATGAATGCATCATCCTTCCCGGCTCCAAACGGGTCATTGACGATCTGAGATGGCTCAAACAGACAGGACTCTTTGCACAGATACAAAAACACCATCAGGCAGGTAAAATACACCTCATCGGTATCTGCGGCGGCTACCAGATGATGTTCGAACAAATCATCGATAAAGACTGCATCGAGACGACCAAGCCGACCGTTGAAGTTGGATTGGGGTTCATTGATGACGAGATCGTCTTTCAAAAAGAGAAGATCCTCAAAAAAGAGGGAGAGTGCTACGAGATACACCACGGCACTTCTACCAAATATCCTGATGGATACAAAACAGACAAACTCTACGGTACCTTCTGCCACGGGCTTTTTGTTGATGACTGGTTCAAAACCTATGAACAAGAGCGTATCAAAACCTTTACGGAAACGATAAAAAAGTACTTAGATATAGAGAGGATCGTCCAAAGTGTACGCTGAAATTGCTCTAGTCGCCTACACCATTGACCGCATCTTCGGTGAGTTCGGTTTCATTCGCCATCCTGTCATATTGATGGGAGACTACATCAAGTGGTTTGAGAAACGCTTTTATACCAATACGATTATCAAAGGTATCATTCTTTCTCTTACCCTCATTGGTATTGTAGGCATACCCAGTTATGCCATCCAATCACTCCTACTTCCTACCTCCTCACTCCTCACTATACTCTTCTTAGGCATGCTTGCCTCAACAACCATCGCTTCCAAAATGCTCTATGATTCGGTCAAAGAGATCATCACACACCCAAAAAAGATCGCCTATCTTGTCAGCCGTGATACCAAACAGCTTTCTCCATCCGATATCAACAAAGCAGCCATCGAAACCTATGCCGAAAATCTCAGTGACGGAGTCATCGCCCCACTCTTCTACCTGCTACTCTTCGGACTTCCGGGAGCATTTGTCTATAAGGCAATCAATACGCTTGATTCTATGATCGGCTACAGAAATGAACGCTATGAGAAGTTCGGAAAGTTTTCCGCAAAGCTGGATGATGTTGCCAACTATGTTCCTGCGAGGATCACGGCAGTGATGATAGTAGTATTCACACCCAAAAGGGCAGGCACAAGACCTGCCCCTACGCAAAATGATATATCATCCCAAGGGTCGGCACAAGGTACAACCCCTACAAACAACAAAAGCGTTGCCAAGCAACGCATACATTCACTCCTACTTCCTACCTCCTACTTCCTCACTAACATTTTCCACAACGGAAAACGACACGAAAGTCCCAACGCCGGCTACCCCATCTCCGCCATGGCGTATGCACTGGGCATTAAACTGGGAGGTCCGACATCTTACTTCGGAAAGGTCAAATCCAAAGCATGGTTCGGAGAGGGTAAAGAGACGATCACTACGGAAGATATTGAAAATGCACTCAAACTACAGCCAAGATTGGATATAGTCATCCTACTATTTTTAAGTCTGGGAGTATTGCTGTGAGAGACTACTGGTTGGGACTGAAGTTCATGTTCTCCTACTTTACCATTCTGCCTGTCCGATTCAAAGAGAGCGATGACCTCTCCAAACCTTCCATTCTTGCCTCCATGCTCTTTTGGCTCCCTATGGGTGGGTTGGTACTGGGAACGCTTTCGGTACTGCTCTACCGTATCCTCTTCCCACTTGAATGGGTAGCAGGTATCCTTGCTGCTGTTGCCTACATGATGCTCTACGGTTTTCTGCACACAGAGGCTATCATGGATGTGGCAGATGCACTCTATGCCAAACATGCAGGTAAAGATGCGTTTGCAGTCATTAAGGAGTCGACCGTAGGTGCCATGGGGGTACTCTGGGCTGTGGCGCTCATGCTGCTCAAAGTCTCTGCCATTGTCTTCTTGCTCAGTTATGAAGCTTACGGGTTCTTTCTCTCTGCACTCATCGTCAGCCGTCTGGGACTGCTTCTGCTCTTTTTTACCCAGACCTTCCGCTCCTCGTTCATTACGACCATGCAGCGAGGCTTTGAGAAATCCTATTTTGCAGGTTCACTCCTGCTCTTTGGTACCATTGGCACACTTCTCTCAGGCTGGCACTTCTTCATACTTCTTCTTATCGGATTGGGTGTTGCCTACTTCATTGCAACCACACTTGCCAAAAAACTTGGCTTTATGAACGGTGATGTGCTGGGAACAACCCTTGAAAGTACCGAAATCATCCTTATGCTCCTTGGAGGTGCCCTGTGGCTCTGACACTACTTCGCCATACACCGCTACACCCCAAACATCAGGGACGCTACAACGGCTGGACCGATCTTGAGATCGAACCTTCCTTGTTTGATGCCAAAGCGGTCGAGATACTCACCCGTCAAAAGTTCGACCTTGTCTACAGTTCTGACCTACAGCGCTGCACGCAAACCCTTGCCTATATGGGCATAGAGAACTTCCAGACAGACGAACGTCTTCGTGAGGTACGCTTTAAGGCACACATCGAGGGGAAAAACTTCGAAGAGATCAGCCAACTGTCAAGCTATGATGAGAGTCTGCTCGAAGATATGGAGCGCTGGCACCGCTACATCTGTGCAGAGAAGCAGGAAGCCTTTGAAAGACGCATACGTGCTTTCCTCTCAGAACTGCCGACAGACAAAGAGATCCTCATATGCTCCCATGCGGGGACACTCCAGAAGATGCTCTACTTTCTCAGTCTTGCCAAAGCAAAGATCGACTATCTTGAATTCATAAGGATCGAACACCATGGGATACAGTGAATGGTTTGAAGCTCACGGACAAAAACATGCCGCCATCATGGCAAAACTGATACACCTCAGTGATGAAGCGGTGATCGCCTACTTCCGTTTTGAGAACATGGTCAAACAGGAACCCGACTTCTGTCCGCTCTACAAAGAGAACAAAAAGTGCCACGATATGGAAGAGCTCAACTGCTACCTCTGCGCCTGCCCGAATTTCCGTTTTGATGATAAAGGCTTTGAAGAGGTGAATGGTAAAAGCCTCAAAAGCTACTGTGCCATCGACTCAAAAGACGGTGATGTATTTGAAGGAGAAGATGCGTTGCACCAGAACTGCTCAGGCTGTACGGTACCCCATCATAAAGCATACATTCAAAACGTGTTCCAAAGAGACTGGTTCGAGGTTATGAAAGAGGTCGCACCCGACGATCAGTCGTGAAAGTCGATCACGCCATACTCGTCATCATAGTGCCAGCCGCCATTGGTACGTGCAGGCTGATGATAATACAAATACTCCTGCGCACTCCCCTCGACATAGACCGGCGTACCCACTTCTGCCCATCGGAACATTCTCTGAGCAAAGCCGTTTTGCATACGGATACACCCGTGTGAAACGGGACGTTTGGGAACATACCCCAGATGCATGGCTATGCCGGTATTGGTCAGACGCAGCATATAGTTCATCTTGGCACCACCATTCGGCTTTGGCCACAGATTGGAGCGGTGGTAGCGTTTTTTCTCCAAGACCCTAAACTCTCCATTAGGTGTTTCACGTCCTATCTTCCCTGACGAGATACGCCCTTCAAAGACAATATCACCATCTTCATAAGCATAGGCTCTCTGTTCGGAAAGATCGACCACGATCTCTTTGGAGGCAAAGAGTGACGTGCTCAGCCAAACAAAACAAGCTATGCAACCCCCTACCCGTTTCATATTGTACCTCTACGATCCGTATCCGTCAGGGTTTTGGCTCTGCCATCGCCATGTATCGGCACACATCTCATTGATGCCGCGCTTGGCTTCCCAGCCCAATACCTCTTTCGCATAGGAGGGGTCGGCATAACACTTGGCGATATCTCCGCTTCTGCGCGGAGCAATGACATAGGGCACCTCTTGACCCGATGCCTTCTCGAACGCCTTGACCATCTCCAGTACCGAGTACCCTCTTCCCGTACCTAGATTGACTGTCAAAACACCGTTAAGGTCCGTTATCTTCTCCAATGCTTTCAAATGCCCTTCAGCCAGGTCGACCACATGAATGTAGTCTCTCACGCCGGTACCGTCAGGTGTGTCGTAGTCGTTACCGAAGACACTCAATTTTTCACGTTTCCCTACCGCCGTCTGAGCAATGAAAGGCATAAGATTGTTAGGGATACCGTTTGGATCCTCTCCTATCATACCCGATTCATGCGCACCGACAGGATTAAAGTAGCGCAGCAGAACAATCTTCCAGCTACTATCCGCAACATATAGATCACGCAGCATCTCTTCGACCATCAACTTGCTTCGCCCATATGGATTGGTAGCAGAGAGAGGAAAGTCCTCTTTGATCGGTGTTGTTGCAGGATCACCATAGACCGTGGCAGATGAACTGAAAACGATCGATTTGCATCCATACTGCCCCATCACTTCACAAAGCTGAAGCGTTCCGCAGACATTGTTCTCATAATATCGCAAAGGCTGTTCGACTGACTCACCTACCGCTTTGAGTCCGGCAAAGTGGATCACTGCATCGATCTTATGTGCAGAAAAAAGCGCCTCGAGGTCGGAACGATGTCGTACATCACCCTCTATTAAAGTCACGTTCTTCCCTGTCAGTGCTTCTACTCTTCGTATACTCTCTTTAGAAGCATTGCAAAAGTTGTCAAATACGATAACATCGTACCCCGCTTCCAAAAGCAACAGTGTCGTATGGGATGCGATATACCCCGCTCCTCCGGTAACAAGTATATTCATCTTACTTAAGCTCTTGAAAATATCTTCTTAACGATCCACCAGACATCAAACAGTGTGATCATCAAATAAATACCGAATACCCAAAAGAGTATTTGGGAAAGTCCGCTGTAAACATGAAAGAAATCCTTTATAGGGATTCCCAAATAAAAAGAAAAAAGTACTAAAGAGAGAAGCATCCCCAGTATGTATGGGAAAAACACCAAAGAGATAAAAGAGGTATAGTAAATATTCTCTTCCAGCATAACATAACGCGGCTTCTGCTCACTGTGAAGTTCATTCACAATAATATTATTTTCATTTGTATTTCTATTTTCGATCTGAACTAAATTATAATCTTTACCTTGTTTTTTCATCTTATCCATTACCATACTCTGTATTTTTATATTATATTGGATTATAACAGAATTTGTATTATGGGTGTATGGGGGAAAATAGATACTTCCCTTTCCCATTAACCGTTAATGTGTATTAACGTAATTAACTTTCCAATGGCCTCATCCACTTTCTCATTAAAATTCATGTCATCTATCAGACAAAATCCTTCACAATCTGCTTCTATATCTTTAACGGTCAACATTCCATATTCATTGGGACTACTATAAGAAAAAGCCCATCTTATCCCATCATAGATAATGAAATATATCTCCATATCAAATGTTTTACTATAAAAAGCTTCTTTATTGTTTCTATGACACTCTATGCTTTCTTGTCTTTCAAATCCGTACTCTTTTAGTACAGACTCTACATAATGCCCTTTCTCTGAGTCCATGAATTCTTGTATAAAATGGTACCGATACTTAGGTTCGATAAATTTAGCATTTTCAAATTGTGACAAATATGCTATAGCCTCTTTCTGGTACTTTTTATTATTTGTTTCGTATCTTTGTATCATTTCAGCATAAAATGTTTTGTAAGGCAATACTTCCTCTCGTTTTTTTGATACATAGAGATACTGTTTATTACACAGATCTGACCACCAGGGCATTGAATTCACACGCTCTTCATTCATCTCTACCCATTCATCTTCGAAAGTATATCCGTTTGGGCTCAATTCACATGCCATCTCATCTGTTCTCTCTAAATACTTCTCCTTGATATATACATCTACAGGATAGTCTGTCAAAATATGAGGTTCAAACTTTAGCTTAATCTGCTCTAGCATCTCATCTGTTATCATCTCTAATTGTTTATTTAAACGCTCTTTATCTTTTTTATCTGCTCCTTCGGGGTAGTACTTCCAATGAGAAAGGTGAATGTCCCGACAGCCATATAGATTTTTCTTATTTGGCAAAGTAAATACATACGATTCATCCAAACAATTTGTATATCTTTGAAAGTTAATAGCGAGTTCTGTATCTGTTAAAAACTCTTCAAACTCAATTAAAATCACTTCATAATCATTGAAACCAATAAATTTCTGTATATGTTCGTCATAAAAAAGCCCTAGACTATTAAGATAAGGGCTCATTTTATTTTTTGCTTTTGTTAGTAGTTTTTGGTATTCTCTGTAACCCATTTATTGCTTCCTGTTATTGGGATAATCTGCTTGTGACTATTTTATTCTTTTTTACCACATAGCAGTACAACGATTGAAGTACTCTACCATCCTCTCTCCTTCTCAATCTCTTCTTTACTTTTAAAATCTACAATATAAAATATAGGAAATAGAAAAATATAGAAATATAGGAATATAGGGGTCAGGGAATATAATATAATATAGCAATATAGGGGTCAGGTGATAACAATAACACTCTTCTTCCCTCTCCTGATAATCCCATTCACCGCCGGTTGTGATATTTCCAATACTTTAGCGATCATATGCTGAGAATATCCTTGTTCGTAGCATTGCAGAATTAGAGCATTTCGTTCTCTTTTATCTCTGGCTTTTTGGAGTATGGATCTGAGTTTCTCTTCACTTCGTTTCTTCTCGGTATTGGGTGCTTCTACAAGTGAAGCGGCTTTTTTCATCTCGTTTAGCTGATCGCTGTCAGGTTGAGAATGGAGAAACTTGCGAATCGACTCTTTGCTCTCATGAGCAAAATTCTGAGCTACCCATGAGTTTTGCAGACATTCCGGCATCTCATGGGCAAGCAGGTAGTTGGCTGAGCTGTAGGGGTATGCTTCAGGGACAGTAACTATCCCGGCTTTAACGGGGTTGTTCTCGATATAGAGGATGAGAGTATAAAGATATGCTTCATCTGTCACATACCAGGATTTAAATCTCCCCTGCCATAAATGTCCACTTCGGTGATGTTTTTTATTGAAGTAGATAGCATAGTTCATATTAAGCTGGCGCATGTATTTGGAGAGTGTCTCTCCTTTGACTTCGATGAGCAGGTGGTAGTGGTTGGACATGAGGCAGTAGTTGTGGATAGTGATATTATGCTCTTGGGCATAAAAGCACATCAGCTCTTCGAAGTATTCATAGTCCTCTTTGTCTTCAAAGACCACTCTTTGCTCAACTCCACGATTGATGATATGGTAAAAGCCATCTATCTCTATGCGGGGTTTTCGGGGCATAGGTTACTCCTCTATCATTATGGAGGAAGTATAGCATAGGAAAGATTAGGTTATTGTTATCACCTGACCCCTTTATCAAAAACATCTTGTTTAAGGAAAGTTATCATTATCACCTTACCCCTTATGTTTCTTATGTTTAGCTGATTTGGAATTTACAGAAATATTTTTACGCTACCTCCCAAACCCTTTCTATCGTTTGCATCTCTTCTCCTTGTAGTGTAATCATAAAAACTAGTGTTATGAACAATATTCTAATGAAACTCATACCATCTCCATGTTTTATCGAAGTATCAACTTATGCTATTAACTTTTGTAAATCCTCATAATCAAATGAACCTTTTTGTAAAATAGTATTTTTAATATGCACTAGAAATTCTTTGTAGGTATTAAAAATTAATCTATTATAAATACTACTTTCTAAGTCTTGATATATGATAGTTTTATCTAATGTATGGATAAACAGAAATATATCCCCATTCCAATCCGCAATAGGAATATAAAATTTATCCGGAACATATCCATACTCTAAACCATCCTGATAAAGTTCGATTATATTATCTATATTCAATAACATAAAACATTTGCCAACAGACAAACAACATGATGATAATTCTACTTGTTGTAGTACACTATTACAGCATTTTAAACTAACAATTAGCTCTTGTGGTATATTTGTTTTAATATTTTCTTTTAGTTTCTCTATTTGTTCATTTGTAGCCCCTATACACTTACAAGTATCCTTCCAATATTCAAACATCTCATGCCAAATTTCTTTAATTTCCATATATGTCTCCTATAAAAGTTATCGCTTTGGAAAACTATGCCATCTCCAAGCTTTATCAAAATATCCGCTGACTCCTCCAAGTGGAATAACAATAAAAGCATCTCCATCAGCCAGTGGAGTGGGAGATTTATTGTAAAATGAATCTATAAAGGCTCCTTGTCTTCCAGATTCACTTTTAGAAACATATCGAACAGAAACAAGTCCTTTATAATAGTTATCTGCCCCACCCTCATAAGTTGTATTATACGGATATTCATCCCTGCATTTTCCTGTCTGTGTACACAATGCATCATCCAAAAACTTATCATTTCTAGGACCAATCTTTCTATGGAGCACAAACGAAGTAGGCCATCCATTTGAACCAAGCCCTATCATCGAATCAAAAATATGGTTCTGATGCTCCGGTAAGTTGTTGGAGCTATAGACTTGAATAGGTATATGATCTCTTCTTCCATGATTTGTTCTAGATTCTACTTTAACTGAGTCAAAGGAGTCAAAGGAGTCAAAGGGGTCAAAGGGGTCAGGTGATAACAATAATACTCTTCTCCCCCTCTCCTGATAATTCCATTCACCGCAGGTTGTGACCTTATGATGCCGTGCCTTGAGTCTATGAGGAAATTCCCTTGGGGTGCAGGGTATGTAATGGAATTAAAGGTCGGGTTATTGGCTGATAAAAAGGAGACAAACGCCAGGATCAGCAGAAGATAACGCATAGCTTTTTGTCTCCTTTTTATGTTATTTTATCTAAAAACATCTTGTTTAAGGAAAGTTATCATTATCACCTGACCCCTTATGTGGGAGTCCTGAGATGTTTTTGGATTCTAGCACCGTGCTACCGTCAGGGTAGATGGTCTTGACTCTTTGGTTGAGTGCATTGTATTCGTAGGTAGTGGTCTGGTTCAGTGCATCGGTAATACTTAGCAAATTGCCTTGCGCGTCGTAGGTGTATTTCGTCTCGTTACCCAGTGCATCGGTCTGGCTGAGTTTGTTGCCTACAGCATCATAGGTGTATGTTGTGGTATGACCGTTCTGGTCGGTGGTGCTGATGAGCCTGCCTGCAGCGTCGTAGGTGCTGGTAGTCGTGCTGCCGTCAGGATAAGTGGTCTTGACCAGACGATCGGCTGCATCGTACTCGTAAGTGGTCGTCTGCCCCTCTTTGTCGGTTTCGCTAAGCAGATTGTCCATCGCATCGTAGGTTTTGGACTGGGTGGTGCCGTCGGGGTGGGTGGCTGGCGGCGGAATATTAGCAGACAGAAAGGAGACAAACACCAGGATCAGCAGCAGATAACGCATGGTTTTTTGCCTCCTTTTGGGTTATTTTATCGTAGTTGGCATAGAGAGGAAAAAGTTATTGTTATCACCAGTCCCCTTTAGTCTCTTTAGTCTCTTTAGTCTCTTTAGTCTCTTTAGTCTCTTTAGTCTCTTTAGTCTCTTTAGTCTCTTTAGTCTCTTTAGTCTCTTTAGTCTCTTTAGTCTCTTTAGTCCCTCAAAAAGTAGTGGGTAGTGTCCTGCCCCTAAGGTTATCATTTCAACCCCATCTTTCTTATTTGTTCTTCTCTATACTCATCCGTCCAAAATCCTTTTGGAAGTTCAAGTTTTTTTTCATAATAGTAAAATTCAAAACCATATCCTGCTTTTGTTTCTTCCATCTTGTGATTATTTTCTTTTTGATATGCCAGAAACATATCTTTAAGCTCAACCATAAATTCTAAATAATTTTCTGCTATCAACGCAAATCGAAAATGATCACCAACTCCTTCTAAATAAGTCTCATAAAAACCTATAACCTTTTGAAAATTTTTAGATGTTTTATCTAAATCTATAAACAGTACTATAGGTATATCATCATTGCATACAATAGGTATCCATTTGTCACGCCATGCAAGTAAATTATTATATTGTACAATATCTCCTATATATCTCATAGAGATATGTGGCAATTCAGCATCTTCAAGATTGCTGTATTCTTTATAAAAACTATACTGTTCATCCGCTTCTTTTAGCGACAATAAATCTATCCCCACATTTGAACCAAACCAAGGATAGCGTAATGCCTTTCTACCTTGTCTAGAATTTTGATAATTCCTTTTTAAACTATAAACTAATTTTTCCGGTAACACAGCGTCATACTTTTTTTCAAACTCATCTATATCACTTTGAGTATCTCCTTCACCTATAACCAGTTTTTTATCATGTATTTTCCAATATTGTTCTATTTCATTCCATACAGTTTCAATCTTTTTCATCTCTTCTCCTTGTAGTGTAATCATAAAAACTAGTATTATGAACAATATTCTAATTAAACTCATGCCATCTCCAAGTCTTGTCAAAATATCCGCTGACTCCACCTATTGGAATAACTATAAAATTATCTCCAATATTTACAGGTGAACTTCTATAAAACTTTTTAATAAATTGACCTTGCTTTCGTGACTCTGTAGCAGGAACCAACCTTGTAGATACTCTGCCTAAATTATAATTTTCGTCACCACCTTGCAAAGTCGAATTATATGGGTCAAAGGGGTCAGGTGATAACAATAACACTCTTCTCCCCCTCTCCTGATAATTCCATTCACCGCAGGTTGTGACCTTATGATGCCGTGCCTTGAGTCTATGAGGAAATTCCCTTGGGGTGCAGGGTATGTAATGGAATTAAAGGTCGGGTTATT
>Ga0256843_1001065_pt1 | contig 22242 bp, 15 predicted proteins | sample AlvinellametaG_FD_191572 | JGI IMG/M metagenome (GOLD analysis project Ga0256843, IMG submission 191572) | Pompeii worm associated microbial communities from hydrothermal vent at the East Pacific Rise, Pacific Ocean - Alvinella | ecosystem: Host-associated > Annelida > Integument > Unclassified ... | reverse complement strand
TATCTCTATACTCATGAAACACTTGTCCACCATTTGCAGTTGTATCAATAGTACCGATACTACTCTCCCATCTTTTTGCTACTTCTAAGTAAGCTAAAGAGGTAGTTTCATCTCTTACTTCATAGTCACCAAACACATCACCATCAAGCTGAGTATAACTTCCACCAATCTCTGCATAGAAATCATTTGAAATCATATAACCAATTGCAAGAGCACCTGAGTATTGATTTACTCTTGTGTTTGTGTTATCTGGAGCATACATCTTTTGATTGATATAGTTTGCACCTACTTTGAAGTATAGGTTTGGATTAAAAAGACTAAACTTATAAACCCCACCCATTTTAAAGAAATCAGAAGTCCCCTCCATCTTTACTTTAATATCTTCAGAGTCAAACATTAGACCCATTCCAGCAGAACTGTCTTGATCTTTATCTGTTTTTGCACCTACACCATATACATTGATAGTTGCATCTCTTGTTTCAGAAGCATTTGCTCCAACTACTAAACCTAAACCGACTAATCCAGTCATAAGTAACTTTTTCATGGTTTTTTCCTCGCTTTTGTTTTGATTTTGATACTTTTTTTACAAAAGTACATATTTTTTGCACTTTCATAAAGAAAGCAATGATATAATAGTAAAATACTTGACATTGTCAAATTTTATTTTATTGATTTTAAAAATATAAAAAGAAGAACTATTTTAGTTCTTCTTTTTTATTTCATATTATCAGGTAATTTTTTATAACATTTTAAAGCAATATCTTGATCTATATATCATTTATCTAAATACCTTTTTAAATCATTCTCTGTTATTCATATTCATAATTTAATCAATCTTTGATCTGAGCATTGTGAAACTACTTTTTTTCTAATCTCTTCAACTCAATAATCAAATATTTCTTGTGTAATTAATCATTTGTTTAAAAATAATTCTAAATCTTCAAATTTGAAACTTCATGATTCTACAAATAACCTAATATCTAATTTATCAGACTTTAATTTTGTTTTTAATGTAGCAAGTTTATTAAAAATATCTGCATAAAAAATTATATCTTGCCAAGCATTATAGTATTCAATTGAATTTATATCAATAGGTCAAATTTCTTTATTTCATTCAACCTTATACATATTATAAATACCATTTTCTTTTTTTTCTACAAATCAAGCATATTCAAAAGCTTTTCAATTTTTAATAAATGGTCTTTTAACAATATTAACAATTCAAAAATCAATATTTCATTCATTATCTACAAAATACATTACATTTCAATTATCTCAACTAACTGAAAATATTTCATTATTTATTTTTGATATTTTACAATTCTTTTCTGTTAATACTCAACTTTCAAATGATTTTTTTAATCATCTCTCTTGAACTAATTTTAATACTTCTTTTTCTTGCTGTTCTTTAGTTTTTGGTAATTCTACTTTTAAATTATCAAGTGCTAATTTTGAATTAATATTATCTAAAGCACTATTAAAATCACCTCATCAATCCTGTTTTTTTTCTATATAACTTGATGTACTATCTATACTATAATTTATATCTATTGAATGTGTTAATGGCATAATTTATTTATTTAAAAATTAATTTCTATTTTCTAATATTTCATCACTTTTTTTACCTCTTCTAATTTTTATTAACTCAATACTATCTTCATCTAAGTTTTCAATATACTTAATCATATCTGTTATGCTATGACTTGATAATCATAGTAATTCTATTTTAAAAGTTCATATATCTTCTCATAAATCTGATATAAGACTAAATCAATCAGCTCATTTAACATTTGTTATCAAATCTGATACTTGTTTACTATCTTTATTATGCACGAAATCATTGATTTTTGCAAATTTAAGCCTATCTGATTCACTTACGTTTAGATTCTTAGCTCATGGGCTATTAAAAGTATATGTTTCTTTAACTTCATCTGAATATATAGCTGTAGCTATTTGAGATAATGCTCATCATAAGCTATGTCATATAATGATAAATTTTTCTCACTTTTGTAAATACTCTTTTTTACATCTATCTATAAATTTTATCATCTCTTTAGTTTGAGAATTTGGAATTTTTCAAAAAATCATTTTTGTATCAGCCCACAAATCTTTCCAATCATTTAATCATTCTGTTCATCTAATAGTTATATATTTTTTTCAATCTTTTTCTAATATTGTAGCTCAAAATCATGATTCACTTTTTTCTCATTTACTTTCATTTGGATAATAATCCAGTATTTCATATTCTTGTTTTAATTTTTCTAAATTTTTCTGAGCTCATTTTTCTTTTGCTTTAATTAAACTATTTATTCAACTAATTAAAATAGCTCTTTTTCTTAATATTTCTTCATCAAAATTACCTATACTAATATCTGATAATATATTCTGATATTTTTCATCATTTTGTGCTAAAATTTGTCTTGGTAATCATGCTAATTTTATTATTTCTTCTCACTTTTGATTTAAAACAACTGTATAATCTGGTACTATATTTTTATTTTTTACAATATATTCATATAAATATTTTTCATCATCACTCAATTTAGTAATATCAGGACTTCAAAACAAAGTATTTATATTTTGAAATGATAATGGATCTAATTCCATTCAATTAAAAGTAATATCACTTTCTCAATTTATTTCTATAGTTTTTAAATATATATATGATAAATCAGCCAAATTTGAATATTCATATAATTTTTGTTTTTCTGTGTTTTCAAAATATTGTTTTGTTTCATATTTATTTTTATTTATTTCTGTTTCAAAATTAGTTAAATCTAAATTTCATTCAAAATATTCTTCATAAATTAACAATTCTTCTTGTTCTATAATTATTTCTTGAGTAATTATCTCTTTTTGTTTTAAAAGTTTATTTTTATTTACTTCTAAAGTACTCAAAAAATCATCAAGATTTATATCTTGACTCTTACTTTCTATATATCATGTTTTTGGTAACTCTAACATAAATAATATAATTATATTTTATAATTATATCATAAATAAATAAAGAATTCAAAAGACAAAAAAAGAAGAACTAAAATAGTTCTTCTTTTCTATTGATGATTATCTATATCATAAATTCTTAATTCATCATCTTTTATAAATCATAATGCTCTATATTTTTTATTTATTCTAAAATAAAAAATTCAACTTCATTTTGGTAATTTTTCTTTAAAAAATACCTTAGTATTATAATTATTTAAGATATTATCTTTAGCTTTTTTATATTGATTTAATAAATTATGATTTCTTATATAATTTACAACTTTTTTTGATTCTATTATTTTATTAAATTTCATACTACTACAAATTAATAAAATCACTATTAGATAATTTTTTAGCATTTAAAAAATTATCTTTCATGCTTTTAGTTAATTCTTCTTCTCTTATTTCTCAAAACTCAGTTATTAATTGATTATCATATACATAAGTAAATAAATCATTTAAATTTCAAAAAGTTTTATCAGATATTTGTTTAGGTAGATCTTTTACTAACATAATAAATTGAATTATTAATAATAAAAATATTATATTCACTTAAAATATAAAATCAAATTTAGAAAAGAAGAACTATTTTAGTTCTCCTTTTCTTTGTTTCTTAATTACCTTTTTTTGTTTTGTAAAAGCTTTATCTATATCTCTAAATATTCATACAAGAAAATAAAATAAACTTACTCATATTATAAGACCTGCTACTCAAAATAATTTTTCTGAAATAAGAAGTATTATAAATGTAAGACTAACTGGTACTTCTATAAAGCTAGATACTATTTTAGGATTTAAATAATAAGCTTCTATAGAATGCACAATAAGAATAAGTAATACTATTGTTACCAATATTGCCCATCACCCAATAGTCAAATAAGCTATCAAAAGGATAGGAATACTAGAAATAAATACTCATAAAATAGGTATAAATCATGCTATAAATACTATTAATCAAAGTGTTAATATGTATGGAAATATATATCCTCAAATAGCATTATGATAAAAAAATCAAATAATTAATAATCAGATAATTGTTAATGTTGCATTAGCAAATGCTATCAAAGATTGTGCTTTTAATATCAATCAAAAAGACTTAAGAATCTTATCAAAAATAATTTTATACTCTTTATACAAAAATCAATAAGTAGATTTTTTAATACCAAATAAATATTTTTGAAGTCTTTTTCTATCTAATATAAAAACATAACTAAGAATAAGCGAAAAAATAACATATATAAATCATTTTCATGCACCTTTTAAATAACTTGTTACATTATTCACTATAGCTCCTAAATCAACACTATTATAAAAACCTTGAAGATGAGAATTTAGATTTATATTGTATTGATTATCTAAGCTTAAAACTATTTCTTGAACATTATCTCTTATACTATTTGCTCATCATATAATTTTTTCTACTGATTGTAATTCTCAAGTTAATTGTGGAATAATATTTGAAATAATAAATACTATAACTCAAATAAATATCAAATATAAAAATGTAATAATAAAATTTAATCAAAAAAACTTTTTTAATACTTTTACTCTTTTATCATTAGGACAATATGAAAGAAGCTTATTATCTAATTTAACTTTTATAAATTCTGCTGTATTTAAAAATAAATAAGCAAAGATAAAAGTTAAGAAAAATATACCCAAAAAATCTCTAAATAATATAAATAACAATATTAACAATCAATATGCTATAAACTTATATAAAAACTTTTTTGTAAAAAAAATGCTAAAAAAATCCTTTATTTTTCCCATATATTTTTATTAAAAATAATTTAATACATTTTATACTTTTTTAAAAAATTAGCAAAAAATAAAACTACTTTTAAAGTAGTTTTATTATGCAGATTGTATTCTAATTGGTTTTGCAGATTTTGCTCTATTTAGTCAATATAAGTCATACATTTCAATAACAGGTTCAGCTCAATAACTTGGATAACTTGCTACTTCTACTAATCAATCTTTTGGTTTTGATAATGCTATTACACTATGAGTTTTTCAATTATTATATTTTCAATCTACAGGAAAATCAACCATTATATGTTCACCTGGTTTTATAGAACTTATAACTGATTTTGATGCATATTTTTCAGCTCATATTCATGTTCATTTTGAGATATGTTTTACTCAATTAAAAATAGTATGAGAATCATATACTCTTTCATGTGCTACTTTTTTATATATTCTATCTACCCAATCTGTACAATGAATAGCTCATAAATTATCTTTTTTTTCTACTAAAGCTATAGCTGTTTGTGCAACTTTCCTATTTAATCAAATAGCTTCATAATTTCTTTCATATTTAATAAATTTTGGTTTATTTTCTTTGTTTAAAATAGATAAAATTTGTTTTTTTGTATTTCACTTTTGTCTTAATATTTCTATATGAAGATTATGTTTTCTATCTTTTTCTAATATATCTTCTTTTTTCTTTAAATCTTTTTTAATATCACTTATTAAATCAGTAATTTTTTCATCTTTTTTATCTAAAATTTTATATTTTTTTACTAAATGTTTTTTAACTAATTTATTAGTCCTCTTTTTTTGTTTTCTAGTTGAAATTAATCATTCAGGATTAAAATAAATAAATCATTCTTGTTTTTTAGATTTTTTTTCTGTATCAAAAGACTTATTATCTATCTGTCAAAATGTATTTTCATTTGTGTTAAACATACTAGTATCTAATACTTGTCATTTATTTACATCATCAAAAGCACTAGTATCATTATTACTAGTGTTTTGATCTGTATCAAATGGATTTTTTTTATTATTAGTTGATTCCCAAGGTGCTGGTCAACTATATGTATCAAAAGACATAATTATAAAAAATTAAACAGTTGTTTTAGTTTTTGCCATATCAAATGAAATATCATTATAATATGCAACAGCTCATATAAAATAATTTTTATCACTTCTTCAAAGTCCTCATGGAATTTTATTAGTAATGGCTGGATTTAAATTATAATAAGTATTTATATCTACCCTTCATGACATAATTCATTCTCAAGTATTGTAATATGCTAGTACTTCTTCCCAAGAACAATTTTTATTTTCTTGAATATGCTTCATATATTTAGCAGTAGCCATTAATTGATCTGCTGGATTATTTCTATCTCATTCACCATAAGTATTCCAAGTTGAATTAATCATTTGTCATAAACCATATGCACTACTTCATGGAGCTTTTATATTTGGATTCCATGTTCTATTTTCATGATAAATAAGCTGAATAATAGCTCATGATGGTACACCATATTTAGATGCAGCAGCATTTATTGAAGACATATATTTTTCATGTCTTGTTCAATTTCACATATATTCATAACCTGTTGAAAATATTTCTCAAATAGTCAGTTCTGTATTTGAAGAATCAATTTTGATAACTCATCAATCGACATAAATATCTACCTTTTCATTTCAAACTATATTTTTAAAAGCATTTTCTAAAAATTCTCTATTATTATCTAATCATAATTCAGAAATATTAAATTCTATAGATTTATTTTCTGCTAAAGATTTATTATTTTTTAAATAATCAGTTATTTTTTTAGAAGTATCTTTATATCAACTTAATGCTTCTCATAAATGTCCTATATTAAAATCTTCTCAAACTACTATATTTCAATCTTCATTTAAAGTAACACCTAAATATTTATTTTCATCTTTTTCTAAAATATTTTTTATTAAATCCTTATCAACTTCTGATTTATATGGGTTTTCAATTTGCTTAGATTTAGGATTTTCTTTTATTGCAGACTCTATTAATGTAGATAAAGTTGCAGATACCTCTCACCCTCTTATTTCTTCAAACCTTTTTTCTTTTGCATCATTAAATTCTTTTATTTCTTGATCTCATGAAAGCTTTGCAGTATCTGTTATTTCTACTTTATATCAATCATGAATAGCTAAATATCTACCACTTGGAGTATAAAAACCTGGTCTTGGAGAAGCTTTTCTTTCTCATTCAACTCAATTTATTTTAACTTTTTTAACTTCACTAATATCTAAAATATCTCATGCTCAAATAATTTTATCAAGTGATTTATTTTTTCAAAAATTTACCTTTAATTCTACTCATTTATATTCTTCCCAACCTCATGATAAATCTATTTGGTTTCAATCCGAAGTAGAAAGAAGTAATCAACTCATTTTTTCAGGATTTGATTTTAACATAGCATATATATCTCCTGCTGTTAACTTATCAAAATCTTTTTCTCAGATAATATCTTTTAATTTTTCATCTGTTTTTATATTATCAAATGATTGTTCTAATCATTCATATCTTTTTTCTTTTTGTTCTTTTGACTCCATAGTTTTGATTTCTATTTCTAGATTTCAAATTCTATTTTTCATCATTTCTACAGTATGAATTTTTTGATTAATAAATTCTTGTAATTGTTTATATTCTGGATCCTCTGGATTTCATTCTCTTGTTAAAACTTCTTGAAAAAGTTTTGTATAATTTTCATTATATTCTACATATGGCTCTAATTTTTCAGAAATTTCAGCTTCTATTTCATTTATTTTTTCTAAAATTTCAGGATTATCTTTAAATTTTTCTTTTTGAGTAGTAAAAATATCTGATGTTGTTTCTTTAGTTTCCTTAGATGTAATACTTTCAATATGATTTATAAATTGTTCTAAATTATCTCATATTTTTGGTAATACAACAAAAAGATCCTCTTGTTTTTTTGTATCAAGAGTTTTATAAAATTGATCAAATTTTTCTTGTTGTTCAGGTGAAAGTTTTGATTTAAATTCATTTAATATTTGAGCTTTATCTGCATCTAAAGAATCAGTTGTTATATCTACAGCAGAAGGTCATCATTCATTAAAAGGAGATAAAATCATATTAAAAAATGATTTATTTATTTGTTTTAATATATGCATAAAAAAAATAGTTATATATAATATACAACTATTTTATCATATTTATTTATACAAAACAAATATCTAAACTATTTCAAAATTTAATCTTAACAATGACTCATCAGCTTCTATTAATTTTACTTTTAATTCATCTCATAATTTATGTACTTTTCATGTACTTAAATCTTTATGTTCTTGTAATTCGTCTCTAAATTCACTATTATTCATTTCTATAAATCATTCACTTGTATCTTTCAACATTACAAAAAATCATTTAGAAATAACTCCAGAAATACTAGCATCAAACTCTTCTCAAACTTTATCTTTATAAAATTGTACTGTATAATAATCTCTCACTTTATATTCTAATTTTTCTGCTTTTCTTTCTTTATCTGACGTATGTTTAGAAACTTTATCTAAAATACTATCATAATACATCTTTCTTGATTTATTTAGTTTACCATGAATCTTTTCTTTTATTATTCTATGAATTTGTAAGTCAGGATATCTTCTAATTGGTGAAGTAAAATGACTATAAAAGCTAAGACCTAAACCAAAGTGTCAAAAATTTTCTTTTGAATAAACTGCTTTAGAAAGAGTTCTAAGTATAGCTTTTTCTAAAAACATTTTCTTAGATTCAGACTCTTTTTCTAAACTATCAATAAGCTCAGCAAACTCTTTTGTATCTCCATTTTTTAACTGAAAATCTACTCAAAAAAGATTTAAAGTATCTTGCAGTTTAGTTAAGCTATCTTCTTTTGGTTCTTCATGAATTCTATAAAGAAAAGGTAATTCAGAAAACTCACGACTAACAGCTTCATTAGCTGAAATCATAAACTCTTCTATAAGTTTATTTGAATCATGTCTTGGATATTCTTTTATTTCTACTGGTTTTCAATCTTCATCTAAAAGTATTTTAGTTTCAGGAAAATCAAAATTTAAAACTCAAACTCATTCTCTATATCTTTTAATTTTATCTTTTAACAGATTTGAAAGCTTTAGTTTTGTAATTATTTCTTTTGAGACAATTCATCAAAACATTAGCTCATCATTTTCATTTATTTTTCAATCTATTATTTCATCTACTTCTTTATAAGTAAGTCTAAAATCACTAGAAATAATTGATTCATAAACTTTCTGTGATTTTATTTTTCAATTATTTCAAATAATCATTTCACAAGTAAGAGTAAGCTTTTTTGTATTTGGATTTAAACTACATAAATCATTACTTAAAGCTTCTGGTAACATAGGTATAACTCTGTCTACTAAATAAGTAGAAGTAGCTCTTTTATATGCTTCTTTATCAAGTGGATTTCACTCTCTTACATAATGCGAAACATCAGCGATATGTACAAAAAGTTTAAATCATCATTTTTCTAGTTTTTTAATACTTATAGCATCATCTAAATCTTTAGCATCTTCACCATCTATTGTAAAAGTAAAAAGTCTAGTTAAATCTTCTCTTTTTTTAGCTTCATCAGATTTGATCTCCTTTTTAAAATTTTTAGCATAGTTTTCTACTATTTCTGGAAATTTTAATCTAGCTCATCATTCAACTAATATACTTAAAACATCTATTTTTTTATCACCTTTTTTTCAAATAATTTCTTTAATAGTTCATTCTGGATTTTTCCCTGTCCAATCTGTAACATGTACTCATACTATATCTCATGCTTTAGCTTCCATAGATCTTTTTCCTGGCACAAAAATATCCACTTTTACACTTGGATTATTTGGTATAACAAATCAAAATCTATTATCTTTTCCTGGCTTATATTCTCCTACTATTAAATCTAGTTTTCTTTCTAATACCTTTATTATTTCAGCTTCAGGCTTTCAATTAAAAATCTTCGTAATAGCTTTTACTTTATCACCATCTAAGGCTCATTTTTTATTTCAAGCAAAAACAAAATACCCTTTTTCTTCTCATTCTACATCAATAAATCAAAAATCTCATTTTCCTTGAGAATAAACTCACTCAATAATATTATCTCCATCTATTTCTTTCTCTACTTTTTTATCAGCCTTTTTAAGTATTTTTAATATTTTTACTTCACTACTTTTTCATTTCCTCTTTTTTAGTTCTACTGCTTCTACAATATCTCAATCTTCAGCTCAAAATGCATTTCTAAGAGCAACAAAAAAATCTTTTTTATATATTTTTTTATCTTCTGGTATTAGAAATCAAAAATTTTCTTTTTTATCAAATTTTCAAATGATTATAACCTTTTTATCCATTATTTTTTTAGTTTAAATTAATTTTGTTTTATTATAAGCTATAAATTTATTTTAGCAAAACAAAAGACTATTATGCTTTTTGTATTTTAATAAAAAATATGTTAATCTTTTATATATTAATATATAAAAATATTAAATGGGGTTTACAGATAAAATAGAATCTGCTTACAAAGCTTTTAATGGTCCAGACCAAGAAGAGCTTTTTAATGAATCTCAAAAACTAGATAATAAAATAAATAATGAATCTCCTCTTCAAAAATCAATAACAAAATTAATAAAAAAAATAGAAAAATCTAATACATCTGAAGAAAGATATATCTTAGAAGAACAATTATTAGAATTAGAAAAAATAAATGATTTATATCAAAATAATATTAAAAATAATTTAACAAAAACAACAAAAAAAGAAATACAATCATTATTAATATGATTAGAACCTCAGATAAATTCAAAAGAAAATATTTTAGAAGATGATTATGAAAATCTAGAAAATATTTTTAATAAAGAAAATCAAAAATTAGAAGATACAATAGATATTATATCTGCAAATACCATTAGAGATGTAATAGAAAACAATATTAATATTTTATGAATAAGAGAAAGTATTCCAAAAGAACAATACCAAGAATTCTTTGATATAGCAACAGTTACATATATTGATATATTAGAAGAAATAGAAAACAAAAATACAAAATTTAATGAAAAACAAATAAATTTCCTAGCTCAAAATAAATGACTTTATTTAGATCTAAAATGAGCACAAATATTTATAAAAGAATTAATAAAAAGATTAAATAATCAAAATCTAAATTTTAATTTTGAAATGAATTTACATAAACAAAAATATAAAAAAACTTTCACTGTAAACCTACAAGATTTTAAAGAAAAACTTGAAGAATATAAATCAGAAAGAAGAAAAAAAGAAAAATTAAAGCAAGAACAAGAAAATGAACAAAATAGAATTATAGAATTTGAAAATAATATAGACCAAATTTCTACTAAAGAAAGAATGGATTATATAGATAAATTATTAAATAAAAAAGAATTCGAAAAATACTTAAATATTTTACTAAAAGAATTAGAATGAGAAACAATATATTTAAAAAATAATAAACATATTGTTTTTGATAAAGCATTTATAAATAAAAATAAAGAAAAACTTTTACATAATATAAAAATACTTGTTCTATTAATTATTGAAATAGAATCAAATTGAAACCCTAAAGCAAAAAATAGAATAAGCTCAGCTGAATGATTATGACAATGGCTAAGTTGAAATGGAAAATCTAGTAAAGAATATATTTTAGATCATAAATGAAGAAAAACTAAACAAATTAAAAATGTACGGTTAACAAGCTCATTTGAAACTGCCTTAAGATGAATAAAAAGAAAATTTTGAAATGAAGTTTGAAATGAATTAGATTTTATAAATCAAAATTACAATAAAAAAATAGATTTAAAACCAAGAGATTTAAATCTAAGACAACAAATAAAAATATTAATGTTACATTTATGATCAAATAATAAAATATCAAAAAATTGAAACTGAATTATGAAATTTATATGAACAGCAATGACATGAAACATGTGGGCTATAAAAGAAATATATAGAAATTTTCATCATACAGCACCAGATAAACAAACAGAAAAAAGAATTACAACAATAAGTAAAAAATATATACCAAAATTACAAAAACTATAGATTTTATTTGCAAAATAATATTTTTAAATATACTATGTCTACATCTAGATTAGATGTTATATGGGGCCGTTCACGCGGCTCCACCATAGTTTATACTCAAATATGCCTGAATGGTGGAATTGGTAGACACGAGGGACTCAAAATCCCTTATCTTCGGATGTGAGGGTTCGATTCCCTCTTCAGGTACCATAAGCAAAAACAAAAAAGCATTAACAAATTGTTAATGCTTTTTTTAATTTTTAAACTTGTATTTTTTTAGTAAAAATGATAAAATTAAGTAAATATAAATAATATTAATAAATGGCAGATTTTAATTCTACATCTCCTGATATTTATCATCAAGTTAATAATAATGAAACTCTAACTCATTATGAAAGAAGACTTGATAGTTTTCCTAATGTTTCAGAAAAAACTTGAAAAGTTATTATTGATACTGAAAAAAATGTAGCAACTATTTTAGTTCCTAGTGAAACCAAACAAGAAACAAAGGCTATAAGTGAAGATTTTAAATTAAAATTTATTGAGAAATTAAAAAAACTTCCTGATTATGAATGAAGTAAAGTTCAAGAAGCTATTGAAAAACAAACTATTGAAATAAAAAAAATACCTTGAAGAGATTTATTTGCTATATATGAAAGTAAAATATGAAATTTAATTTATATTACTAATATTGAATGAAAAAAATATTTTAATATTAATAGAGTTAGACAATGAGTTTTAAGATGATGATTAAAAATTTGATATCAAAAATTAAGTTGAATTGAAGAAAAAATTGAAAATTGAATTTATAACTTGTATAAGTGAAATCAAAAAATTGATATTTCATCAGATGAGTATTTATCAATAATATTAAAATCTGTTGATATGATAATTCAATTTGAAAAAGATTTAGGTGAAGAAATAGAAAGAAGAGAAAAGTTATGAATTGAATAAAAGAATCTATATTAAATTATAGATTCTTTTTTATTATTAATTGTAACTTTTTTAATTCATTAGTTTTATAATTAGGAAAAATTTCAGTAATAGTTTTTCATTCCATCATTCATTTTATATATAAATTTGTTTTTAATATTAAATCCTTATAAATTACTTCATTAGCCTTTTCCATCTCTTTTACAGCATCTCTTTCAAATTTAGTTTTTGGTTCAACTTTTTCTCATTTTTCAAATCAAGATTTTTCAAGTAATCATTTTCATACATTTTCTCATTTATTTCAAATTCAATTATCTGTTAAGTTTTTTCATATAATTCAATCATTCAAAGCATAATCAATTTTTCAAGATTGTGCTTCTTTTGAGTATTCTTCTAAATTTTGAAATTTTTGTTCTCTAAAAGTAGTTGAATAAGCTGATTTTCATCATCTTCAACTTTCAGGCTTTCTATACTGCTCCATAGCAATATAATTCACTTTTTTATTTAAATTTATAAATTTTTCAAAACCTCTTAGATCATTTCATTCTAATTTTGTATTTCATTTAAAAAACGCATATCATTCTCATGTATTTACTATTATATATCACTTTTCTTTTAATACTCATAATTCCTTATTCAATTGTTTTTGATATCATGCAATAACCATTTTTTCAGCTGGTATTGCTCAGGCTTTTACTGCTGTGATAAATCATAGATTATAAATATATGATTTCATTAATATATCAAAATTTGGTATTTCAGAGAAATCATTTAAAAGCTCAGCAGTATTTCAATCATTTTTAACAGTATTTTGTAGATTTTCTGATACAACAGAATAATAAGTAAAAAATCATGCTTCTATTGGTGTTTTAATAGCCATAGATTTTAATTGACTGTCTATTTGTGGTAGATATTTCTTTCCTAATAATCAAGTAGCTTTAAACATTCAAAATAAAGCTGTATTTCAACCAAGTTCAAATAGTTTTTTTCTTAAAATATCATTATGAGTATCACTTTCTTCTATTCAAAGTCATGCCTCCCATCAGCCTTCAATATCAAAGACTTCATACATTCATGCTCTATATCAATTATCTAGAACAGTAAAAGTAGGTCAAGCTATTAATGGTGCTGTAATAGTTCAACTTCATTCTGAGGCTAAAACAGCTCATATTCAAGCAAAAATTATACTACTTATATCAATAGCAGTTTTTCAAGGATTTTCTTTCATTGACTTCCATATATCAGATATAGAATCAGCTATTTTTTCTTTTAAATCATTTCTATAAATACTTTCAAAATTAGAATTATATAATTCTAATATTTGTTTGTTATCTAAATTTGATATATCTCATAATTCAGAAAAATCTAATCTTACATTTTCTCAGTTTCAAATAGGTAGATTAAAAGTTCATAATTGTTTTATTATTCAAGCATTAGACTTAATTAAATCAGCTCAAACCTTTTTACTATATAGCTTTATTTCATCATTAATACTATTTTCTAATTGATTTGGAAAATCAGTATATAATATTTTTTGCCAAGTTATATAATCATTAGCTTTTAAATGATTTTGATTAGTTAGAAAACCTTTTATTTTCTCATTATATTTATTTTCTATTACTCATAGATTTAAAAGTAATTCTTTTGTATTGTTTTCAATATTTAAAGTTGTTTGATTTTCAGTATTTTCATCATATCAAAGCTGAATATTAATATCAGTTTTTAATTTACTTTCAAAAGATGTAAAAGCTGTATTTGATACTAATAATTTTCAAGCATCAGTTTTTATTAATTGATTAAATTTTTCAGCTACACCTTTAAAATCTTCTAATATTTTATCTTTTTTAGTCTCAAATTGTTCATATGAATATTGATAGGCTCTATCCATATTTTCAGGCTTATATTGCATACTTGTAGCAATAGCTTTTTTACTAGCTTCTAACTCACTATTAGCTTTATTTAATTCTTTATATGCTAATGCTTTTATAAGAGGTTTAGGATTATCTTCATATCTAAGTAAAGCATCATATATATTATCATCTAAAACAATTACAGGGCTTCAATTTATAGTTTTTTCAGACATAAAATCACTAAAACTAGCAAAATCTTTATTAATTTCAAAAAATGATTTTTGAGTCTCTATTAAATCATTAGTTTTAATACTTTCAGTTTCAATTTGTTCTGTTAATTTATTATCCTCTTGAATAGTATTATTTTCTAAATTATCATCATTTTTTACTGTATATTGTTGATTTTCAATAACTTCACTTTTTGATTCATCATTAGCTTGATATTTATTGTCTATATATTTTCTTGCTCTAATAATCCAATTATCAAATTCTGATTTAATAGTTGCTAGTTTTTGATTTTCTCAGTTGGCTATTGTAAAATATTTACTATGAAGTTCATTATCTGGTCATGTTCTATAAAATTTAGCTTTTAGTGTAGCTAAATCATCAATATTTGGTTCAAGTGTTATTTTTTCATTTTTTGAGTTATCTAATTCAGTTGCTTCAATATGTTTTTTAACTGCTTCTAGTTTTAAATGATTATCATAATTTTCAGGATTCATAACTCTATCTTGAAAAAATACTTTTAATTGAGTGTATAATTCTTTAAAATGAGGGTCTTTATTTGCTATTGCCTCAATAAATTCTCATTGTTCTTCATGAGACATTTCACTATATTCTTTTAAAATATCATCAAAATCCCTATCTATTTGCTCTTTCTGTTTAGATGTGTCTATTTTTATCTGTTCATTGCTATTATTATTTTCAAAAGGCATTTAAATATTTTTAAGATTAATTTATTTCTAATTCTTTATCAATATCAAAAAAATCATCTTCTTCTTGTTTTTCAAGATTTCTAATTTTTTCAAAATTTTTTGTTATTAATTCTCATTTCAATTGTCATATACTTATATTATTACTATATTCTTTGTATTTTTTAAGAAGTGAAAGTATAAATTCATTCTCTTTTTCTATTATTCACACAACAGATTGAATATATAACTCATCAGCTGTTTTTAGCTTTTCTATCAAGTATATTTTTTGAGATTCATCTAACAAAAATGATTTATTTATAATATCAATAACCATTCTGTTTTAATCATAAATTATTATTAATATTTTAGCATATTTTTAATTTATTTACAAATGAAGAAATAAGTAAGTAAAGTAATAATTAATTTACTTTACAAATAAAAAACTTTTAAAAAAACAAAAAAGCATTAACAAATTGTTAATGCTTTTTTATAATGTATTGATTAAATTTTTTGAACTATTTATAATAGTTTTTAATAACTTTAAAATATCTGCTTTATTTGAATAATAATCAACTATATCTCATTTTGATTCACTTAATAATTTTATTAGCTTTGATATATTATACATTAATGACTTATATCTATCTTTTATATTATAATCTAAATCTTTACATACATTACACAGTACAAGTTTTTTTTCAATCAATCATAATCAACTTATAATTTTTTCTATCTTATCTATATTTGATAATCCATTCATCAATTCTCAATATAATCAATTCATATGTAAATATACCTCTGAACATATATCTTGAAAAACCTTATTTACTTTTGTTGATTCTATAGAAGCTGGTTTTTCTTTTTTTTCTATATTTTCTTCTTTAAAAAATCATTCTTTTTCTAAAAAAAATCTATATGCAATTGCATTATTTCTATCTGATTTTTTTATTTTTTGTTTTTTCTCTATACTTCATCAATTTAATATTATTTTCAAAGCCTCTCTCCTCTCTAAAATAGATTTTTGTGTTTCAGTAATATTTTTAATCTTCTTTTTTTCTTCTGGTAATAATAATTCTTCTATATTCATTTTTACTAAATAATGTATAATTTATGGAAAGGTAAATATAGTTATCATATAAAGAAAAGCAAATAAAATTTCTTTAACCTAAATCTTCAATATATGGAAAAGTTAAAAATAATTTCATTTCTGAATCTTCATCATTCATTATTTTATCAAAAACAGTTAAATCATTCCTAAAATAATTTTCTATTTTTCTTAATTTTTTAGTTTTTAATTCATCAAAATATTTATATAAATCACTTGTATATTTAGATAACAATTTTCTAAATCTATTTTCATCAAATAAATATCAGCTTGGAGTATCATCTTTAAATTTATTAATCAAATCAATAAATTTCTGATTATTATTGATTAATAAATTAGGTAAATAAACATCTTTAAACATTTGTTCGAAACTATTATTTCAAATCTCATAAGTAATATCATTAATTTTTAATCATGATAATTCTAAAGCTTGTTTTTTTAACACAATAACCCTTTTATTTATTTTTTTTCAATTTTTATTAAATGCCTTTACTAATCCAGTTTGTAAATTGATAGCACTATTTTCATCTATAGAACTTCAATTAAAAGCTTTTTCTAAATCACTTTTATCAACACTAATTATTCTAGATAAAAATGCATTTTCTTTTAATCAATTATTTATTATAAAAGGCCATCAAATAAAATATTTTCAACTATTTTCATTTAAAGTAGATAATGATGCTTTTTTAAAAAATCATTTTTTATTAAAAAACTGTTTTTTTGTTCTACTAAATTTAAATACATTATCTGGAAATCAACTTATTATTGAATGTAAAACATCTTTATCTGCAATATCATTTCTATATGATATAGGAACTTCCATATCGTTTAAACTCATTTCAATTTGATTTTTTTTCATGATAATTTCTGATAAATATTTATCATTTATTCATAAAAATTCTAAATCAACAACTTCATATAATTTTTTAGTTCTAGACCCATTATTTTTCATAAAAGCATCTAATTGTTCTTTATTTCATCATAATCTAAGTAAGTCTCAATAAATATTTTCATCTAAAGACTTAGAAGTAGCTAATTTATATATTTTTTCTAAAAAGTATATATCATTAGATTTTTTTTGAGTATCTTCATTTTTATATAATTTTTTCCATTTACTATTTTTAGTATCAATAAAGTCCTTTGATGATAATATTGCACAAATATTAATTAAATCTCATACACAATCTCTCATTGCTCATTCATATAATATTCTTCATATATGTGTTTCAACAGGAAGAGTTAGTATAAATTCTCATATACGAGTTAGTTTTAAATCATTTGTTATTGCTCAAAGTAATTTCAATTTATTTTTTGCTAATTTAATAGCATAGTCTTTTGGTTTATGAATAAAATCCATTTTCTCAAATCTTTCTCATGCCGATAAACAAACTAAATAATATCTATCTAATGTTTGTTTTTCAATATCTGTTTCTGGAAATGGTTTAAGTGAATTTATATCTGAATTATTTGCCCAAATATAATATCATGGTCATTCTCTTCATGTTCTTCATCTTCTTTGATTACTTTGTGCTTTTGAAATATCTTGAGTGTACAAAACTTCTACTCAATGTTCATTTATTTTAACAGTTTTTTCTTTTCAATTATCTATTACATATCAAGTATTATCTAAAGTCATAGACATTTCTGCAATATTTGTAGCAACTCTTATTTTTTTTCATTTAGATAAAACTTCTTTCTCAATGTATTCAATACTTAAATCTGAATGAAAAGGAACTATATCTGAAATAACTTCCTTATTATTTTCAATATTTTCAATAGCATTATAAAAAATTTCCATAAAATTAGTATAATAATTATCTTCTATATTATCCTCTATATAGTTAATAATCTTTTCAATAATATCATCAATATCAAAATCATATTTTATAGATTCAGATAAAATAGTATTATTTCTTATAATATTTTCTAACTTTATTAATAAATCTCTTTTATTAAAAATAACTACTTTATTACTAGAATAATATTGCTTATTTCACTTAAAACAAGAAACAAAACCTGATTTAATTGTATTTAAATTTGTATAATTTAATAAAGCATTAATTTCTAATAATATTAAATCTTTTATTTTTCAACCATTAGATCATTTAAAAATAATATCATTTAATTTTATCTCTATTATTTCTAAAAGATTCTTTTTTTCATCTAATAAAGAAAGTCATAATCATTCATATTTCTTTAAAAGATTATTTTTCTCAAAATATAATTCTTTAAATTTAATAATTTTTTCAACTAATAAAGAAAAATTAAAACTCTCTTTTAATTCATCCAAACTTATATCAATATTCTTTTTTATTTTACCTTCTTTATTTAAATGAATATTTAATAAATTATAGAAATACTTTTCATCAAATTTATTATTATTTGAAAAAATGTCTACTGCAACTGATGAATAGAAAGAACCTAATAAATTAAATATATCATGTCAAAATCATGAAATAATATTTTTTTGAAATCTTGGTTCAATATTTTTTCTAATTAATCAAAATATAATTTCTAGTTCTCAAATAATATCAGCTCTCAAGTTAATTTGTTTTGTAGAAATTTCTTGGATATTATTAATATTATTTTGTAAATCTGTTAATATATTTTCAAAATTTATACATAAATCATTTGAAAATATATTAGTAGTTTCTATTGCTAAATCACTCAAATATTTTTCTCATAATCACTCTTTTTCAATAAATTTTTCTCTAAAATCATTAATTTTTCATATTAACTCATTTTTAATTATTCAATTACCAATTAATTTATCAACAGAACTAATTATTTCATAAGTATCATCTTTATTATTTCAATTTAAATTTAAATCATAAAAATAATTTCAAAATTTATATAATACTCAACGTAATTTAGAAAAAGAATCAATAATAAATTTCTTTTCTAAATCTAAATTTTCTAAATCATTTTTATTTGGAAAATTACTCTTAATAAAATCAATTAATTTTAAAATATCATCATTATATTTATCAAAAATCTCATGTTCTATCTGTCTAAAAAAGTTGGCATTAATTTCATCTACTACAGTTAATTTTTCAACAATAAAATTAGTATTACTTATAAAATACTCATAAATAGTTTCATTTTTAGATCATAGTATTTTTAATATATTAACTAATACTTCTTTATACTCTTTTATTAATATTTCTAAAGACTCTATATCTTCTAATATTTTTGAATTTTCATTTCTAAAATTTTCTATATCTCTAACAATCTTAGATAAATTTTTTTTATTTAATTTTTTTTCTGACTCTAAATTTTTTATCCAATCTTTATTATCATCATAATGTAACCTTAAATCACTTAATGATTTTTCTAAACTTTCTAAATAATTTTCAAACTGACTAGATAAATATGTTGTTGATAATAAAGTAAATGCATTATTATATATTTCTGATATATCCATTTTATAACTAACATTTTTCCCTTTTTTTTCTAACTCATATAGTATTCTAATTATAAGTGTTTTTATTTCTTTTTTTGAAACAATATTATTAATAATATTAGAAATTTCAGATTTCATAGATTTATCTTCTAAATTTAGATTAATTTCATCTAATATTTCTGAAAAAACATCCATTATTTCTAAATTAAAATTTTCTTCTAAATTTGCTATTAAATTTAGTAATTCTCTATTTTTAAATTCTCATTTAATTTTTCAAATGGTATCATAAATTGGTCATTTTCACTCCATAAAAACTAAACCTGATTTTCATGTTAATTCATTCATTTCAATAATACTTGAAATTAACTCAGATTCTTTTTTTATAATATCAGTAATATTATGTACTCTTCAAGGAACATCAAAATATGGAATATTTCATGAAACATCCTTAAAATAATCTAAAATTTTCGGCTTATCTAATGTTGCTGACATTATAACAACCTTTATATCTCTTTTTGCTTTTGTTAAATATTCTTTTACCTTTGCTAATAATATTTCAGTAGGAATAGTATAATTATGTACTTCATCTAATATTAATATATCAGGTAAAACTCAACTAACTAATTGTCTCATCACTTCTAATCAATCAGTTGTTAAAAGTAATCTTGTATATGTTGAAGAATTTTCTGAAATTCAAGTTTTATATCAAACCTTATGTCAAAGAGAAAAAGTAGAATCATTTTGTTGGGCTAATAATTCTTGACTAATCCTATTAGCATTTGAACTAGCTGCAATAACTCTTGGTTGAGTCATGTTAACATAATTTAAACCTTTTTTTCATAAATCAATAAAAGGTGCTACCTTTCATATTTGAGTTGTCTTACCACTTCATGTTTTTGCCTCAATAATAACTAATGGATTGTCTTCTATAGCATAAACTATTTCTTGTAATTGTGTTAAAATAGGAAGATTTCATATTTGAGTAATTATTTTATTTCTATCATCAGAACTAATAATATTTCAATACATATCTACAATTCAATCTTTTTGTTCAGTAGTATCAAGAAAATATTCTGGAATAGGCATAATAATTATATTAAGAATATATTTATAATAAATATAAAACAAAATAAAAAATAGTCAAAAGATTATTTGACTATTTTTTATTTTATCGTGAAATTAATTTAATCTATTATTCTTTTAATAACTCATTCAGGATTTTTACCTCATCTTTTAATTATTTTTACTTCTACCATTTCTCCATCTTTTGCTCAATTTTTTCTACCTCAAGCTATAAAAATATCATTATTCTTTCATTCATCAGGAATAACAAAACCAAATCTATCTCTATCTTGAAATCTTCAAGTTATAAGCTCTTCTTCAGTTGATAATATTTTTACAACTATTGCTTCTTTTTTACCTTTAAAATCAACTATCTCAGCTTTTACTTTATCACCATCTTTTGCTCAATTTTTCTTTAATCCATAAACAAAATATCATTTTTCTTGTCCTTCTACATCAACAAATCAAAAATTACCATCTCATCCTGAATATATTCATTCTACAAATTTTGCTTGATTTTTTTGAGGAGTTCTTCAATAAGCAGTAATTATTTTTGCTTCTGGTTTTTTACCATGAAATTTTTTAAGCTCTCTAGCTTCTACCTTGTCTCAATCTTGAGCTAAACCAAAATTTTCTTTCGAAACATAAAAATCTCAACCATATTCATCCCTATTTTCAGGTATAAAAAATCAAAACTTCTCTCAAGCTTGAAATTTACCATACATTAATTCATTTTCTTTTCCCATAATAAAATTTTAAGTAATATTTTCGTGAATAATAACTAAAAAAAAATATTAAGCAATATTAAAAATTTGCAATTATATACATCTTTTATATACTTATTATATACTTAAAATTAATACTAAAAAAATGTATATCTGTGAAAAATGCTGAAATGAATCAATAAAATGGCAAGGTCAATGTGGTTTTTGTAAAGAATGGTGAAGCCTAAAAGAATTCAAAGAATCAAAAATATCATGAACAAATACAGTTTTAAAATGAGAATCTAAAGAATTAAAAAATATTAAAAATATAGAAAAAGATAAATCATTAGAAAAAATAATCACAAAATCAGAAGAATTAAATAATGCACTATGAGGATGAATAGTTCCTTGATGAGTTGTACTACTTTCATGAGAGCCAGGTATTTGAAAATCTACTATTACTTTACAATTAGCTAGTAAAAC
>Ga0256843_1001064_pt1 | contig 22247 bp, 35 predicted proteins | sample AlvinellametaG_FD_191572 | JGI IMG/M metagenome (GOLD analysis project Ga0256843, IMG submission 191572) | Pompeii worm associated microbial communities from hydrothermal vent at the East Pacific Rise, Pacific Ocean - Alvinella | ecosystem: Host-associated > Annelida > Integument > Unclassified ... | reverse complement strand
GGAGTTTTGATATCCATAAACAGCCTTTTTAATGAAATTATACTAAAATGCTTTTTAATGGAGGATTTTTCGGTTTAGATTCTTCGGGATTCTTCGCCCGATGGGCTCAGAATGACGGCAGTATTGTCATATTGAGCGAAGCGAAATATCTCAGTATTGAAGTGTGGGGATTCTTCGTCGCTATGCGACTCAGAATGACACAGAACATCACTCTGAGCGTAGCGAAGAGTCTCGAGTTGAAGAGGTTATTGGGATTCTTCGGGATTCTTCGGGATTCTTCGAGATTCTTCGGGCTAAAGCCCTCAGAATGACGCCCCAAACCCTCAGAATGACGGCAGTATTGTCATATTGAGCGAAGCGAAATATCTCGGTATTGAAGTGTGGGGATTCTTCGTCGCTATGCGACTCAGAATGACCCCCCAAAGCCTCACAACAGATTATAAAGTCAGGTCCAAGATTCTTTGTGCTTTTTCTATATCTTCTACACTCGGTTTTCCGTGTGCTCCGAGTTGTTTAAGGACTCTTGCGACGATTAGCATTAACGCTCCGATATATTCCGGAAGCAACTCTTCAAGTTCTTTTGAGATAGGGTATTTTAAAGGCGGGATTTGTTCTAAATACAAAAGCACGTCTTTTAAATCCACTTCTTCTTCAAGTTTTTTAAATTCTCTGATGCTCTCTTCAAAACCTTTTGTCAAAGGCATATCCGCAGGCATAATGATATCTCTTTGATTATATCCGGTTTTTTCTACCGCCACCAACAGTAAATCGTGAAATTTTTTTTCTACGATATCGATGATTCTATCGGCTTTGGATTTATCCAAATCCAAACTTGCCGCTTTTTTAAAAACGGTTTCAATTTTTTTAAATCCGACTACTCTTGCCATTTTATCTCCTTAAGTTTTTTGTAATTATAAAAAATTATGAAAACTATGTCAAGTTCATTGAGCCTATAGAGCTAAAAATTAATAAATTATAACTTCCACTTCACTACCGGCGTTTAAAGTATAAAGCCCCTCTTTTAAACACATTATGGCACAGTTGTCTATTAGATTTGTCAATATGCCGCTACTGCCTTGTTTTTTGCCTTTGGTGTTTACGTAATATCTACCGTTTTTAAAGTTTAAATTTACGGCTACAAACTGTGTTTTTTTGAATTTTTTAACAAAATCCTCTTCTAAAATCGCACTGACTTTTTTAAGTGACGTTTTGTTTTCAAAAGCGTCGGCTATCGGTGTTACGTAAAGCAAAAACGTTACAAAACTGCTATATGGAAATCCGGGCAGAGAGACTATAAACTTGCCGTTTGTTTTGGCTATCATAATCCATTGTCCGGGCTTGATATTCACACCGTGGAACAAAACTTTAAATTCTCCCGTAATTTCCTTAACGAAATCAAAGTCCCCAACGCTAACTCCTCCTGTAGTAACTACAATGTCGCTTGTTTTTAAAGCGTTGTAAATCTTTTCTTTTATTTGGTTTTTATTATCTTTTACTATTCCCAAATTGTATGTTTGATAACCAAAATATTCGCTTAACGCGCTTAGGGTGTAGTTGTTTGAACTTCTGATTTGACCTGGTTTATACTCTTCGTTTAAATCCACTATTTCTTCGCCGGTGGATATAACGGATACGACCGGTTTTTTTATTACCTCTACGACGCTGATTCCAAGAGAAGCCAACACACCTATTTCCCCCGGTTTTAAAAGGGTGCCTTTTTTTATTATCGTTTCGCCTTTTTTAAAATCTTCTCCGACCGGTCTAACCGAAAAGCCTTTTTTTACTTTTTCTTTTATAATGAGTTTATTACCTTTTACTTCTACATTTTCGATAGGCACGAGCGTATCGCTGTTTTGTGGCATAAAACTGCCCGTGTAGGTTTTAACCGTTTCACCCGGACCAATTGAGTCGTATTCAAACGTCCCCGCCGGATTTTTACCTATAATGTTGATTTGTTTGTCGATATCTTCGTATCTTATCGCGTAACCGTCCATTGAGGCGGTAGGCATGTAGGGGTTGTCGTATTTTGCAATTATATCTTCGGCGATAACTCTATTAAGAGCGTTTTGGAGACATACTTTTTGAGTGAATTGCGCCGATGGAAGGTTTGAGTTTAAAATTTCGACGGATTTTTCGTAGCTTATGTGTGCCATTATTGCTCCTTTGCGAGTATTCCGGCATGCGGTAGTTGTTTGCTTCTGTTTTTTGCGAAAATTCTTTTGCCTTCTTTCAAATCGTATTTCCAAATAGGTGCGTTTGCTTTAAAGTCTTCTACAAATTCTTCAAGGTATTTGAATCCTTCGGTTCGGTGTTTTGTAAAAACGGAACATAAAAAACTCGTCTCCCCTACCATTACGTCACCGAAACTATGAGCCATTGTAATTTTGCAATCTTTAAGACGTTGCCATTTTTTAAACCAATCGTTTAACATAGGCAAATACAAATCAAAACTTAGCCCATCAATCCCGTTATCGGGTCTGACTATTCCGATAAAAGGAATCATCGCGCCGTAGCCTTCGAGTTTAAACTCCTCATACCATCTGTTAAGCGTATCGATTACCGGGACGCCGCCTTTGTAAATTTCTATCATGATTTTCCTTTATCCTCCGCAAACCGGCGGAAGGAGTGTTATTTTGTCACCATCTTTTAGCGTTAGGTTTAAATCAGAAACGATTTTGTCGTTTACCGCAACGGCGCTTATTTTAAGCCATTCGTTTAGTTCTTCGTCATTTTGAAGGTGTGTTTTTAGTTCGTTTAAGTTTTTTATCTCGAGTTTAAGGGGCTTTTTGCCTATGGGTCCCAAAAATTCCACCGTTACCATTTTCTCTCCTTTAAATTATGCTAAAATAGTATCTAAAAAAGGCTTATATGTTAATCGGTCATATTGATTATTTAAACCTTTTGCCATTTTATCAATTTTTGAAAAAAAAAGGGATAAAAGTCAAAAAATCCTATCCTTCTAAAATTAATGAGATGTTTGAAAAGGGAGAAATACAAGCGGCTTTCATTTCCTCTATAAAAGCGGAAAAAAAGAGGTGCTTTGATGTCGGAATAGCCGCAAAAAGAAGAGTTAAAACCGTATTGGTGTGTAAAGGAGAAGGCGAAGATAAAGAGTCGGCGACTTCTAACGTATTGGCTAAGGTTTTGGGTGTTAAAGGCAAAGTCGTAATTGGCGATAAGGCATTTAGGCATAAAGATTGCGAAGATTTGGGTCGGATATGGTTTGAGCGTTTTAATTTGCCTTTTGTGTTTGCGCAGTTTTGTGCGAGGAAAAATTACGCTCGATACGAAAGTCTGATAAAAGAGTTTTTAAAAACCCGGAGGAAAATCCCGTATTACGTTTTGAAGGAGTATGCGAAGCGTGCCGATATATCATATACGGAAGCCAAGGAGTATTTGGAAAAGGTAATATATTACAAACTCGGCTGGAGAGAGAAAAAAGCATTGAAAAAATTTTGGAAAATGAGTAAAGGAATTAAATGAAATTACGGACGCTGAATTGTAACTTTGCTCCCACCGACGTAGCTGTGGGGAGTGCGAGGAGTTGTTATTACGGTAAAAGTATCGTAACGCCCCAAGAGGTGCAAAACTGGGATAAAAAAAACGAATTGTTAAACTCGATTTTTAAGGCGGGACATCATACTACGCTTATGCATTATCATTTTACGTTTTTGATTGAAGGCGTGAGTCGGCATCTTATATGGAGATTTCTTCACGCTCACCCTTTTTACAATTCCGAACAAGTCTCGCAACGCTACGCTAAAATGAGAATAGAAAACTTTAAAATTCCTAAAAACGCCGATAGGAAAAAATGGGAAGAGTATTATAAAAAAATGTTTTCTTTTTACGAAGAGTTGATTGTTTTATTGCAAAATCCAATAAAGGAGGTTTTGCCGAAATTTAAGTTAAAAGAGACGAATAAAAAGGCTCAAGAATTTGCAAGATATGTTTTGCCCGTCGGAATGAAGGCGCATTTGTATCATACGATAAACATAATTACCGCTCTTAGGTATATAAACGCGCAAAAAGCGTTGCCGGAATGCAGGGAAGAGGGTGAAGAGTTTGTAAATTTAATGATAGAGGAGATGTTGAAAACGGATAAAAATTTGGCTCCTTTGATTGAATTTGCCAAGGAAGAGGAAGTTGTTTTCCCAAATATCGATATAAAAGCGATTAAAACCGAACATAACGTAAAAAAAGATGTGGAGGTGTTTGATATAATCGATTACGATTTTGATTTGAACGTAAATTACGCGGGTGTGCTTAGAAGTTCCAATATCTATTTGGACGAAGCGATTTTGGGAGGGTTTAATTCGTATGTTAAACTCTCTTTGTCAGCCGACGCCCAAAATCAGAGACACAGACGCTCCCCGGCGATAAGAGCCAAACTTGAGGATATGTATGCAAGAGATTATTATACACCGCCGATAATCGCTCAAAACGAAAAAACAGCCGGTTTGTATAAACGGGCAATAGAGTGTTCTTATGAATTTTTTGAAAAACAAAAAGATGTTTTGGGATTTGGTGAGAGCGTTTATGCGTTAACTAACGCGCACAATATCCAAATCATAGAACGAAACGATTTTCAAGAATTCGCACATAAAGCTCAAATGCGTCTTTGTTATAACGCGCAAGAGGAAATTTTTGATATAATCTATAAACAGGTAAAGGCGTTAAGAGAAGCAGGAGTAAAAGCGGCGGATAAATTTTTGCCGCCTTGCGCTTTAAGATATCGTCAGAATCTGCGACCCGTTTGTCCGGAGGGCGAGAGATTTTGCGGGATGAAAGTATGGAAACTCGACTTTGATGAATACACAAGGCTGATATAGCCGATAGGTTGCGAATATGCAAATGTTAGAGTATTTATATAGGAATTTCGACGCTTCGATAGTCGAAGATTTTTTAATGTTGCTTGACGTTATGGAAGATAATCTGGATTTAACTATAGAAAGGCTGTATGTAGATTACGACGAAGCGATTAACGACCTTTTTAGAATGTTTCATAATTTAAAATCCGCCACCGCATATCTTAAGATAGATAGAATGAAAAATTTTTCGCATTTTGTGGAAGATATACTTGAAGAATACAGAACCAACCAAAACGGTAAAGAGGAGTTGATAGATTGGCTTTTTAAAGTCTCAAAACAGTTTCACGAATGGTATAAAAATATAAACGATGACGAAGAATTGGCGCCTTTAAGCCCCGAAATTTTTAAATATCCGAAAGGCAAACGATGAAAAATGAGTTGGAGGAATCCGTTTTTATTAAACGTATAAACAACATAAATCCGGCTATTTTAGAAGGATTGAAAAACAAAGAGGAGTTTTCGTTTAGAATAAACAGACACAAAGCGGATTTGAGCTGTATTAACGATTTGAGAAAAGAGGGGTATAACCCTAAAAAAACCGAATGGGACGATTACGTTTATACACTACCTATGCAGGAGAGAAAAAAAATAATCAAATCCGCTCCGTATAGCGAACATAAAATTTATATCCAAAATCTCTCTTCGATTATATCGGCTCAAGCGCTGGAGGTTAACGGTGATGATTGGGTGCTCGATTTAGCCGCGGCTCCGGGAGGAAAGAGTTTGATATTTAGCGAAAAAGCGCGTAAAGTCAGCGCGGTAGAACCCGATAAAAGCCGTTTTTTTAGAATGAAAAGAAATTTCAAAATACACGGTGCGAAAAATATTCAAACCTATAATAAAGACGGGAGATTCGTTTATAAAGCTACGGGAGAGATGTTTGATAAGGTCTTTTTGGACGCTCCTTGCAGTAGCGAGGCGCATATAGATTTTAAAGAAGGGATTACGTGGTGGAATCTAAAACGCGTAAAACGCTTTTCAAAACTCCAAAAACAGTTGATAATTTCCGCTTATAACGCTCTAAAGAGAGGAGGAAGCATGATTTATGCTACATGCACCTTTTCTCCGGAAGAAAACGAAGCGAATATCGACTATCTGTTAAAAATGTTTCCAGACGCACAAATAGCCCAAATCGATTTGCCTATAAGCAATATACAACAAGGAATTACCGAATGGGAAGGAGAAACCTATTGCGCGGAAGTGAAAAAAACGGTTAGGATATTGCCCCGAGGAGCTTTTAGCGGGTTTTATTTTGCAAAAATTATAAAGCCTTAATTATTGACATGTCAACAATAGTGTGCTATACTCCATAAAATCTCAAAAGGAATTTAATGAAAAAAAAAGTTGTCGTAATAGTTTTGGTATGTTTTTTAATCGCTACGATAGGCGGTCTTTTGTGGTATGTATATTATACGCGCAGTTATGTATCGAGTAACGCCGTTTTTGTCAAAAGCGATTCGTTAACGTATTTGAGTTTTCCGCTCTCCGGAAAAATAGAAAAAATTTACGTAAAAGAAGGCGAGAAAATAAGAAAAGGCGAATTGCTCGCAAAACTTGACAATAAACGTCTTATACTCCAAAAAAACGCTTTGGAAGCTCAAAAAAAGGCGCTTGAGAATAAAATCGGCGCCGACGAAATCGAAAAAAATAAAATACAAAACGATATTGCGACAAAAATTAATCTTATAAAAGTAGAAAAAAACAAATTGGCGAAAAATGTGGAGGCTTTGACGTATGCGATTGCGGCTATGAAAGTAAAAGAGGAAAAATTAAAAGAGGACTATGTAAAATTTAAAAAACTTTATTTGAAAAAAAAGGTTTCAAAAGAGAAATTTTTAAACGTAAAAACCGCTTATTTTGCTCTGAGGGAAGAGATAAACTCTCAAACAGCCAAATTGAGTGCGTTAAAATTGAATGATAAGAGTTTGGATATGAAACTTAAGCTAACTTTAAATGCTATGAAGGAAGTTAATAGATTACAAAAAGCCGTAGAAGCTCAAAAAGAGGATTTAAAGGCTTTAAATGAAAAAATAGCCGTTGTCAAAAAAAACATAAAAGATTCTTATATCTATGCTCCGTTCGACGGGCGCGTAGCCAAAAAATTTGCTTCTGATAAAGAAGTTTTGCCGGCAGGAATGAAAGTGTTAAGCGTTGTTAATTTAAAAGATTTGTATGTGCTTGATTTGCTTGAAGAGACGAAATTAAAAGGTGTGAAAAAAGGTTGCAAAGTTAGGATTCATATCGACGCGACCGATAAAGACTACGAGGGGGTAGTTAGCGACATACTGCCCGCAAGCGCGGCGACGTTTGCTTTGATTCCGAGAGATATAAGTAGCGGAGAATTTACCAAACTTGCTCAGCGTTTTTATGTCAGAATTAAATTTAAAAAATTGCCAAAAGATGTGTTGGTCGGTATGTCGGGTGAAGTTGAGATTAAACGAATGGAGAAATGAGAATTGATAATAGAGAATGGAAAATTTAAAACAAATATCATTAAAGACAAAACGTTTGAATTTTCCCTTAAAGTAATATATGTATTATCAAAACAACTACTAAGAAGCGGGATTTCAATAGGTGCTAATGTTGTTGAGGCGACAGATGCAATTAGTAAAAAAGACTTTCGTAATAAAATGTCTATTGCTTTCAAAGAAATGAGAATCGTTAAAAATGCAAACTAAATCATTTTCCATTTTCCATTTTACATTATCCATTATTATAGTAATAACAGGTGCTTTTATGGCTGTATTGGATACTACGGTTGTTGATATTATCGTCCCGCGGTTAAAAGGACCTCTTTCTACGGATATGTATGGAGTCCAGTGGGTGATAACGGCGTATATGATTTCTGCGGCTGTGGGGTTGCTGATAGTTGAGTGGCTGATAAAAAAATTCGGTAATAAATGGATATATATAATTTCGGTTGGTGTTTTTTCGTTTGCTTCGTTTTTATGCGGGATTTCTTATTCGTTGGAGTTTATCATTATCGCAAGAGTGATACAGGGGTTTGCCGAAGCAATGATAATGGTTACCGCCCAATCGATGCTTTTTTCTTTTTTTCCTCCCGAAAAAAGAGGTGTGGCAATGGGAATTTTCGCTCTTGGCGTTGCGTTTGCTCCGGCTATCGGACCGACCGTAGGCGGATATTTGACGGACTGGTTTAGCTGGAGAGCCGTTTTTTTTGTAAACGTGCCGATTGGTATATTGCTTGTGGTTTTCGGAGGTTTGTTATTGCCCGATAACGATAAGCGCAGAGAATATAAAATCAATCTTGTATCTATTACGTTTTTAACGATAGCAACGGTGGCTCTTTTGATACTTCTGTCAAAAGGACAGCAATACGGCTGGTTTAATTCATCTTTTATCGTATATTTGGCTTTTATTACGTTGTTGGGGACGATTTTGTTTGCGCTTAGCGAAGTAATAAGCGATGTAAAACTGTTTGATTATTCGCTTTTTAAAAACTACTACTATTCAATGGGGATATTTATTTATTTTATTCTTTTGGGATTTTCAATGTATCAGTATTTTTATCTTATTCCTCTATTTTACGAGCATATTAAAGGACTAAGCTCGATACAGACCGGTTTGGGCGTTTTGGGATTTGGGATATGGATAGGCGTATTTAGTCTGATAGCCGGTTTTTTAAGTGACAGATTTTCACCCATTCCCGTATTGATTGCGGGTGCGGTAATTTATCTGATAAGTTCGTTTTTGTTGTTTCCGACCATCAATTATTATACGCCGTTTTACGAAGCGGTGCTTAAGACGATGCCTTTTGGTATATCAATGGGGCTGTTTTTCGCTCCTATTACGGTTTTGGTTATGAATAACAGCTCCGGCAAAATCGAACAAGGCATTATGACAATGGATTACGTGCGTTTTATAGGAGGAAGTTTCGGGACGGCTATAGCGACAAACAATCTGGTGTATTTTAGCAATAAAGAGTTTGACGGTATGGTTACGTTGCAAAATTACGCTTTGCTTAGTGAAAAGATAATGGTGTTTGAAAAGATATTAGGTTTCTCGGCAAAAGAGGCATTTCGAAAAATCGAGGAGTTTATGAGTGCTAATTACGCGTTTAAATACGTATGGCTCGATGCCGCTTTTTGGGGGCTTGTGGGAAGCGTTTTCGTTTTTATGCTGTTGTTGAAAAAAAGAGAAAAAGGAAACATATGAAAATAAAATACGCATGGATTTTTATACCTCTTTTGTTAAACGCGCAAAATTTTAAACAGATAACACAAGATATAGTAAATTCTTTGAAATATAAACAGGCTCAAAAACAAATATTGCTTTTTAAGCAAAAATTAAAAACGCAAAAAGCCTTAAATTACGGCTCTCTTAGCGCCCAATACGACTATGCGAGACTGTTTAATACGCCTATAATGAAGATGTCCGTGATGGAACCTATCGGCGTTAATCCTCAAACGGGTGCATTGATTTATACGCCGGTAAATTCCCAGGTGCCTTTAGCGGACAAGGATAGATTCGTGGGAGTTTTAAAATATTCTTATCCGTTATTTAGCGGATTTGCGATTAGCAATTCGATAAAAAAAGCCAAACTCGAATTAATCAAACAAAAACTTAATCTTCAAAACGTAAAACGTCTGTTAATATTAAACAGTGCCAAGTTCTATGCGGAAATTTATGCGCTAAAAGCAAAAATTTATGCCCTAAACAAAGCAAAAGAGGCTTTGTTAGATGCTAAACAAAAAGCCGAAGCGTTGTATAAAGAAGGTTTGATTAATAAAGCTCAAATAGCGGAAATAAACGCTAAATATTACGAAACAGCCGCCCTTATCAAGCAGACTAAAAGCGAAAAATACTCGTTGCTTAATATGCTAAGCACACTCGTAAATAAAAAAATAACCGATGTAGATTCCATTACTTCGAAAAGGTGCGATTTTAAACCCAACTTCAACAATCGCCCAGATGTTAAGATGATTGTAAAAACACTTTTGATAGCTAAAAGCGATATAAAAATAGCCGAGTCTAAATATTATCCTCAAATCGGGTTTGAAGTAGCGTTAAAAAAAGAGGCTCAAAGATGGACTCTTGATAAAAACGATTACGAAAATACGGATAAATCGTATGCGGCGATTTCGATTAGATACGATATATTTGACGGAGGCAAAAGAGAAGGGCTTTTACAAAGTGCGAAAATAGCCAAACAGCTTGAAACGCTTTTTTATAGGGATTATATAAAACAAATCAAAACCGAATACTATAACGACTTAAATAAACTTAAGGCGCTGTATTATCGACTAAAAGCCGCACGTGAAGAAATTAAAGCCAGAAGTAGCTATTATGAACTGATAAAAGCGAAATTCAACGAAGGGTTGGCAGATAGTAGCGATTTAAACGACGCGATTGCCAAACTCGCTACCGCAAGAGCTAAAAAAGAAGCGATTAAAGCCGAAATCTTTTTTTTGAATGTTAAATTGAAGCTTGATGGGGGAGAGTCTGTAAAATAGTTCTTTTTCCTTTGTAGAAGGAAAAAATAGAGCTAAATCATCTTGCTTAAACGTTAAAAATTATTTATAATTTCACTCCACAATGCGTGGAAAAACCACGAGATCTTTAAAAAGGAAAGCTATGGAGAAAATTAGAATCAAACTTCAAGCATATGACCACAGAGTGCTTGACAAAGCCGTAGGCATTATTATCGATGCCATTAAAAGAACCGGAGCCGAAGTAAAAGGACCGATTCCACTACCTACGAAAATTAGAAGATATACGGTATTAAGATCACCTCACATTAACAAAGATTCAAGAGAACAATTTGAAATTAGAATTCACAGAAGAATCGTTGATGTTGTGAACGCATCGCCTGAAACTGTAGATCAACTTATGAAGTTAGAGTTGGCGCCAGAGGTTGATGTAGAAGTTAGGGCATTAAGTTAAGGAGAATTGAATGGAATTTATAGTTGAAAAAATAGGAATGAGTAGGACGGTAGGAATCCCGAGTATTCCGGTAACATTATTAAAAATAGTTCCGGCTAAAGTTTGTGAAATAAAAGATGACAAAGCGTTAGTTGCGTATTCTAACGGCAAAAAATTCAATAAAGCCATTGAAGGTATGCAAAAAAAATACGGGCTTGACAAAGAGTTCAACAGATTCGTCGAGTTGAAAGTGGCGAACGAAGAAGCTGGAGATTTAAGTGTAGAACCTCTAAAAGAAGCAAAAAAAGTAAAATTGACTTTCAAAAGCAAAGGTAGAGGTTTTGCCGGTGTTATGAAAAGACACGGATTTGCCGGTGGTCCGGGAGGACACGGTAGTAGATTTCACAGAGCACCAGGGTCGATTGGTAACTGTGAGTGGCCTGGGCGTGTAATGCCTGGTAGAAAAATGCCTGGACATTACGGAAACAAAAACGTAACGGTAAATGCCGAAGTATTGGAATTTGACGAAAATATGGGCGTATTAGTAATTAAAGGAAGTGTACCGGGACCAAACGGTAGCTTAGGAAAAGTAAGGATTGTGAAATGAGTATAGAAGTAATCAAACAATTACCGGAAGATTTTCAAAATATCAATCCGCACAACCTTTATTTGTATGTAAAAGCTTATCTTGCTAATCAAAGAGCGGGGACGGCTCATACAAAAACGAGAGGTGAAGTTAGAGGCGGAGGTAAAAAACCTTTTAGACAAAAAGGTCTTGGACGTGCGAGACAAGGTTCGATTAGAGCACCGCATTTTGTTGGCGGTGGTGTAGCACACGGACCGAGAAACGAAAGAGACTGGTCTCAAAAATTAAACAAAAAACAAAAAAGAGTCGCGCTTAAATACGCGCTTAACGAAAAAGCTCAAAACGAAAAACTTTTCGTAGTAGAGAATATTCAAATCGATAGCGGTAAAACGAAAGACGCGGTTAAATGGTTGAACGATTTTAATCAAAGAGATTATTTAATCGTAGTTGACAATATGGACGAAAAAACGTTTTTGGCGTTTAGAAACATTCCAAACGTATACATTATTACACCTGAAGAATTGAACGCTTATTATGCGAGTGTATTCCACAGCATTATTTTTGATAAAGCGGCATTCGATAAAGTTATAAAGGGCTAAGCTATGGCAGATATTACAGATATCAAATCAATCGTATATACGGAAAAAGCACTCAACCTTCAAGAACAAGGCGTGCTCGTAGTTCAAACTACGCCGAAAGTGACAAAAAATCAATTAAAAGCTATTTTTGAAGAGTATTTTGGAGTTACGCCTCTAAAAGTTAATTCTCTAAGACAAAAAGGGAAAGTTAAAAGATTTAGAGGAATCGAAGGTAAAAGACCGGATTATAAAAAATTCTATGTCAAGTTGCCTGAAGATGCAAAACTTGAAAGCCTAAGTGTATAAAGGGATAAAAGATGGCAGTAAAAACATATAAACCATATACACCGTCAAGAAGATTTATGACTACGCTTGACAACAGCGACATAACTTCTAAACCGACGGTTAAAAAATTACTAAAAAAACTTCCTCAAAAAGCGGGAAGAAACAATTACGGAAGAATTACGAGCAGACACAGAGAAGCGGGTAATAAAAAACTATACAGAATCATTGATTTTAAAAGAAATAAATTCGGTATTGTCGGGAAAGTAACGACAGTCGAATACGACCCGTATAGAAACTGTAGAATCTGTCTTGTGACTTATGTCGACGGGGATAAAAGATATATAATTCAACCTGAAGGTCTTAAAGTAGGCGATACGGTAATGGCGGCGGAAGCCGGACTTGATATTAAGCCGGGTAACGCTATGAAGCTTAAAAATATCCCTGTGGGTACGGTCGTTCATAATATAGAAATGAAACCAGGAAAAGGCGGGCAAATAGCAAGAAGCGCCGGGTCAAGTTGTCAAATTATGGGTAGAGAAGGAAAATATGTAATCCTTAGATTACCAAGCGGTGAGATGAGATATATTCTTGGTGAATGTATGGCTACTATCGGGACGGTAGGTAACGCCGATTATCAAAACATAACGATAGGTAAAGCCGGTAGAAGCAGATGGCTTGGTATCAGACCTCAAACAAGAGGTATTGCGATGAACCCAATCGATCACCCTCACGGTGGTGGTGAAGGTAGAAGCAAAGGTAATCACCCTGTAACGCCTTGGGGTATGCCGACTAAAGGTTACAAAACAAGGAAGAAAAAACAATCCGATAAATACATCATCTCAAGAAGAAAGAAATAAGGATAGCTCATGGCTAGAAGTTTAAAAAAAGGTCCTTTTGTAGATGACCATTTAATGAAAAAAGTTCTTAAAGCAAAAGAAGAAAAAAATCCTAAACCTATTAAAACATGGAGTAGAAGAAGCACAATTACTCCGGAAATGATAGGATTGACTATTAACGTGCATAACGGTAGAGATTTTGTGCCGGTGTATATAACCGAAAGACACGTTGGTTTTAAATTGGGTGAATTCGCACCTACCAGAACTTTTAGAGGACATAAAGGTTCTGTTCAAAAGAAAATTGGTAAGTAAGGATAGGTGATGAGTAAAGCAGTATTAAAATTTATAAGACTATCGCCGACAAAAGCCAGATTGATAGCTAAAGAAATACAAGGTATGAACGCTGAAGTTGCGCTTGCCAAGCTTGAATTTATGCCGAACAAAGCGGCGAGAATTATAAGCAAAGTTCTTGCCAGCGCGATTGCTAACGGCGGGTATGACGCAAATGAAGTTGTAGTAAAAAAATGCACCGTTGACAGAGGTCCTTATCTAAAAAGATTTAGACCAAGAGCAAGAGGAATGGCGAGTAAAATTCAAAAACCGACAGCTCATATTTTTGTAGAAGTTGAAAAGGAAAGCTAATGGGTCAAAAAACAAATCCGATCGGACTTAGACTTGGAATAAACAAAAACTGGAGAAGTAGATGGTTCATTAATTACAATACAATGCCTAAAAATGTATTGAGCGATTACGAACTTAGAAAATTTTTGAAGAAAAAACTATATTATGCGGGCGTTAGCGATATTATTATCGAAAGAACCGCCAAAAAAATCAGAATAACTATTTTTGCGGCTAAACCGGGAATTATTATCGGTAAAGGCGGAAGCGAAATCGAAGCATTAAAAGCCGAGCTTCAAAAAAGAATCGGAGACAAAGAACTTATATTAAATATTAAAGAAGAGAGAAAACCTCAAATTAGCGCGCAACTTGCGGCTGAGAATATCGCTACTCAAATTGAAAGAAGGGTTGCGTTTAGAAGAGCTATGAAAAAAGTTATTCAATCGGCATTAAAATCCGGCGCTAAAGGTATTAAAGTTCAAGTTGCCGGGAGATTAAACGGAGCCGAAATGGCAAGAACTGAATGGTATCTTGAGGGAAGAGTCCCACTTCATACGTTAAGAGCCAAAATCGATTACGGTTTTGCGGAAGCTTTAACTACATACGGAATTATAGGTGTGAAAGTTTGGATATTCAAAGGTGAAGTTCTTCAAAGAAGAATAAACTCTGACGACACCGCGGCGCCTGAGAGAAAAGCACCAAGAAGAAGAAAAGGACGCAGAAATGTTAATGCCAAAAAGAACTAAATACAGAAAACAACAAAAAGGTAGAAACAGAGGTAAGGCTTATAGAGGTAACAGCCTTGCGTTTGGAACATACGGATTAAAAGCTATTGAGCTTGGAAGAATTAATTCAAGACAAATAGAAGCCGGAAGGGTTGCTCTTTCAAGAACCATGAAAAGAACCGGTAAAATCTGGATTAGAGTATTCCCGGACAAACCTTTAACGGCTAAACCTGTTGGGGTGAGAATGGGTAAAGGTAAAGGTAGCGTTGAAGAGTGGGTTATGAATATTAAACCCGGAAGAATTATTTTCGAAATTACGGGTGTAAACAACGAAACAGCCGTTAGAGCATTAACTCTTGCCGCCGCTAAATTGCCGTTTAAAACAAAAATCGTAAGCATGGAGAGTGAAAATGAGCTATACTAAATTGAACGTAGCGGAATTAGTGGAAAAAAGCGAAGCCGAGCTTCAAGAGCTTTTGAAAAATAAAAAAATGGAACTTTTTGAAAATAGAATGAAACTAAAAACTATGCAATTGCAAGATACGTCTTTAATTTCTAAAATTAGAAAAGACATTGCCAGAATCAAAACGGCAATGAGAATGAAAAGGGGTAACTAATGCCTAAAAGAATTATTACCGGAAAAGTTATTAAAAAAACGGGTGATAAAACTATCAACGTTTTAGTTGAAAGAAAAGTTTTACACCCTAAATATCATAAAATCGTTAAAAAATTTAAAAAATATTTGGTTCACGACGAAGAGAATGCGGCAAATGTCGGAGATGTCGTCAGTGCAATCGAACACAGACCAATTTCGAAGAGAAAATCTTTCGTTCTTAAAGATATTCTTGAGAGAGGAGAATAAGAATGATTCAACCATTTACAAGATTAAAAGTTGCCGATAACAGCGGTGCCAAAGAAATAATGTGTATTAAAGTGTTGGGAGGGTCTAAAAGAAGATACGCATCAGTTGGTGACATTATCGTTGCTTCCGTAAAAAAAGCCCTTCCAAACGGTAAAATTAAAAAAGGACAAGTTGTAAAAGCCGTAATCGTAAGAACTAAAAAAGAAGTTCAAAGAGAAAACGGTTCGCTTATTAGATTCGACGATAACGCGGCTGTTATTATCGACGCTAAAAAAGAACCGATAGGAACTCGTATTTTCGGACCGATTGCAAGAGAAGTCAGATACGAAGGTTTCCAAAAAATCACATCACTTGCTCCGGAGGTGTTATAATGAGTGCGAGAAAAAATTTACCTCCTAAATTTAAAATTAAAAAAGGCGACAACGTAAAAGTTATCGCGGGAGACGACAGAGGAAAAACGGGTGAAGTTTTAAAAGTGCTTCCAAAAGAAGCGAAAGTTATCGTAAAAGGTGTGAACGTAGTGAAAAAAGCGGTAAAACCTACCGATGCCAATCCTAAAGGCGGTTTTGAATATATTGAAAAACCGATTCACATCTCAAATGTAAAAAAAGTAGAAGGCTGAGAAGATGTTTGAAGTACAAAAAAAATATAAAGAGGAAGTTAGACCTAAACTTGTAGAGGAATTTGATATTAAAAATCCTATGTTAATTCCCAACCTTGATAAAATCGTAGTAAGTGCAGGTGTAGGTGAGGGAAGCAGAGATAAAAAATTCCTTCAAAGCGTAGCTGATACTTTAACTATAATTACGGGGCAAAAAGCCGTAATTACGCCGGCAAGAAAATCGGTAGCCGGGTTTAAGGTTAGAGAAGGAATGCCGGTAGGTGTAAAAGTTACGCTTAGAGGTGAAATGATGTGGAATTTCCTTCAAAAATTAATCTCTATCGCACTTCCGAGAGTTAGAGACTTTAAAGGTGTTAAAAGAGACGGATTTGACGGTAGAGGAAATTTTAACTTCGGTTTGACCGAACAATTGGTTTTTACTGAAGTTGATTACGACAACATTATCAAAGTTCACGGTATGAACATTAATATTTCAACGACCACCGAAGACGATAAAATGGCTGAGAGAATGCTCGAGCTTATCGGATTCCCATTTACAAAAGGAAAGTAATATGGCAAAAAAAAGTATGATAGCTAAAGCTAAAAGAAAACCGAAATTCAAAGTTAGAGCATACACAAGATGCTCTATTTGTGGTAGAGTTCATTCGGTTTACAGAGATTTTGGTATTTGTAGAATTTGCCTAAGAAAAATGGCAAACGAGGGATTACTTCCCGGTGTTAAAAAAGCAAGTTGGTAAAGGAAGCCGCAATGATGAACGATATTATCGCAGACGGATTAACAAGAATCAGAAATGCCGCAATGAGAGGTTTGGAAGTTACCAAACTTAATCATTCAAAATTAATGGAAGACGTTTTGAAAGTTTTCGAATCTAAAGGTTATATAGAGTCTTTTAAAGTAATTACCGATGGAAACAAAAAATTTATCAACGTTACTTTAAAATACGATGAAAACGGAAATTCGGTAATTAACGAAGTTAAAAAAGTTTCTAAACCTGGTAGAAGGGTTTACAAAGGGTATCAAGATATTAAAAATTTCAAAAACGGATATGGTACGTTGGTGGTTTCAACCAATAAAGGCGTATTACCTAATGACGAAGCCTACAGAATGAAAGTAGGCGGCGAAGTTATTTGTAGCATTTGGTAAAAATACTTAAGGAGAATCTTAATGAGTAGAATCGGTAAACAGCCCGTAAAGTTAGCTAAAGACCTTGAAGCTAAACTTGAAGGGAATAAATTAATTATTAAAAAAGGTCAAGACGAAAAAGTAATCGATACTAAAGGTGTCGTAAAAGTTAATATCGAAGGTGACACTATCAGCTTCGAACCGGTAGAGGAAAACAAATTCGCAAAAGCTATGTGGGGGACCGTGAGAGCTTTGGCGAATAACGCCGTAATAGGTTTGACTCAAGGGTTCGAGAAAAAGCTTGAAATCAACGGAGTTGGTTACAGAGCGGCTGTAAAAGGTAGTGTTTTAGAATTACAACTCGGATATTCACACCCTATTAACTATGAAATACCAAAAGGTATTACCATTACAGTTGAAAAAAATATCATTACCGTAAAAGGTAGCGACAAACAACAAGTAGGACAAGTTGCCGCCGAAATAAGAAGCTTTAGAAAACCTGAACCTTATAAAGGCAAAGGTGTGAAATATGTTGATGAACGTATTATCAGAAAAGCTGGTAAAACAGCTAAAAAATAAGGGTGAGCGATGAGAAGAAGTAAAGCATTAGCTAAAAGAGATATAAGAAGATTAAAAAGAAAAAGAAGAGTCAGAGGTAGAGTCAGCGGAACTCAAGATATGCCAAGAGTTACTATTTATAAATCGAATAGATATATTATAGTCCAAGCTATAGACGACGTAAATGGGCATACTCTTGTGTTTTTAAACACGGCTCATATTGACGAAAAACTACCTTCAAATATTAACGGTGCTAAAAAAGCGGCTGAGATTTTTGCAAAAAAATTGCAAGAGGCAAACATTACGTCCGTTAGATTTGATAGAAACGGATATAAATATCATGGTGTAGTTGCAGCATTTGCAGATACTCTTAGAGAAAACGGAATAAAATTATAATAAAGGCAAGGCAAATGGCTAAAAAAGCTCAAGTAATTAGAGATTATAATAGAGAAGATTTTGAAGAAGTTGTTGTTAACATCGGAAGAATTACTAAAGTTGTAAAAGGTGGTAGAAGATTTAGATTTAACGCTTTGGTAGTTGTCGGTAATAAAAAAGGTATAGTTGGAATCGGGACAGGTAAGGCAAAAGAAGTTCCCGACGCTATAAAAAAAGCGATTGACGACGCGTTTAAAAATTTGGTTGAAATTAACGGTATTCACGGAAATACTATAAATCATGACGTCCAAGCCAAATATAACGCGTCAAAAATTTTGCTTAAACCGGCAAGTGAAGGTACGGGACTTATCGCCGGTGGTGCGGTAAGACCGGTGCTTGAACTTGTAGGTATTAAAGATATTTTATCTAAATCACTTGGTTCAAATGAACCGCATAACCTTGTTAGAGCGACGGTAGAAGCTCTAAAAATGATTAAAAGCAAAAAGGCGTAATCATGGGATTGAATAATTTAAAACCGGCACAAGGTGCTACTCATAAAACTAAAAGAGTTGGACGCGGAGCCGGGTCAGGATACGGTAAAACCAGTAGCAGAGGACAAAAAGGTCAAAAATCAAGAACTGGTTATTCACAAAAGAGAGGTTTTGAAGGTGGACAACAACCTCTTCAAAGAAGATTGCCAAAAATTGGCTTTAAAAGTAGAGTTGTAAAACCTCAAGCTATTAATGTAGACAAGTTTCCGGCTATATTCGAATTGGAAACTATTACAATCGAAACGTTGTCTGGCGTAGTTAATATAAAAGCCGAAAAAATTAAACTTATCGGTTCTAAAGCAAAAGAATTAAAAGATAAGATTAAAGACACTAACATAACTACTTCCGGAAAGTAAGGGTATGAATCCGATAGCTAAAAAAATCTTAATTACCCTTGGCTTTCTCCTTATTTATAGAGTTCTTGCATACGTTCCGGTGCCGGGGGTAAATATTGATGTATTAAAAGATTTCTTTTCCGGACATCAAAATGATGCGTTGGGACTACTTAATATGTTTAGTGGTAACGCAGTAAAAAGAATGAGTATTATTGCGCTTGGGGTTATGCCATATATTACCGCTTCGATTATTATGGAACTTTTAGCCGCAACGTTTCCTAAACTCGGTGAAATGAAAAAAGACTCCCAAGGATTTCAAAAATATATGCAAATCGTTAAATATTCTACGGTAGTTATTGCGTTTATCCAAGCGATAGGTATTGCTATTGGTCTGACTTCATTAACGGGAAGAGCCGGTGAATCAGCCGTAATGATTAATAATACGACGTTTATAATATTAACGGCGTTTTCAATGCTCGGCGGGACTATGCTACTTGTATGGATAGGTGAACAAATTACCGAAAGAGGTATCGGCAACGGTATAAGTTTGATTATTTTTGCGGGAATAGTCAGCGGTATTCCTAGTGCGATTGTAGGGACGTTGAATTTGGTCGATGTAGGTGAATTGACCGTTATTGGACTGATATTTATATTGGCTATTGTTGTATTTACGATAGGTTTTATTATTTATATAGAACTTGCCGAAAGAAGAGTGCCTATTTCATATCAAAGAAAAGTATTAATGCAAAACAGATTCAAAAGAGTTATGAATTATATACCTATTAAAGTGAATCTAAGTGGCGTTATACCTCCGATTTTTGCAAGTGCGATTTTGATGTTTCCTTTGACGGTATTAAGCGGTGTGAGTAATCCGGCTTTGGTTGAATTGCGTGATTTGTTAAATCCTAACGGATATCTTTTCCACGTAATAGAATTCTTTTTGGTGATATTTTTTGCTTATTTTTACGCTTCAATCGTATTTAACGCTAAAGATATAGCCGAAAATTTAAAACGCCAAGGCGGTTTTATTCCAGGTATTAGACCGGGAGAACAGACCATTAAATTTTTAAACGAGGTTGCTAATAGACTAACATTTTGGGGTGCGCTTTATTTAGGAGTAATTACGGTTATGCCTTGGTTACTTGTCAAACTCATTGGTATTAACTTCTATTTCGGCGGGACAGCGGTTCTAATCGTAGTCCAAGTAGCAATAGATACTATGAGAAAAATACAAGCCGAACTTCAAATGCAAAAATATGATACTTTATCGGTTACGGGGCTTTAATGCCTCTTTTTATTAGGAGAGTAGATGGCTATCGCAATTAGAAAACCTAAAGAAATCGAAAAAATTAAAATCCCGGCGAAACTTGTTGCTAAAACACTTAAACTTTTAAAAGAAAATACAAAACCTGGAATTTCCCCACTTGAACTTGATAAGTTGGCGGAAGATTTTATTAGAAGTAACGGTGGAAGACCGGCTTTTAAAGGTTTATATGATTTTCCAAATAGTGTTTGTGTCAGCAGGAACGGCGTAGTCATTCACGGAGTGCCTACAAACGAGCCCTTAAAAGAAGGTGAAATTGTAGGATATGACGTGGGCGTAGAAATTGACGGTTGGTATGGCGATGCCGCTATTACCGTGGGTGTCGGAAACATTAAAGAAGAACATCGCAAAATGATAGAAGTTTCGAAAAATGCTCTTTATCACGCAATAGAAAATATTAAGCCAGGAATGAGATACAAACAAATAAGTAAATTGTTAGAAGATTATATAATTTCTCACGGATATGTTCCTCTTAAGGGTTATAGCGGGCATGGAATAGGTAGAAGACCACATGAAGAACCGCAAATCCTAAATTATGTAGAAGGAAAACCAAATCAAGGCGATAAAGTAAAAAACGGTCATGTGTTTTGTTTAGAACCGATGCTGTGTCATAAATGCGGAGAACCGATTTTAGGTGAAAACGGCTGGGACGTCTATTGTGAAGATATGGAAGTGGGAGTTCATTACGAACATCAAGTGGCTATTGTAAATAATAAAGCAATTATATTAACACAGGAGGACTAATGGCTAAAGACGTATTGGAAATCGACGGTATTGTAAAAGAAGCATTGCCTAATGCGATGTTTAAAGTCGAGCTTGAAGGATTAAATAAAGAGGTTTTATGCCATATCAGCGGTAAAATTAGAATGAATTATATAAAAATCGTCCCAGGCGATAAAGTAAAAGTAGAATTAAACCCTTATAGTCTCGATAAAGGAAGAATTACTTATAGATATAAATAAATTCTATTTTTTTACTCTTTTTATTAAAATATCTTGACATGTAATAGTTTTTTTCATATAATTTCAATCCACACAGCGGAGTGTAGCGCAGTTTGGTTAGCGCACCTGGTTTGGGACCAGGGGGTCGGGGGTTCGAGTCCCTCCACTCCGACCATTTACCCACTATAAGTGAAGAGCTCCTGAGCTTTCCACTTGTGGTGGGTGTAGCTCAGGTGGTTAGAGCGCCAGGTTGTGGCCCTGGAGGTCGCCGGTTCAAGTCCGGTCATCCACCCCATTGTTCTATCTAATTGAGCGTCCGTAGCTCAATTGGATAGAGCAACGGACTTCGGATCCGTAGGCTGTAGGTTCGAGTCCTACCGGACGCACCAATTAGCTCTCTTATGCGCCCTTAGCTCAGCTGGATAGAGCAACGGCCTTCTAAGCCGTAGGTCGCAGGTTCGAGTCCTGCAGGGCGTACCATTCTTATTATCACCTTTTAGCGGGAGTGGCGGAACTGGCAGACGCGCTAGACTTAGGATCTAGTGCCGCAAGGCGTGGAGGTTCGAGTCCTCTCTCCCGCACCATTTATTTGCTTAAAACTCCCATAAATTCGGTAATCTTGAAAATTAGTAACAATTCAGTATACATCATTGTATGCATAAAATATATTACTATTATTTTTATCACTTTTTTATTAGCACAAATAATCTATCTACACATCTACATCTACATCTACTAATAATAACTCCATAAAATAGAAATAATTAATACAACTTTTTGTAACTCTATTACAACTTTAATTTAATGAAAGTTGCATTAACTATTTTTATTTAAATTTTTCTATAATTAGTTTAAAGAACTTCAAAAATTTTTTTAAATACTTTATTAAAAAGTCCCAAAAAAAAATTCTCGGATATTATATTTATATACAACAAAGTTCATAAAAACACAAGGAGAGAAAAATGATGAAATATAAATCGGTAAAATTATTAGTAAAAGAAGAAATCTGGAAAAACTTTGAAGAAAAAGCTTTATTAAATGGTAGAGGAACTCATAACTTACTTGTAAGTTTTATTGAAAACTATATTAGAAAACATAAAAATCTTCAATATTCTATTGAAAAAGAAGAATATGAAATACTTACTAATATTGAAGGAAACTATCAATATTACAAAAT
>Ga0256843_1001063_pt1 | contig 22249 bp, 22 predicted proteins | sample AlvinellametaG_FD_191572 | JGI IMG/M metagenome (GOLD analysis project Ga0256843, IMG submission 191572) | Pompeii worm associated microbial communities from hydrothermal vent at the East Pacific Rise, Pacific Ocean - Alvinella | ecosystem: Host-associated > Annelida > Integument > Unclassified ... | reverse complement strand
CAACCTCTGCACCTGACCGCTGTTGAGCCGGTAGCGGTTGTAGCCAAAGTAGAGCATCTTGAACCCGCTGCGGCTGACGCCGTCGCTGCCGGTATACTGCCCGCTGCTGTCAACCCCCCCGCTGACCACTCCGCTGCCAGCGGTGCTGCTGTTCTGGGCAACCTGAGCCCCTTCGGGGATGGGGGCACGCTGCTGCGTACAACCGGTGGTCATCCCGACTGTGATCAAAGCCGCCAGTGCGGCCGAACGAAAAAGTGACATGTTACTCCCTTGTATCATGATGGATTACCAGTCCAGCGACTGGATCTTGCGCTCCCCAAGCGGGAAGAGCAGGCTTTGATTGGTTTTGAGCCCGAGATAGCCTACGGCATTGCCTTCGTAGCTGCGTTTGATATAGAGTACGGTATCGCCGTTTGGCGAGAAGCGGGGGAACTGGTTGACCCCATTGCTGGTCAATGCCCGCCCGGGGCTGCCGTCGGTATGGGCGGTATAGAGGTTGAACACCCCCTGTCCTTCGCGTGCGCTGTAGACGACGGTATCGTCGTACGCATCGACGCTGTTGTTGTTCTTGCCGGCGAAAACGATCTGCGTCACCACGCCGGTGGCGAAATCGCGTTTGAAGATATTGGGGTAGCCCAGACGATTGGAGACGAACACCAGGCTTTTGCCCCCGTCGGCATAGACCCCGTTGACATCGATCCCGCTGAAGGTGGTCAGACGTCGGGCTTTGGCCGCGACGGTATCGTACTCGTAGATATCCGACTGCCCGTCCGGCGCCATCGTCAGCAGCAGTCTGCTCCCGTCCGCCGAGACATCTGAGCAGGCCAGCATGCCGGTAGAACTGGTGATCCGGGTCCGCTCGGCGGTGTAGATGTTGAGCCGGTAGAGGGTGGGTGTCCCTTTGACATAGGCGGTATAGTAAAGCGTTTTTTGACCGGGATCGCCCCAGTGGGGGAAGAGGTTGAGCCCGCCCCGGACGATCGTTTTGGTGAAATGAAAGGTATAGTCTGCCAGCACGATCTCACTCTGCTTGCGTCCGGTGTAGCGGGCAAAGACCACGTAACGGTTGAGCCAGTCAATGGGGAGGTATTTGAGATAAGTGTTGATCTCACTGACCGCCTTGTGTACCAGAAAAGGGTATTTTGCTGAGGATTTGACCCGATAGCGGCGTTCAAGGATCTGGTGCGCATTGGCGGCGTTGAGGAGTTTGACCATCAGGGTGTTCTGCCCGTTGGCATGGGAGAAGTCGTAGACCAGCACGTAGTCGTTGCTCCGCAGGGCCGGATCGATCATGCTCCCGGCGTAGGTACCGACCCGATAGGCCTCGTCGGGACGGAAGTGGCCGCTGATCTTGAGATCGGCGGCGAAGATCGCGGCGATCTTTTTGGAGGTATCACTGGGGATACTGCCGTCGACGATCGCGACACGGGCCCGCTCATCGACCTTTTTTTCGATGGTGAGTTTGGCATCGTATTTCGCAAAAGCCATGACCGTAACGATCACCAGAAGCCACCAGCGCATCTGAACATCTCCTTGGAAGATTTTGGTAATTGTACCTTGAGGGGGCTGAAATCTATATTAAATAGTATGACTAGCGGGATGGGTGAAAGTGTTGATCATTTTTCCTTGTTGTTTCGAGGCACAATAATCGTTTCACAGTCTTTAAGAAGTTGTTCCATGCGGGTAATATCGAATGAAGCCAGTGCCTCATCAAGATCAACAGACAGTTCCCGAAACGGTGCAATAGCATACTGCTCACCCAACCGTTGCAGTGTTTTGGCAAAGGATTCGATATCGTGGATGGCGTTGCTGCCGATGGCGCGTCGGTAAGCTGCAGCCAGATCGTTCCGATCCGACGGAGACATCGCCTCAAAACGGTTTTGGGAAACGAGATCCCACTCAAAAATCTTTCTCTTTGAAGGGACTTTCCCTGCCAGAGTGGATCGATGCGAAAGGAAACGTCCCATTAGTGAAAGCAGCGCCACCCGTTCGATCGGTTTACCAAGGAATCCATCAAATTGAATATCCTCCCGTTTCCCCCGCTGCAGCACGGATGCCGTCAGTGCAATCACCGGGATATCCTTTGCGATCGCTTTGATCCGTCGGGTCGCCTCGTAGCCATCCATACGGGGCATGCGAAGATCCATCAGCACCAAATCAGGCCGCTCGCGTTCGAAAAGTTCCACGGCCTCTTCTCCATTATGTGCCGTAAGTACTTTGATCTCACTTTTTTCAAAGATTTTCACCAGAAACTCCCGGTTGTTAGCGACATCATCGACCACCAGGATCGTTGCTGGTTCAAACGTATCAACCTCCGGAGTATTGGGCACAACAGCAGGAACATAGTCAGAGACGACTGCCACATGGGGAAGGTGAACAGTAAAGGTACTGCCCTCCCCTGCTGTACTTTCAACGGTGATCTTCCCTCCCATCATCTCACAGAGCCGACGGGAGATCGATAGACCCAGTCCGGTACCACCGTATTTGCGCGAATCCTGACCATGGGTCTGTGCGAAAGCACCGAAAACCGTTTCGATCTGATCGGACGGAATACCGATACCGGTATCCTCAATCATGATGGTAATGTTTTCCCCGCTGGCATCGGTTCGGGAAGGCTGGGATCGAACCGAGAGTCGAACATAACCCGATTCGGTAAATTTAACAGCATTACCTACGAGATTGAGCAGGATCTGTCGCAGTCGGATCTCATCGATCAGAAGATAGTGTGGAAGATTTCTGTCGATATCCATCACAAGTGTGATCCCTTTTTTTCTGGCCGCAAGCTCAAACACACCACGGATCTCTTCACACAGAGCCCGGACGTCGGTGGGAGTATAGTTGAGCTCCAGTTTGCCTGCTTCGATCTTGGAGAGGTCCAGAATATCGTTGATCAGACGCAGCAGAGTATGCCCGGCATTCTGAATGCTCTGGACGTAGGAACGCAGCCGGGGATTTTGTACCTCATCTCCCAGCAGTTCGGTAAAGCCGACGATTGCATTCATCGGGGTGCGGATCTCATGGGACATGTTGGCCAGGAAGATCGACTTGGCGCTGTTGGCCCGCTCCGCATCCTGCTTGGCCTGGGCGAGTTTTTTCTCCACCTCTTTCCGTTCTTTGATCTCGGCGGAGAGTTTGCGGTTCCAGTAGAGTGACACCAGGATTATAAAGAGAAAAAGTGTCCCGATGGAATAGATCAGTGTGTAGTCGGTCGCCTCTTTGACCTCGATGTGCAACCAGCGATCCCGGATCCGCTGATGCTCCTGGGAGCTGATGGAGTCCAGCGCTTTGTTAAGGATAGCGATGAGTGTCTTCCCTTCTGGGCCGGCAAGCATGACATGCTCAAGCGTGTGGTTGACCTTGCCCGAGATGTGGAGTGTGTTGGCGTAGTAGTTGCCGACATAGTACATCCCCACCGCCATGTGACCGACAAAGGCATAGGCTTTGCCCTCTTTGACCATCTCCAGCGCCTCGATCACCCCTTTGGTGGGGATAACCCGGATCCGGGGATAGTGTTCTTTGAGATAGAACCGGCTGAAACTGTTGGCCGGTACTGCTATCTTCTTCCCGGCCAGTTCGTGCAACGAATCGATAAAGGACTCCTTGATCCGACTGACGATCACATAAGGAAAGTGCATGTATACCCGGGAAGAGAATCCGTGACCTGTCACCGTCTCTTTATTGATAAAAGGGATCAGATCGATCGAACCGGTATCCAGTTTCTCAAACAAATCGTTCCAGGAAGGGGAGACCACCGTCTCAAAATGCAATCCTGTGCGTTTGGAGATCAGATCGAGATAATCTCCCGTCATGCCACTTATGGTACCGTTTTTTAAAATAGCGATGGGCTCCAGATTCAGCATTCCGACCCGTACAGAAGGATGCTTCATGATCCATTCCCGTTCCCCGGGGCTCAGCGTCACCAGTGTTGTCGAATAGTTGACAATCAGTTTACCGATCGGTTCGTTGCGATAACGAATCTCCCGGGTAAGAACTTGAGTTGATTCCGAAGCCCGGTCTGGCTGTCGGGCAGAAACGAACTGTTTGCCGGTAAGGGTATCGACGATCGCAATGGAGCGGATGTAGTGGTTCTTTTTGAGCGTATCTTCGAGGAGGGACTGAGCCGCTTCAATGTTGTAGTTGTAGAGGTGTTCGGCACTCAGTGTGGTCAACGAGTCTACCGAAAGCTGAACCGCCGGAGGGATCTTCCCCCACAGAAACACCGTCAGAAAAATCAGGAAAGATGCGGGCAAAAAGAGACGATTCATTCTGCCCTCCTGTGCCTTATTGTCCCTCAAGCGTGAGGTATCGCTTCAGGATCCGATCGTAGGTGCCGTCACGTTTGATCGCCTCAAGGGTCGCATTGATCCGTGGGACCAGTCCAGCCCATTGGGAATTTTTATTGATCAGGAGCGAGTAACGAATCTCCCCTAATGTATTGGGGGAGACAACGATCTTTTTGAAATTGTCTTGAAACGGAGAGGGTTTTGCCATCATAGCCCGGATCAATTCTACCCCGGAAAACTCGTTCATCACGTAGATATCAACTCGACCGTTGGCCAGCATATACAGTGCACTGTCAAGCTTGGGGACCCAAACGACATGGGGAAGCTTTCTGAAACGTTCCTCGGCCCACCCGGACCCGACCACTTCGACAACAGAGAAATCCTTCATCCCGTCGATGGAGCGGATCTGTTTGATCTGCTCAATGCGGGGATTGTCCCGGCGGGAAAAAATCTTCTCTTTACTGATCACAAGCGGATCGGTCGCCACCATCGTCTCCAGCCGTTTTTGTGTTACGGCGGTCACCATTCCATCCGCCAGCCCGTTGTGAACGAAGACCTGGGTCCGTTTCCAGGGGAAGAGCTTGATGGTCAGAGGGATATCGAGGCGCTTGAAGATCTCCACCATGAGATCCCTGAAGATCCCTTTTGGGGCGCCGTCCTTGTCCTTGTAGATGTAGGGTTTGTAGTCCTCATCATCGTACCATCGAAAGCCCTGCTCCCCAGCAGACACCGCCGAAGAGATCAGCAGCAGGGCAAACAGCAGACGGAAAACCTTAGAGCGCATGGATCGCAAAAAATTCATCTTGATGCTCCTGAAAAATCTCAACAAGGAACGGATCGAAATGTTTACCGCTCTCGTCAATAATATACCTGGCCGACTCCTCCAGTGTCCAACGCTGCTTGTAGACCCGCTTGTGGGTCAGCGCATCGAACACATCTGCGATCGCCACGATCCGACCGTAGATATGAATATCCTCCCCCCTGAGTCCCTGAGGATAACCGCTGCCATCCCACTTCTCATGGTGCTGATGTGCAATGATATCGGCGGCTTTCATGTATTTGCGTTTGGAGTTTTTGAGATAGTCGTGTGCTTTGGTGGTATGGGTCTGGATGATCGCAAACTCCTCAGGGGTCAGCCGCCCCTCTTTGTGCAGGATCTCCCGGGGAATGGCCATCTTGCCAATGTCGTGCATGGGGCTGGCATGGTAGAGGATCTCCTCATCTTCGGGGCCCAGTGCCGGGTGGTACATCGCCAGCAGTCGGGAGAACTCGGCGACCCGTTTGATGTGCTTGCCGGTCTCATCCGAGACCGACTCGACCATCTCGGTGACGATCTCGATCATCTCCTTCTGGTTCTCTTCCAGCTCGCTGAGTGCGCGCAGGCGCTGCATCTCGATCCGGGCCTGAAGGGTGAGATTGTGCTGTTTGAGGATCTCTTTGGCTTTGTGCAGCTCCAGGTGAGTACGTACCCGGGCCAGGAGTTCATTGGGATGGAACGGTTTGGTAATAAAATCAACCCCTCCCACCTCGAACGCCTTCTCCATCGAGTCGACATCGGCCTTGGCCGTCAGGAAGATCACGGGGATGTCCATGAGGCTTGGGTCGGCTTTGATCGCCTGGCAGGTCTCGTATCCGTCCATCTCCGGCATCATGATGTCCAGCAGGATCAGATCGAACTTTTTTTGTTTCAGCAGTTGCAGTGCCTCCTGGCCACTGCGGGCGAAGGAGAAGTGGTAGTTGTCCTCTTTGAGGATGTTCATCGCTACCTGGATGTTCTCAACGATATCATCGACGATCAAGATCTCAAAAACTAAATTCATCATCTGTCCGATAGAAGGAGGTAAATAGAGTATAGCAAAAACCATTTCGATGTGTCAACGAAAACCGCAAAAACAGGGCCTCTCTACCCAATTTTGTGCTACTTTGACCCCCAAAGACAGATCATGTTTCTTTGTCGGGTTGCTGCCGGCCGGCCGAAAAGGTTCTGAGATTGCCCCGGAAGATGTTCTCCTGCCCCAGATAGGTACTGTAGCCAAAACTGGCCAGATAACTGGTGATCACCGCTGCTGTCATGGGGATCACCACATCATCATGGCTCATCTCCGTGATCATCACGATCGCCGCCAGCGGTGTTTTGGCCGCTGAGGCCAGTGCGGCGGCCATCCCGGCCAGCGTAAACGTGATCAATTCATCCGGGAAATAATGCCCAAAGATGTTCCCCACGGCCGCCCCCATGATCAGCACCGGCAGGACCAGCCCCCCGGGGATACCGAATGCCAGCGTCAGGCTCGTAACGATCATCACTCCGACGATGATCACAAGATCGGACTGGATGGAGAAGCTGATATTGGACATACTGGAGAGGATCTTCATGTTGACCGGAGAGGAGAGGATGTCAGCGTTGTGTGTCAGATAATAGATCCCAAACAGAAAAGGGATCGCCAGGATCGTTCCAAAGATCGGTTTGCGTCGCAAAGGCACGGCCCGCGAAAAATTCTGAAAAGAGTGGAACAGGATCGTATAGAGGTAAATGATCAGGGAAACCGCCAGTCCCAGCAGAATGATGTACGGCACGCTGTAGAGATTCCAGAAAGGTTTGCCCGTCAACTGGATAAAGGCATGCGTCCCCCGGAAGAAAGAGAACGTCAGATAACTGACGATCGAAGCGACGATCATCGGAACGAACGGACGATAGTCAAAGTCATACATGTTCTCCAGTTCCATGGCGAAGATACTGCTCCCCAGCGGCGCTTTCAGCAGGGCGCCGGTAAAGGCACCTCCGCCGATCAGCCCCAGCAGGTTCTTGAAACGTTTGCCAAAACCGTATACTTTGCCCATCCACTCCCCCAGCGCTACTCCCAGGAAAAATGACGGCCCCTCCCGTCCTGCGATAAACCCGCCCGAAAGGGTGAGGATCGAGATGAGCAGCTTGCTCAGGATCACCGGCAAAGGCACGTAGCTCTTGCGTTTGAGATGCAGGATGGAGTATCCGATGCCCGGACCGCCAAGCTGAGGATATCTTTTCATCGCGAACCCTGTCACGACCGAGATCGCCAGGGGATAGAGGAACAGATAGAGCACATTGACCGACAGCCAGCCGTTGATATGGACGATGATCAGGTCCATGACCGAGGCCAGGATACCGGTCGTAATGCCCACTGCGATGGAGAACGGGAGCCATTTCCCAAGAAAAAAGAGGATGGAGAGGACATCGATCTTCATATTGGAGGCGGTGAGCACGTCATGGAAGGATTTGGTGATCACTTTTTTCACCTGGATCTTTTCGGTGTCAAAGATCAGCTTTTTGAGCTTTTTCTCAAGCCATCTCATTATATACCTTTACACAAAGTTTATTAAGGATTATAGCACAATATCACACGCACGGTACTTTCCGGCACGGGGCATCTCCCGACAGAGGATACATGAATCCGTAACGGTAGGTATCAACAAGCTTACTGTATACTATCCCAAACCAACAGAGGAGATCCCATGGGAGGTATCGTCTATCTCAACGGCCACTTTCTCCCGGAAGAACAGGCCCGTGTCTCGGTCATGGATCGGGGTTATCTTTTTGGGGATGGTGTTTATGAGGTCGTTCCGGTCCTGCATGGAGCCATGGTCGATGTAGTACCTTTCCGTGAACGATTCGCACGAAGCCTTGAAGCGCTCTCCCTCCCACGACCGATGGAACAGAGTGCCTGTGAAAACATGTTGCAAACACTGATCCAAAAAAACCATCTACAGGAGGGGGGTGTCTATCTGCAGGTGACACGGGGGGTTGCTCCACGCGCATTTGAATTTCCCCAGTCAGTGAAACCGACCTGCATGGCTTTTGCCTTTGAGAAAAATATTCTGGATAGCGTGCATGCCCGCGAAGGTGTCCGGGTCGTTACCGTCGAGGACATCCGATGGAAGCGGCGCGACATCAAATCGATCGCGCTCCTCGGGCAATGCCTGGCCAAAGAGGATGCTGTCAGGCGGGATGCCTATGAAGGGTGGATGGTCGAGGAGGGATACGTGACCGAGGGGACCGCCTCCTCAGCCTATATCATCAAAGACGGGGTCCTCATCACCCGCCCCCTCTCCAACACGATCCTGCCCGGGATCCGTCGCAGACTGATCCTCGAGATCGCCCCGCGGCACGGGATACCTGTCGAGCAGCGCCCTTTCACTCCTGACGAAGCGTATGCGGCCGATGAGGCTTTCCTCTCCAGCGCAACCACCCTCATCTATCCGGTGGTCGATATCGATGGCCATCTGATCCGTGACGGACGACCCGGCCCCATGACCCGACAGCTCCGTCAGCTCTATCTCAACACGATCATCGGGAACACCAACGCATAACGCAAGAGGTGTTCATCCCCATTATTTCGCTACGATGTCGACCTTGAAGGCGTACGATCTTCCTCCCGGGGTCGGACCAAAACCGGCGGCCTGGAGCTGCTTGAGATACTGCATAATGGTGCGATCAAACTCCGGATTGCCCGAAGGGGTAAGCACTTCGTATGTGAACCGGCCGTCGGGGCGGATGCTCAGCCCGATCGTGATCGTCGCCCCGGCAAATCCCGGCTGGGGCGGCCAGCCGTAGAGGCGATCCTGCACACCCGATAGATAGCGGTTCTCGACTCCGCGCTGATGCGCGGTCTGCTGTTTGATCGACGGGGAGGATGCGGAGGTCCCTTTGTGCGTTCTGGAAGGTTTTGGTGCCGGTTTTTTGGGGGGTTTTTGCGTTTTTTTTGCCGGTTTGGCCGGTTGGACATGCGCAAAGAGGCTTTTGGGTTTGACCGCTTTTTTGGGCGGAGCCTTGCGGACGGGACGGGTCGGTTTGGCTTTGGGCGGTTTTGGGGTTGCGATCGGTTTGGGTCGGGTGTGGTGTCTTGTTTTGGGCGAGGTTTTTGGTTTCGCTTTTGCTCTGGGTTTTTGAGAATGTTTCGGGGGTGTCGCGCTCTGGAGGTTGACCGTGATCGCCTCCCCTTTTTTGACGGTGAAGCGTGTGCGCTTGTCGGTGTGGTGATAGCCAAAATAGTAAAAGACCAGCGCGATGACCGCCACATAGATGCCGACAGCAACGATCCCGAACAGATACTTCGGATGCACCCCTCTACTCCGTGATCAGGGATGCGCGGGTAAAGCCCACCTGTTTGACTGCCCGCAGCAGACGCATCACACTGCCGTAGTCGAGGTCCTTGTCGGCCCGGATAAAGACATCGCTCTGGGGGTCGAACGCTTTGGCCTTGAGCATGAAGGTATCGGGGAAGCTGCGCAGCGAATACTTCTCCCCCCGGAAATAGACCTTTTTATGTTTGTCGATCTCGATCGTGAGCGTCACCCGTTTGGTGGCCGGTTTGGAGCGGGTCCCCTGCGGCAGAGTGATCTGCTCCTGATAGTTGATCGTAGGAGCGGTGATCATCAGGATCGCCATCAGTACCAGCATCACATCCACCAGCGGCGTGATGTTCAGGTCCGGATCGTCATCCCAGTGAAACATCGCCCTCATCCTCCCGCTGCGCCAGGATCACCTCCGCCTGCGATTCGAGCACCGAACTGAGCTCGTAGGCTTTGCGCTTGAGCAGCAGGTGGAACGAATAAGCAAAGATCGCCACAAAGATCCCCACCGCCGTGGCGATGAGCGCTTCGCTGATGGCGGGTGCTACGACCGAAAGTGCGGCGCTTTTCTGGGTACTAAGCTTGGCGAAGGTCTCCAGGATCCCGATCACGGTACCGAACAGTCCAATGAACGGTGCGGTGGAGGAAGCGATCGACAGGAAAGTCAGCCCGCGGGTCGAGACCCGGATGGTGTCGCTGATGGCCGCTTTGAGGATCGCCGGCGTGAGACGGTCGACCCGGGCGACATAGCTGTAGAGCACCGACTGTTTGGTGATCCCGCGACTGCGCCCCATGTAGAGCCGTGCCAGCGAATCGGTCTCAAAGTCGAGCCGTTTTTTGAGCAGGGTATAGCGGTAGAGGAAGATCCAGACTGTCAGGATAAAATAGAGAGAAAGCACGCCGATCACCAGCAGGGTGATGGCGCTGCTTTGGGAGAGGTAATGGGCCAGTGCAGCGAACAAGCGTAACCTTACCGCGCTTTGGCGATCGATTCGACTTTGCTGACGGCCGTGGCGATAGCGGTGCTGGAGGTCTCGGCTTTCTTCAGAAGCTCTTTGGCCTCCTCGAGGCGGGCAGAGAGCTGACCGTCCTCGTCGTTGAGGGTCACGGCACCGTCGACGATGCAGCTGACCTTGTTCTCATCGACCTTGACGTATCCGCTGTTGATCGCAACATTGATCTCTTTTTTGTCTGCCGTCTCGATGGTGATGACACCGGCATCGAGGAGTGCCACCAGCGAGGCGTGATCGGGAAGGACCCCGAACTCACCCTCTTTGCCCGGCAGCGTCACCTGAGCGACATCGGCATCGTACACCAGTCCATGCGGTGTGACGATCTCGAGTTTCATGGTTTTCATCGGATTCCTTTGGGGCTTAGGAAGCCTTCTCTTTCATTTTCTCGGCTTTGGCAACCGCCTCATCCATGCTTCCGACCATATAGAACGCCGCTTCGGGCAGGTCATCGTACTCACCGTCCAGCAGGCCTTTGAAGCCTTTGATGGTCTCATCGAGGGTCACGTAGACACCGGGGCTGCCGGTAAAGACCTCCGCGACGTGGAACGGTTGCGAAAGGAACTTCTCGACCTTACGGGCACGCTCGACGACCAGCTTGTCGTCCTCGCTCAGCTCGTCCATACCGAGGATGGCGATGATGTCCTGGAGATCCTTGTACTTCTGGAGGATCGCCTGAACGCCGCGGGCCACTTCGTAGTGCTCATCCCCGATGATCTGGGGATCGAGCATCCGGCTGGTCGAGTCAAGCGGATCGACCGCGGGATAGATACCTTTCTCGGCAATGGCACGGTTGAGAACCGTGGTCGCATCGAGGTGCGCAAAGACCGACGCGGGAGCAGGGTCGGTCAGGTCGTCCGCAGGAACGTAGACCGCCTGGACCGATGTGATCGAACCTTTGTTGGTCGAGGTGATCCGCTCCTGGAGTTTCCCCATCTCGCTGGCCAGGGTCGGCTGATAACCGACCGCCGAGGGGATCCGCCCCAGCAGGGCCGACATCTCGGCACCCGACTGGGCGAAACGGAAGATGTTGTCGATGAACATCAGCACGTCCAGACCCATCTCATCCCGGAAATACTCCGCCATGGTCAGACCGGTCAGGGCGATACGGTTACGGGCTCCCGGAGGCTCGTTCATCTGGCCGTAGCAGAGGGCAACCTTGTCCAGAACGTTGGACTCTTTCATCTCGTTGTAGAGGTCGTTCCCTTCGCGGGTCCGCTCACCGACACCGGCGAAGACGGAGTAACCGCTGTGTTTCATCGCAACGTTGTTGATCAGCTCCATGATGATAACGGTCTTACCGACACCGGCACCACCGAAGAGACCGACTTTGCCCCCTTTGGAGTAGGGAGCCAGAAGATCGACGACCTTGATACCGGTCTCGAAGATCTCCGCTTTGGTGCTCTGATCCTCGAACGGAGGGGGATCTCGGTGGATCGACCAGTGCTCTTTGGCTTCGAAATCACCCGCTTCGTCAACGGTCTCACCGATGACGTTGAAGATCCGTCCGAGAACCTCTTCGCCGACGGGGACTTTGATCGAGTCACCGGTGGCCTTGACCTCCTGGCCGCGGACCAGACCTTCGCTCATGTCCATGGCGATGGTGCGCACACGGCTGTCTCCGAGCTGAAGAGCCACTTCGAGCACCAGACGCTCCTGCTTGCCGTCACGCTCGATGGTGGTCTCGAGCGCCTCATTGATCTGCGGAAGGTATCCGTCGAACTCGACGTCAACTACCGGACCGAGTACTTGAATTACTTTGCCTGTCATTACTTCTCCTCTGTTTATTTCATCGATTCCATACCGCTGATGATCTCAATCAGCTCGGTGGTGATCGCTTCTTGTCGTGCTTTGTTGTATTGGACGGTCAGTTTGGCCGCCATCTCCTTGGCGTTGGTGGTCGCCGAATCCATCGCCTGCATCCGGGCACTGTGCTCCGCCGCCAGAGAGTCGATGAGCGCGTAGTACATCGAATACTCCAGATAGCGGCGCACCAGCGCCTCGAGCAGGGTGTCGTCATCATCCGGCTCGATCTCCAGCTCCGAGGTGGAGACCGCTTCCTGGACCAGTTCGGATGCGTCGACCGGGACCAGCTGCTCCTGACGGATCTCCTGGGTGATCATGTTGACGTAGCCGTTGTGGACGACCACGATCCGGTCGGTCTTGCCCTGGATATAGTCTTCGACAACAGCATTGATGAACTCCGCCGCCCGTGCGTAGGTGGGAGCCGCGCTCAGATCGTCGATCTCTTCGAGCATCGGGATGTCGTTGAATCGATAGTAGGAGATACCTTTCTTACCGATCGCACGCAGCCGTACCGTCGCACCCTGCTCCTTGTATTCACTCAGGAGCGCGTTGATCCGCTTGATCGTCTGGGAGTTGAACCCGCCACACAATCCTTTGTCTGCCGTCACGAAGACCAGATCGATCACTTTGGGATGCGCCACCGGCTTGAAGAAGATGTTCTCGACATCCTCTCCCTGCTTGGCTATGTTGGCGGCGATCTCATTGATCATCTCGGTGATCTTGGCGGCGTAGACCTTGGATTGCTTGGCAAGTTCTTCCGTGCGCTTCAGTTTAGCCGAAGAGACCAGCTTCATGGCATTGGTCGTCTTCTGCGTGTTCTTGACGCTTCGGATCTTGCGTTGAATCTCTTTCAGGTTCGCCATGGTGTTCCCCTGCTTATGCTACAAATTGCGATTTGAAATCCTCGATCGCTTTACGCAAAGCTTCTTCCGTATCGCTATCAAGTTTTTTCGTGGTACGGATCGATTCGAGGATCGATCCGTACTTGGCCTCGATGAAGGGGTAGAACTCCTGCTCGAATTTGGTCACAGCGGAGGCCGGAATGTCGTCGAGGTAGCCATTGACCCCGGCGAAGATCATCACCACCTGCTTCTCGACCGGAACCGGGGAATAAGGAGGCTGTTTAAGGACCTCAACCATCCGCTGTCCCCGCTCAAGCTGGTTCCGGCTGTGTTCGTCCAGATCGCTCGCGAACTGGGCGAATGCCTGCAGTTCGCGGTAGGCCGCGAGGTCCAGACGCAGGGTACCGGCGACCTGTTTAGTCGCTTTGATTTGCGCGGCACCCCCGACACGGGAGACCGAGAGACCAACGCTGATCGCAGGACGGATACCGGAGTTGAACAGATCGGTCTCGAGGAAGATCTGTCCGTCGGTGATCGAGATGACGTTGGTCGGGATGTAGGCCGATACGTCACCCGCCTGGGTCTCGATGATCGGGAACGCGGTGATCGATCCCGCTCCCAGCTCATCGCTCAGCTTCGCCGCACGCTCCAGCAGACGGGAGTGGAGATAGAAGACATCCCCGGGATAAGCTTCACGGCCCGGAGGACGGCGAAGGATCAGGGACATCTCACGATACGCCACCGCGTGCTTGGAGAGGTCATCGTAGAAGATGACCGCGTGGCGGCCGTTGTCACGGAAGTACTCCGCCATGGTGACCCCGGCGTAGGGCGCGAGGTACTGCAGAGCCGACGAGTCGGACGCCCCGGCGTTGACGACGATGGTGTACTCCATCGCGCCGTGCTCTTCGAGTTTTTTGACCAGTCCGGCGACGGTCGACTGCTTCTGGCCGATCGCGACGTAGATACAGATCATGTCCTGACCCTTCTGGTTGATGATCGTATCGATCGCCAGGGTGGTCTTACCGGTCTGGCGGTCCCCGATGATCAGCTCCCGCTGACCCCGGCCGACGGGTACGAGCGCGTCGATCGCCTTGATACCGGTCTGGAGGGGCTCATGAACCGATTTACGGGCCATGATGCCGGGAGCTTTCTCTTCGACGAAGCGGGTCTCACTCGCTTCAATGGGACCTTTGCCGTCGAGGGGCTCACCGAGCGGGTTGACGACCCGGCCGACCATCGCATCCCCTACGGGGACTTCGAGGAGCTTACCGTCACGGGTGACGCTCATCCCTTCGGCGATGTTCCCGACATCGCCAAGGACGACGATACCGACGCTGGCTTCTTCGAGGTTGAGGACCATCCCTTTGGTTCCCTCATCGAAGGTAACCATCTCACCGGCCATAACGTTGTTGAGCCCGTAGACATTGGCGATGCCGTCTCCGACGCTGACGACCTTTCCTACCTCATTGATATCGACTTTGATCTCAAAATTCTCGATCCGCTCTTTGATGATGGAGCTGATCTCATCTGCTTGCAATTTTGCTGCCACTTGTTCTCCTTTCTGGTATGTTTCGTTTTAGAGTGCTTTCTGGATGTGCTCGATGAGGGCACGCTTGACCTTCTCACGCGAGAAGCTCAGCTCGATGCCCAGCTCCTCCACCTCGACCTTCAGACCCGGCTGTTCACTGGTCGCCTGTTCCAGCTGGATCTCGGCTCCGCTGTAGGCTTCCAGTGCTTTTTCGAGTTTGGCGACCGACTTTTTCGAAAGTTTTTCATCGGTATAGATGGTCCCTTCAAAACGGTTGGAGGCTTTTTTGCGCTCGAAATCGATGATCTGGACCATCTGGGGGATCAGATCAAGCCGACCCCGCTCGGCCATGAGATGGACGAGATTGGTGACGATCTTATCCGACCCTTTCCCCAGAGAGTCAAGGATCCATTGGGCTTTGGTCTGGCGGTCGATCAGCGGTGACGTAACCGCCTGAAGGACCTGCGGATCCTGCAATGCTTCAGCCACACCGCGCAGGACCTCGGTCCGTGCGGCGACTGCCTTGGCATCCCCGCTCTCCATCAACGCTTTGGCGTATTTCTTTGCGATCAATGCTTCCATATCAGGCCACCTTCTTTGCTACGATGTCGATCACTTTGTCGGCACCCATAGGAATGTCATCGGGGGTGATGTTCTCATTGAGGACCGTATCGATCGTATCCCGTGCCATCTTGCGCTCTTCGAGCTCCATCTTCTCCTCATACTGCTTTTCGAGGAGTTCCAGCTCCCGTTTGAGCGTCTCGGCATGCTTCTCTTTCAGGAGTTCGATCTCTTTCTGGGCATCGGCGGCGATCTCTTTGGCCTTGGCCTTACTCTCTTCCAGCGCCTGCTCCGCCTGCTTACGGGCCAGCTTGGCATTTTGGAGTTTCTCTTCGATCTCGTTGAGCTGACGGGCGATCCCCTCACGGCGATTGGTAAAGAACGCTTTCAGGGGAGAGGCGACCAGGTACCATGCCAGACCGAAAAAGATCAGGAAGTTGAAGATCCGGGGAACAAAGTCGGTCGAACGTCCGGCAACCGCGAAGTAGTGCGCTGCGGCATCACCGTGCTCGCCACCCAGCAGGATCATCGGCAGGGCCAGAAGCGCTACCGTTCCAAGTGCTTTTTTCATAGGCTCTCCTCTCACGCTTGACTGAATTTGGCTTTGAGAGCCTCTTTGAGCAGCGGCAGCTCCGACAGGAGCTTGCCGCGCAGAGCCTCTTTCTCTTCCCGGAGGGTCTCCAGGAAGGCCGCGTATTTCTCGTTGAGCTCACCCTGACGGTGGCTCAGAGCCTTTTCTTCTTCGGCATGCATCGCCGCCAGGGCCTCCTGACGGGCTTTGGCCGCGTCGCTTTTGGCCGCGTCGATCGCCGCCTGGGCCTGGGCTTCGAGCTCACCGGTGTCCCCGGTGAGGTTCTCGGCCTCTCGCCGTTCACGGCTCAGTGTCGCATCCCGATCATCCATAAATTTCAATAACGGTTGATACAGGCGCTGATTGAGCAGGTACAGCATGGCCAGGAAGATCACGAACGTCACGACCATGATCAATGGACTGATTTCAAGCATTGGCGCTCCTCACAAAGTTTAGGGGCATATTACCATTCAGGTCGTTAAATACGGGTTAAGGGGTGGTGTTTTTTTCAAGAAGCGTTATAAATCGCATTAGCTCATCTTCATTTGGTAACACTATTTCGAGCTTATTGCCGCGCAAAGTATGTTTCATCGGTAGGAGATCCGACAATCGGGCGACCAGTCTCGGATCAAATGCCGGTGAACGCTCCGCCTTTTTGCGGGAAGATGCGGGAGAGGGTTTGAGGAGGCGCTCGGTCTCCCGGACGCTCAGTTTTTGTCCCAGGATCGTATCGAGGATCACCCGTTCACGTTCGGGATCGAGCCCGGCGAGCATCTTGGCATGCCCCTGGGTGATCTTCCCCTCGATCAGCTTTTCCTGGGCAGCCCGGCTGAGGCTGAGCAACCGGAGGGTGTTGGTGATCTGGGAGCGGCTTTTGTGGACTATCCGGGCCAGCCCTTCGTGGGTGATGCGGTGCACGTCCAGCAGTTCCTGATAAGCATGGGCCAGCTCGATCGGGTTGAGGTTCTCCCGCTGAATGTTCTCCACCAGCGCCAGCTCGCGCATCCGCAGATCGTCCAGATCGACCGAGGCGATCAGGGCGCGGACGACAGGAAGCCCGGCAAGTTTGTGAGCCCGAAGACGGCGCTCGCCGGCGACAAGGATATAGCGCTCACCGTTGGGGATGACGACGATGGGCTGGAGCAGGCCGTGCTGACGGATCGACTCGGCCAGTTCGTTCAAGCGGCCTTCGTCAAAATGTTTGCGGGGCTGGTAGGGGTTGGGATCGATCAGCCCGACGTCGATCTCTTCGACCTGCTCGTTCCGATCGGTCGCGCCCCACTCTCCGTCATTTTGCAAATCTTTCTCGTAGGCCTGTCCCACTTCCGCCAGGATCTCACCCAGCCCTTTGCCCAGTGCCACGGCTACGCTCGCAGGATGGCTTTGGCCAGTTGCTGATAGGCCAGTGCCCCTTTGGAGCCGTCAGCATAATGCACGACCGGCTTGCCGAAGCTGGGGCTCTCGGCCACTTTGACGTTACGGGGGACGACGATGGGCTCTTTTTTCCGTTTGCCTACCCGGAAAAGCTTGTCATTGAAGTGGTGTTCCAGATCGGCCAGAACCTGTTTGGAGAGGTTGTTCTGCCGGGAATACATCGTCGGCAGGAACCCCCGGATGGTGAGTTTGGGATTGATGGTGTTGCGCAGGAGCTTAATGGTGTTGAGCAGCTGAGCGACCCCTTCGAGTGCGAAGAACTCACACTGGATCGGGATAATGACCGAATCGGAGGCGGCGAGGATGTTGATCGTGATAGGCCCCAGCGCCGGGGGCGAGTCGATGATGATAAAATCGTACCGCTCACGCACCTCCTCCAGCCCCCGGCGCAGGACCAGTTCCCGCTGTTTGTTCCGGGTGGTGTAGAACTCTTTTTCCATCCCGATGAGGCCAATGCTCGACGGAACAAGATCGAGCCCCTTAATGGTGCTTTTGAGGAGAACCTCCGAGATCGTTTTGCTGCCGTTGAGGACATGGTAGATGTTGTACTCGTAGTCGTTGCGGCCAAAGCCGAGATTGGTGGTAGCGTTGGACTGCGGATCGGCGTCGATCAGCAGCACTTTTTTGCCGCGATCGGCCAGGGAAGCGGCCAGGTTGACCGCGGTGGTGGTCTTGCCTACGCCCCCTTTTTGGTTGGCGATACTGATTATTTCACTCATCGTAAACTGTGTATCCTCTCTCCGTTGATTTCCAGCGAACCGTCGTCGCACAGGACAGCATCCCGCAGCGTAATGCGGGACGTTTTTGTGTGGGCTTTTGCCTCCCGGTGTTGGTCGAATTCTACCCGGAACTCACTAAGGACCTGCTTCCATTTGGGCGCTTTTTCGACATTCTCCCAGAAGATATTAAGTAGTATCAACGCCGAAATATCGGTACTTAGGGCTCTGTAGCCTTTTGGATTTTTTTTCAGGTTTACACCGATCCCGACGATGAAGAAATTTTTAAGTTTCTGGGTGATCACTCCGCCGATCTTGGCCTCTTTGCAGTAGAGATCGTTAGGCCATTTGAGCCAAACGTTTTGGGCTCCGGCCTGCCGAAGTGCCTGCCGCATCAACCAGCCGAAATAGATCGAGGCCGACTGCACCGGCAGATCGTCGGGCAGTCGATCGAGGGAAATGGCCACCGAGACCAACAGGTCGTCCCGGCTCGATTCCCAGCGGTTGGCCCGGCTCCCCTGCCCCGCGCTCTGCTCGCGGGCAAGGACCGCCACCGGCTGCGTGACGGCACCGGTGCGGACCAGATCGCTCAGGTAGCGCTGGGTCGAGGGGAGCGACTCAAACGAGCGTATCTCCAACATCCAGCCCCCTTCCGACGGCATAGGCCCGCGCACTCATCGGCTTCTTGGAAGGGGGCTGAAGGGTTCCGATCCGTAATCGCCCTCGCCGGCAGCCCACCTCGACCGCATCGCCGTCCCATCCAAGGATCTCAAACGGTGTATGCTCCCCTTCGGTATCCAGAAGAGCCATCGCCTCGAACTTGGTCCCGTCCGGCGCAAAGACCCCCGGCCACCCTTCGAAAGCGCGGTATTTGTTGTAGATCGTCTGCGCATCTTCTCCGTCGACCCGGCCGTCCTGTTTGCGGATCTTTTTGCAGTAGGTCGCCTCCGCATCGTTCTGCGGTTCAGGGGTAAGGGTCCCGAAACGGCGCAGCGTCGAGAGGGTCAGGGTGCAGGCATCCTGCGTCAGCTGTTCCATCAGCGCGTGCAGACGCATATCGGAGGGGATGGTAAAGGGGGTCTTCTCCAGCATTGGCCCGGTATCGAGCCCCTCCTCCATCAGCATGGAGGTGACCCCGGTCACTTCGTCTCCGTTGAGCAGCGCCTGCTGGACCGGCGAAGCGCCGCGGTATCTGGGCAGCAGCGAGGCGTGCAGGTTGATACAGGGGGCGACATCGAGCACCGCTTTGGGGAGCAGCTGCCCAAAAGCCGCCACGACGATAAAGTCCGGCTCTACCGCCCGGATCGCTTCCACGATCCCCTCGTCGCTCAAGCGCTCAGGCTGCAGCACGGTGATCCCGTGGCTTAGGGCCGTGGTCTTGACCGGTGGCGGGGTGAGGGTCTTTTTGCGGCCGACGGGACGATCGGGCTGAGTAAGGACCAGAGGGACCGCCATATCCTCCGCCCCGATGAGGGTCGAGAGGATTGCGTCAGCATAATGGGGCGTCCCCATGAACACGACCGAATATCCCATCACTGCTCCTTTCTGGGGACGAACAGCGTCCCGCCCCGATGATCGCCCTCCAGCAGGTATGCCCGGGCATCCGCCAGATCGAACCCGCTGGCCAGCAGCATCGTCCGCCCCTGTTTGAGCAGAAAGTCGGCCGCCTGGAGCTTGGTAACGATCCCGCCGGTCGCAAACGCATGGTTCGCGCTGGTATCGGCGGCAAGCTCCTCCGGGGTAAGCCGGTGAACCACATCCCGCCGCCGGGCATCGGCATGGCGATGGGGATCTTTGTCGTACAGGGCATCGATGTCGGAGAGGATCGCCAGGATCTCCGCATCAAAATAGTGGGTCACATGAGCCGAGAGGCGATCGTTGTCCCCAAAGACCAGCTCTTCGGTAGCGGTAACGTCGTTCTCATTGACGATCGGGACCACTCCGTGCGCCAGCAGGCGGTCGATCGCCGCTTTGGCGTGATCGGTCCGGCGACGCGAATCAAAATCGTCCGCACTGAGCAGCACCTGCGCGGTGAGGATCCCGTGGTAGGCGAACTTCTCCTGATACATCTTGAGCAGGTAGGGCTGCCCGATGGCCGCCAGCGCCTGCTTGTTGGCGACATCGCTCCGCTCCAGTCGGATCTGGGTGTAGCCAGCCGCTACCGCCCCCGAACTGACGAGGATCACCTCTCGGTCGTGTTTGTTTAGTTCGGCCACCAGATCGACCAGCGCACGCATCCGCTCCCGGGCCACCCCGTCCGCTTCGGTCAGGACGTGCGATCCGACCTTGATCACGATACGATGCATGGTCACTCCTCCTCTTCGCCGATGTGGGCTTTGACCGTTTCGTTGAGCGCATAGCGGAGCGCCTCGATGTTGGTCTGCGCCACCGAAGAGATCGGCAGGACAAAGACCGGCTTGTCCGGATCGTACCGTTCCCACTCCTCGCGCGGCTGGCGGTAGCTGTGGAGTGCCGGATCGGCCTTGTGCCCGGCCAGCTCGTCGTTGGGGGTCAGTCCCAGCTCCTCCAGCAACGCGTCGGTGCGGGCGTTGACCTCATCGGGACTGAGCGCATCGATCTTGGTGATCGCCACGGCATGGGGGCGGGAGGCCAGCTCGGTCGAGTAGCGGGCCAGTTCGTCCTTGAGGATTGTATACTGGTAGGGCATCTCGCGGTAGTTGGTCGCATCGATCAGCAGCAGCAGCGTACGGGTCCGTTCGATGTGCCGCAAAAAGTCGAGCCCCAGCCCCCGGCCGTCACTGGCCCCTTCGATGATCCCCGGGATGTCGGCCATCATGAACGAATCGTACTCGCCGACCATCACCACTCCCAGTTTGGGGGTCAGAGTGGTGAACTCGTAGTTGGCCACCTGCGGACGGGCGTTGGAGAGGGTGGAGATGAGGGTCGATTTGCCCACGTTGGGGAAGCCGACCAGCCCCACATCGGCGATCGATTTGAGCTCCAGGCGTACCCCTCGTGTCTCCCCGGGGAGACCGGGCTGGGCATAAGTGGGCCGCTGGTTAGTGGATCGTTTGAAATGGACGTTCCCCAGTCCCCCTTTGCCCCCTTCGAGAAAGAGCACCGTCTCCCCCGCTTCGGTCAGGTCCAGCAGCACCTCGCCGCTCTCCCGGTCGATCACCTGGGTCCCCGGCGGGACGGTGATGGTGGTATCTTTCCCTTTGCGGCCGTAGCGTTTGCGCCCTTCACCCGGGCGGCCGTTCTCAGCCTTGATATGCCGCCTTCCACGCAGAGCCGAGAGGGTGTCGGTGTTGTTGTCGACCCGGAAATAGACCGAGCCTCCCTTTCCTCCATCCCCACCGTCGGGGCCGCCGTTGACCACGAATTTTTCAGTCCAGAACGAGACGCAGCCTGCGCCCCCTTTGCCGGAGCTGATCGTCAACTCTACACTGTCTACAAACATCAGATATTTTCCTTTTTTGCATTAAAGAACATAAAATAGACCCACAGGATGCTGCCATACACAAAGATCGACAGCACCACCACCCCGATGGTGACCGACTCGAACAGCGCCCGCTGCGGCAGATCGTGGGGGAGCATGTGGACCAGGATGATCGAAAGCGCCCCTTTCATCCCGCTGAAGGTGAGGATGAACCACCCCCGCACCCCTACCGGCTTGATCGCCTCGGTCTTGTCCCCCAGAAAAGCGAACTTCGCCATCGAGAGGGCCCGGATCAGGGTCGTCACTCCGAACATGATGAGGATCTCCTTCCAGTAGGAGAGGAGTGTGGGGACATCGACCATCTCCGCCAGCAAAAAGAAGATCACAACCGCCGCGATGTAGCCGAACTCCCGGGCCATCTCATAGATGTATTCCATCCGCTCACCGGTCGTCGCTTCGTAACGGCTGAGCAGTTTTCGGCGATGCTGACGACTGTAGCGCCGATCTCCCCGGGCAAGCTCCCGCTTGTGCGCTTCGATGTCCCGATCGATGAAGACCTTGGTCGTCACCACCGCCACGATCAGGGTGAGGATCCCGCTGATGTGGAAGTGTTCCGCCAGCACATACGCGCCGTACGCCTCTACGATGAAGGCAAAGAACTCGCTCCGCTTGTCATCGAACAGTTTCAGGAACAAATAGAACCCAAAGCCCATCGTCAGCCCCAGCACGGTACTGAGACTGAAGACCTTCAACGACGCCAGGGTCGCAGTCCCCACACTCATCTCTCCGTGCAGCATCCACGGCAGACCGATGAAGAAAAAGGCGATGACCGCCGTCGCGTCGTTGCCCAGCGATTCCCCCTCGATGAGCACTTTGGTGCGGTGTTCGATCCCCTCGAACTGTGAGAGGATCGACTGCACGCTCACCGCATCGGTCGCCATGTTGATCGCGAACAGCGTCACATACGCCCCGAGCGTCAATTCGGGAAAGAG
>Ga0256843_1001062_pt1 | contig 22266 bp, 17 predicted proteins | sample AlvinellametaG_FD_191572 | JGI IMG/M metagenome (GOLD analysis project Ga0256843, IMG submission 191572) | Pompeii worm associated microbial communities from hydrothermal vent at the East Pacific Rise, Pacific Ocean - Alvinella | ecosystem: Host-associated > Annelida > Integument > Unclassified ... | reverse complement strand
AACACTCATCAAACACAAAACAGCTTCACTCTATATGTGCTACATACTGTGATGATAGTTACTTGATAGAAAATGAAAAAGAGTTACAAAAAGAGTGGTTTGAAAACAAAGAGCTTTGTGGTATCTCAGCAGGAGCTTCTACACCTGATTGGATAGTGCAAAATGTTATCAATGCTATAGAAGAGATGATAAAAGAGTAGTATGATGAAAACTTTAGAGTTAAAGCCTATCAAAAAAGTAGATGGTGAAGTAACAATCCCAGGTTCAAAAAGTCTCTCAAACAGAGCTTTGCTTATAGCTGCATTAGCTGAGGGTACTACTACTATCACAAATCTGCTTGATAGTGATGATACTAGATATATGCTTGATGCACTCAAAAAGCTAGGGGTTAAGTATGAACTCTCAAACAACAATACTCAGTGTGTTATAAAGGGCAATGGTGGAGTGTTTGAGGCTAATGAGAGTTTAGAGCTTTATCTAGGCAATGCTGGTACTGCTATGAGACCACTTTGTGCTGCTTTGGCATTTTCTAAAGGAGAGTTTATACTAACTGGTGAGCCTCGTATGAAAGAGAGACCCATAAAGCATCTTGTAGATGCTCTTAGGATGTTGGGTGCAGATATAAAGTATATGGAAAATGACGGATATCCACCACTGAAGATAAAAGCTAACGGGTTAGATGGTGGAGATGTTTATATAGATGGCTCTGTCTCTAGTCAGTACCTTACAGCTTTGCTTATGGCTTCAGTGTATGCAAAAAGTGATATGCATATACATATCAAAGGGGAGTTAGTCTCTAAGCCATATATAGATATCACTCTTAAGATTATGAGTGATTTTGGCATACAAGTTATCAATGATAACTATCAAAGCTTTACTATCAAAGCAGGACAATCATACAAAGCACTAAAAAGATATATGGTAGAAGGAGATGCCTCTTCAGCTTCATACTTCCTCGCAGCTGCTGCTATCAAAGGTGGCAAAGTCAAAGTAAATGGTGTAGGTAAAGACTCTATCCAAGGAGATAAAGCATTTGCTGATGTGCTTGAAAAGATGGGTGCAGTAGTAGAGTGGGGTGATGAGTATATAGCAGTGAGTCGTGGTCAAAAGCTTGTAGGTATAGATATGGATTTCAACCATATACCTGATGCTGCTATGACTATCGCTACTACAGCACTATTTGCTTCAGGTGATACAACTCTTCGTAACATCTATAACTGGAGAGTCAAAGAGACAGATAGATTAAGTGCTATGGCTACAGAGCTTAGAAAAGTAGGAGCTGTTGTAGAAGAGGGAGAAGACTATCTTCATATAACTCCACCTTCACAGATAAAATATGCCTCTATAGATACATACAACGACCATCGTATGGCTATGTGCTTTTCTTTGGTAGCTTTGGATGATAAAGTAGGAGTTACTATCAACGACCCTGATTGTACAGCCAAAACATTTCCTACATACTTTGAAATGTTCAAATCGATATCTCAATATTGAGATATCATTATCTATTACTCCCTCAACGAATAGTCCGAATATTTGAGAGAAAGCAAAGAAGTAAGATGTGAGTTAAAAAATCTGTAGGACTAACTAGTTAATTCAAAGATTTTTTGGCTTACAGGTTGCTTCTTTGCTTTCTCCCCGAAGGGTGTAGTACTTTTGCCCATACTCTGCGTTAAATTTTTTTGAATTAGCTAAGGCTAGTACTGCAAAAATTTGCCTTGATTATGAACAAAATTACTACATCAAAAATTCGGACTATTCGTTGAGGGAGTAATAAAATATAACTCTTTTATAACACAAAAAATCTCACACTAAGCATTTATAGAAAAAATTTAGATATAATAACGCAAAATAAGTGTACACATAAGGATAGGTATGAAGTTCGAAGATATCGAAATAGAAGAAGTTGACTTTGAAGCGATGCTTGAGGAGTCGTTTAAAAAAGCAGAGTCTAAAAGTGATTTGGTAACAGGTGTTTTAGTTAAGATAGATGAAAAAGACAATATCGCAGTAGTTGATATTGGTGGTGGTAAAGATGCTATGGTTTCACTAGATGAACTTAGAGATGAAGAAGGAAACCTAGAGTATGCCATCAATGATGAGATAGAAGTTGTTAACCTTGGTAGAGGTAGAGTATCAAGAAAAGCAGCTCTTTCTCGTGCAGCTCTCAATGAGTTTATAGCTGAGTATGATCCAGAGCAAGAGTACATCGTAGAGGGTGTAATCACAAAGAAAAACAAAGGTGGATTTGTTGTTGAAGTTGATGGACTAGAGTTCTTTATGCCAAGAACATTGTCTTATATCTCAGCAAAAACTGATCCTATAGGTAAAAAAGTAAAAGCTCTTATAGTAAAAGTTGATAAAGACAAAGGTAGTGTTGTTGTATCAAGAAAAGAGCTGATAGAAAGAGATAAAGCAAAAACAGAAGAGATAGTAAATACTCTACTAGAAAACAAAGACCCAGTAGTAGGAACTATCAAAAAGATTACTTCTTATGGTATGTTTGTAGATGTTGGTGGTATCGATGGTTTGGTTCACTACTCTCAAATCTCTCACAAAGGTCCAGTTAATCCAGCAAAATACTTCTCTGAAGGTGATGAAGTAAATGTTGTAGCACTAGACTATGATAAAAAGAAAAGACACCTTTCTCTATCAGTGAAAGATGCTAATCCAGATCCATGGAGTGATATCGATTCTATCCTTGGTGTTGGTGATACAGTTACAGCTACAGTTTCAAACATAGAGCCTTATGGTGTATTTGTTGACCTTGGTGAAGATTTGGAAGCATTCTTACATGTATCTGAAATCTCTTGGGATAAAAATGTAAAACATCCAAAAGATTATCTATCTAACAATGAAGAGATCAATGTAGAAGTTATCGAGATAGATAAAGAAAACAGAAGACTTAGAGTAAGTCTTAAAAATCTTATGCCAAAACCTATGGATGAGTTTATGTCTCAGTATAGAGTAGGTGATGTAGTAACTGGTACTGTTACATCTATTACAGATTTTGGTGCATTTGTTAAGATAGGAAGTGTAGAAGGTCTTCTTCACAATCAAGAGATATCTTGGGATAAATCAAAAACAGCAAAAAGTGAACTTAAAGTTGGTGATGAAGTAGAAGTAAAAATTATCAAGATAGACAAAGATGCTGGTAAGATTTCACTTAGTAAAAAAGCTTTGGAAGATTCTCCTGTAAAAGCTTACGCAAAAGACCATAAAAATGGTTCAATCGTAACAGGAACTGTAAAAGACAAAAAAGACTTTGGTGTATTTATCTCACTAGATGACAATGTAGATGCACTTATCAGAACAGAGGATCTTCATCCACTTAAATTTGATGAGATCGAAAAAGGTCAAGAGATAAGAGGTGTTATAAGCTTCATAGATGCTAACAGTGATCGTATCAGAGTATCTGTAAGAAGACTTGAAAGACAAGAAGAGAGAGAAGCATTAGAGAAACTAAATCTTGACCAAGATGACAGCATGACTCTTGGTGATGCATTTGGTGATATACTTAAAAAATAATCTTCATTTATAGATAAGTTTTTACTTATCTATAAACTCTCTTAAAGATAGCTTTTGCTATTTTCTTCATATATAAAATTACAAATTAATAAAAAGGTTTATAAATGTCAAAAAAGACTATAGTTGTTTGTGACCATATCCATCAAAGTGGTTTGGATATCTTGGCAAATGATAATGATATAGAACTTATAAATGCAGCTGATGAGCCAAAAGATAAGTTAATCTCTGAGATTATCCCAAAAGCTGATGTAGCTATCACTAGATCTTCTACAGATGTAGATGATGCTTTTTTAGCAAGTGCTGATAGGATTACAGCTGTTGTTAGAGCAGGTGTAGGTGTGGATAATGTAGATATCCCAGGGTGTAGCAAAAAAGGTATAGTTGTTATGAATGTACCTACAGCCAATACTATAGCAGCAGTTGAACTTACTATGACTCATATGCTTTCATGTGCTAGAACATTCCCTTATGCACACAACAACCTCAAACTTGACCGTGTTTGGAGAAGACAAGACTGGTATGGTACAGAGCTAAAAGATAAAAAACTAGGTATCATAGGATTTGGAAATATCGGTTCTCGCGTAGGTAAAAGAGCAAAAGCTTTTGAGATGGAAGTTATAGCGTATGACCCATATATCGACCCTACAAAAGCAACTGATTTGGATATAGCCTATACTACAAACTTTGATGATATACTAGCTTGTGATATCATCACTATCCATACACCAAAGACAGAAGAGACTATCGGTATGATAGGCTCTAACGAGATAGCTAAGATGAAAGATGGAGTTATCCTTATCAACTGTGCTAGAGGTGGATTGTATGATGAAGATGCCTTGGTTGAGGGATTGAAATCAGGCAAGATTGCTATGGCAGGGATCGATGTATTTAACAAAGAACCAGCTACTGATCATCCTTTGTTGGATCTTGACAATGTAACAGTTACTCCACACCTTGGAGCAAATACAAAAGAGTCACAAAGAAACATAGCTATCCAAGCAGCAGAGAATGCTATAGCAGCAGCAAAAGGTATCTCATACCCAAATGCACTTAACTTACCTATCAAAGAAAACGAACTTCCTGATTTCGTAAGACCATACTTGGAGCTTGTGCAAAAGATGGGACATATGAGCGCTCAGATAACAAAGAGTGCTGTTAAGTCTATCAAACTTACCACAAAAGGACCTGTTAGCGAGTATAAAGATTCACTTCTTACATTTGCAACAGTTGGTGTACTTACAGAGTCACTAGCTGATCAAGTCAACTATGTAAATGCTGAGTTTGTAGCAAAAGAGAGAGGTATCGAACTTCTTAGCGAACAAAAACCAAATACAAGTGGTTTTACAAACAAAGTAAGTATCAAACTAACAACAGCAGATGGTACTATAACTATCGGTGGAACTGTATTTGATGACAGTGTTCAAAGGATAGTTCAGATAGATAACTATGCACTTGATGTTGAACCAAAAGGTACTATGATATTCTTTAGAAACACAGATGTACCAGGTGTTATAGGTGATGTTGGTCATATCTTGGCTAAAAATGAGCTAAATATATCTGACTTTAGACTAGGTAGAGCCAACAAAGACCAAGCATTAGCTATCGTAAAAGTAGATGGCAGTGTATCTAAAAATGTTTTAGATGAGTTGGCTTCACTAGAAGCTTGTATAAGTGTAAGTCACGCTACACTATAGTTTTTGATAGGTTTTACCTATCAAAAACACCCATATCAGTCAAAAAGATTGATATAACCTCTTGCTTTTAATCAATAAATCATATTAACTTTGATATAATCACGATATTTTATAATGCCTAAATTTTGCAAGGAGCAGTTATGTTAAAAAGGTGTACGGTTATACTAGCTATGTGTAGTATGCCATTATGGGCAGATTTGAACAATCTGACACTAAAAGATGCTATCAAAATCTTAAAAAGAGACAATCTTGAAGTGAAAATTGCCAAATTTGACCAACAGATGAAAATGTATGAAGCCAAAGCTACAGAGGCTCTCAACTATGGAAAGTTGGATTTGACTATCACAGCTATGCGTTCAAATGATGCAGGTAATGTTTTTGGATTCAAACTTCAAAGTAGAGAAGCCAACTTTGGTGATTTTGGTGCTGATGAGTTTATGAATAACTTTGGACTGTGTCAAGGTGGAGATATGCAAGCATGTTCAGATATGTATAACAAGCCACCAGATAGTTTAAACTATCCAAAAGCCAGAAACCATTATCTAACAAAACTTACATATATGTTGCCTATATATACAGGTGGGAAGCTTACTGAGTATAAAAACATCATGTACTCTATGCACAAGATGAGTAAGTTTGATACCAAAAAGATAAGAAATCAAAAGATATATGAAACTAAAAAAGCTTTTTATGATATATCTTTGATTGAGTACTATATCAGAAACTTAAAACGCATCAAGAAAAATATGGATAGATTAGAAAATATCATCCGTAATATGAAAAAAGAAGGTTACGCAAAAGAGACTGATTTGCTAGAAATTCAAGCGAGAAAAGCTGAAGTATTTAGTATGTATAACCAAGCTAAACTAAATCGTGATTTGGCTTATCAGTTTTTGGAGTTTTTGCTAAACAGAAATGTCAAAAGTATCAAGCTTATGAATGATATGGCTCCTATGCCTAAAATCACAGCCAAGATGTTGGCAGCTAGAAATATAGACATCCAAAAAGCAAAACTTGGGCTTAAAATCTCAAAGATGGCTATAAAAGCCCAAGAGGCAAACTTCTTGCCAGAGGTTGGAGGATTTGCAGAGTATGGAAGTGCTGACAATCATATATTCAATGATTTTGCCGATAAAGATTTCTATACTGTAGGGGTACAGGCAAAGTGGAATATCTTCAACGGTGGAGCAGATAAAGCCAACCTTGAAAAAGCCAAACTAAACTATCTAAAAGTACAAGAGCAGGTAAGACTTGCCAAAAGAGGTATAGCCCTAAAAGCTAAGAAACTAAAAACAGAGATACTAAGTGCAAATACAGATATATATAACTATAAAAAACAACTCAGACTTGCCAAAAGAGTATATGAAAACTATAGTACTAGATATAAAGAGGGGATGGTATCTATAAGTGATGTACTTATACAGCAGTCAAAAGAGTTGGAAGTATTGCTTAAACTTTTAACAGCTAAAAACAAAAGAAACACAAAGATATTTGAGCTTGATTCATTGTTAGATATAGAAGATAAAAGGATTATCAACAATGTTGCACCAACTTCTGTATCGACAAAAACAGTAAAAGACAATAATACAACTAAAAAAAGTTAAGGGGATTTGAGATATGAAAAAGATGATAACAATGGCAATACTAGCTACTTGCACAAGTAGTTTGTTAAATGCTGTAGAGATAGATTTGAGTGGTTCTGTAGTATCAGACAACCAAAAGATGATGACTAGCCGTTTTATGGGGTTTGTCAAAAAGATGGCAGTCAATGAAGGAGATAGAGTAAAAAAAGGTGATTTGCTCTATGAGATTGATTCAAAAGAGATAGACTCAGGACTAAATCAAGTGGATTTGGCTATATCTCAAGCACAACTTGCACTTCAAATGAACAAAAACCAGTACAACAATGTTCTTATCAACTTAGCAAGACACCAAAGACTTTATAAGAAAAATATGGTTTCAAAATATGAACTAGAAACTATGGAGTTGGCAGCTAAAAACTTAAAAGATATGGTTGAGATAGCAGAACAACAGCTAAAACAAGCTCAAGCTAAAAGAGAAGAGGTGCTAAACCAGTATAACTATCTGAAGATCAAAGCACCAAATGATGGTGTTATCGTGATGAAAAGACTCAATGAAGGTGAGATGGCAATCCCTGGTATGCCAGCAGTTGTTTTGACAGATTTGAGTGACTTGAAAGTAGTAGCACAAATCTCTGAATCTCAACTCAAAGATATCAAACTAGGCGATAAAGTAGAGATAGAGATACCATCAATAGGGTATAAGACTACAGGTGAGATAAGTTCTATCATACCTAGCTCAAACCCTATGACACATAAGTTTAAGATTAAAATCAAGTTTGGATATAATGAAGAGACTGTATATCCAGGTATGTATGTAAAAATCTCTATAAAAAAGTAGGCTAAGTTATGGCAAAGAAACAAGAGTATCAAGTAACAGATTATGCAGGTAAGTTGGCAAAAGGGTTTTTGAAAAATCCTTTGACTCCAGTTTTGGGTGCATTTCTTCTGATAATGGGGTATTTGGCTTTAAGCATTATGCCTAGAGAAGAAGACCCTCAAATAGCAATATCAGGTGGAGCAGTTATAGTTGCAATGCCTGGTGCTACTCCAAAAGAGATAGAAAATGTTATCGTAAATCCATTGGAGAGAAAGCTTAGAGAGATTAAAGGTATAGAGCATATCTATGGTAGAGCTATGGACAATGTAGGTATCATCAGTGTTATGTACTATATCGGACAAGATAGAGAAACATCAAACCTTAAGCTTTATGATAAAGTGTTTCAAAACCTAGATCACCTTCCAAAGGGTGCTATGCAACCACTAGTAAAGCCTTTTGATATAGATATCGATGTACCTATCGTAACAGTAGCTTTTTATAGCAAAGACAGTAACAAAACAGATATGGTTAAGTTGCACGACATAGTAAAAAGACTCCAACAAAAGATAAATGCCATAGACAATGTAGCCAAGACTACACTAAAAGGTGATAGATTACCACAGTTTAACATAGAAGTTGACCTTTCAAAACTTAGTGCTTATCACCTATCTATGGGACAGATTATGCAAGCAGTTCAATCAGTTGCTGTAGATGTACCAGATGTCAAAGGTAGAACCAAAGATAACAAACTAGTGATTTTTGGTGTCAAAAATGCTATAGAGAGTGTCAAAGATGTAGGAGATATCATAGTAGCTCAATATATGAACTCACCTATATATCTAAAAGATGTAGCAAAGATTTACGAAGGTACAGATATACAAAACTTCCAAAAAGCCAAAGTTACATTTAAAGATAAAAAAGAAGATAAACTATCTCCTGTGCAAGACCAGATCACTCTTACTATCTCTAAACTAGCAGGAACAAATGCTGTGTTTGTAGCAGAAGATGTACTAGAAATGCTAAAAGAGCATAAAGATGAGTTGGCAAAAGAGGGTGTTGGATATATCATCACAAGAAACTATGGTGAGAGAGCCAACGAGGCTGTAAATGAGTTGATGCATCACTTGATTATCACTATCATTATTATCGCACTTATGCTTGTGTTTGCACTTGGATGGAAAGAGTCTCTTATCGTTACATTTACAGTTCCAGCTATCTTGGCAGTGACACTCTTTATCGCTTATCTGAGTGGACAGACTATCAACCGTATTACGCTCTTTGCGTTCTTGTTGTCTTTGGGGCTTTTGGTAGATGCAGCTATCATCGTGATAGAAAACATCCACAGACACTTACACGCTCATGATGTCGATGAAAAAGAGATGGATGAACTGCTTATAGAAGCAACAGATGAGATAGGGGCTCCTACAAATGTGGCGACTTTGGCTATCATTCTTACTATGGTGCCTATGGCATTTGTTGGAGGTATGATGGGATCGTTTATGAAGCCTATCCCACTCAATGTGCCAGTAGCACTTATCGCATCACTGTTTGTTGCATATATATTTACACCATATTTGAGTTTGAAACTACTCAAAAAACCAACACATCATCATAAACACAAGGGGGCTAAGTAATGAAAGGCTTGGAAAGATTTATATATAACATACTTGGAAGCAAATCCAAGAAGTTTATGGTGATAGTACTTACAGCAGTAGCATTTTTTGCTTCACTGTTGATGTTTCCTAGTAAGATGGTACTAGCCAAAATGCTACCAGGAAAAAGTGACAATACTTTTTCAGTATATGTAGATACACCAACAGGTAGTTCAGTAGAACAGACAAACAAAGTAAGTCAATGTGTAGTTGATATCCTTAGAAATGAGCCTGAGATTATGAATATGGAAGTATATCTAGGACAAGGTATTCCACTAGATTATGCAGGGTTGGTTAAAGGTTCAGCTATGAAAAGAGCTGAAAATGTAGCTGAGATAGCAGTAAATCTTACAGATAAACATACAAGAAGTGAACCATCATTTTTGATGACACAAAGACTTAGACCTATAGTTCAAAAAAAGTGTGAGCCTTTGGTTAAAGGGACAAACATCAAGTTTATAGAACAACCAGCAGGACCACCTACTTTGGCGTCTATCGTTGTAGAAGTGTATGGAGATGACTTGGATAAGGTAGCAGAACTATCTAAACAAACAGCACAAATACTGGCAAAAACAGATGGACTTGTAGATGTAGATATCTATGCTGATGAGATTTTTGATAAGTATGAGCTTATACCAAATACTACAAAGATAGCCAAAAGTGGGCTTAGTGTAAAACAGGTTAACAATATACTCTATCTTGCATTTGAAGGTATGGTTATAGCACACAAAAACCCAAAAAACAAGCCAGATCAGATACCTATATTTTTAGTACTATCTAAAAAGACAAAGGCTCTTAACTCAAACAAAGAAGATGACCTTAGAAGTAAGCTATCATCACTAAATCTTATGAATATGAAAGGTATGTTAGTGCCTTTGAGTGAAGTTGTAGATATCAAAAAGGTAAAATCAAGTCCGACTATATATCACAAAGACTTACACCGTATGGTCAATGTCATAGCTGAGACAGATATGGTATCTCAGGTTTATCCACTTCTTGATGCTAGAGATAAGATGATAGAGTTCTTTAGCAAAGATTATGAAGTAAAAAAAGCTGGATTTACTACTTATATGTTTGATTTGTATCTTACAGATAAGAAAACAGGTGAGAAATTTTTGCTTAGATGGGATGGAGAGATGAAAGTTACTTTGGATACTTTCCGTGACTTGGGAGCTGCATTTATAGCAGCACTTGTTCTTATCTTCTTGTTGCTTGTTGTTTACTATAAGAGTTTTGCTATCAGTGGTATAGTACTACTTGGTTCATTCTTATCACTTATAGGTGTTATAGTAGGACACTGGGTTGCCAACTTCTTTACTAGTGAGACCTTCTTCCTAACGGCTACATCACTGATCGGATTTATCGCTTTGATGGGGATTAGTTCTAGAAACTCACTTCTACTTATAGATTTTGCCAAATCTTTGATGGAGTGTAAAGGTATGGAGAAAAGAGAAGCTATAGCAGTAGCTGCAGCAACTAGAGCCAAACCTATCGCACTTACAGCAGTAGCTATCATACTAGGTTCAGCACTGTTAGCAAGTGATCCTGTATTTGGTGGATTGGGAGTTGCTCTCATCTCTGGTACAGTAGCAGCAGTGTTTGTATCACTTATATTTGTGCCTGTGTTGATGCACAATGCCAAAGCTATGGATTTTGACAAACAAAACAGTTGTGATATACACGAAGATAGTATAGCTATCACCAAATGATAACAAAAAGCATTTTGCTTTTTGTTAGCTAAGAACCAAGAGCATAAAGCTTGAGGTTTTTTATATAATCAGCTCTAATCCCTTCTCTTCTATCTCTACACTTATTTTAAAAATTTTTGTTATAATATCTCTTATATTTTTTCAAGGAGCATTTTATGGCTACAATCGGTATGGGTGATATCAAAAAAGGTGTTAGACTAGAGATAGATGGCAACCCTTTTAAAGTTATAGAGTTTCAACATGTCAAACCAGGTAAAGGTGCAGCATTTGTTCGTATCAAAATCAAAAACCTTCAAACAGGTAAAGTTATAGAAAAAACAGTTCACGCAGGTGATAAGTTTGAAGTACCAGAGCTTGAACAAAAAAAGATGCAGTATCTTTATGATGATGGTGATTTCTTGCAGTTTATGGATACGACTACATTTGACCAGATAGGTCTTACTCATGAGCAAGTTGGTAAAGAGACATTTGAGTTTATGGTAGATGGTATGGAAGCTGATATCCTTTTCCACAATGGTAAAGCTATCTCAGTAGAGATACCAGCAAACTATGTATATGAAGTAGTAGAGACTCCACCAAACTTCAAAGGTGACTCACAAGGTGGTAAAAAACCAGCTACACTTAACAGTGGAGCAGTAGTACAAGTACCTTTCCATGTACTTGAAGGTGACAAGATCAAAGTTAACACAGAAACAGGCGAATACTTAGAAAAAGCAAAATAATCACACAAGGAGTTAGTTATGGCAAGTGTATTGATCCCTTTAGCCCCTGGTTTTGAAGAGCTTGAAGCAGTAGCACTTATAGATGTGCTTAGAAGAGGTGGTATCGAAGTAGTAACAGCTTATATCGAAGATGAACTTCACAAAGATATGGTACTAGGAGCAAACGGTATAGTTATCAAAGCAGATACTTCTATCAATACTGTGATAGTAGAAGATTTTGACATGATGCTTCTGCCAGGTGGATGGGGTGGTACACACGCACTAGCTCAAAATGCCAAAGTACAAGAGCTTCTAAGAGAGTTCAAAGCCTCTAAAATGGTAGGAGCTATATGTGCTGCACCATTTGCGCTCAAAGAGGCAGGAGTTTTGAGTGAAAGATACACATGCTATCCAAGTGTAGAAAACGATATAGCACAAGAGGGTTACACACCAGATGAGAAAGTAGTCATAGATGACAATGTCATGACATCTCGTGGACCAGGTACTGCTGTATGTTTTGGATTGGCTATAGTTGAAAAACTAGTAGGAACAGAAACAAAAGAACAAATCAAAGCTGGAATGCTTTTGGATTATTGTTAAATAATATAACATAAAAATAACAAAAATAATATTATAGGAAATATTATTTATAAAAATTAAAAAATATTTTTAGTTTTAATTTATAAAAATATTTTTAGTTTTAACCTATAATTAGGTACCTAATTGGTATTTGTAAGACATCCCTTACAAATAAAATTGTAAATTTAATTTTAAATTAATTTAATTATTTTATAATCTTTTACACAATATTGTTATATACTATATAGGTGTATATCAATATAATTTCGGATTAGGGAGATTGGTTCATTTAGAAAAGCCAAACCTACTGAGAGGTAGGGACGGAAAGCCACGGGTCTTTCGAGACAGCCGGGTTGCCTCAATGTTCAATATCAGCAAGATAAAGCCAAACCTATCGAGAGGTAGGGACGGAAAGCCACGGGTCTTTCGAGATAGCCGGGTTGCCTTATATCATATGAAAAGGGAAAATATGACAAAAAAGGTTTTTTTAAGTATAGCAGCTAGTATGCTACTTGCAGGAACACAGGCAAATGCATTTAGTATGGGTAGTATGAGTGGAAATAATACTACAAATACTAATGGTACTACAGGTAATATGGCAGGTGCATCAAATGGTGCAGGTGGAAGTGTTAGCTATGGAGCAAATACAAATGGTGGATACATTTGTATAGATGGTTTCAGCCCTATGGGTGGTGGATCATTCCAGATGAGTTATGGTTCTGCTAGTGGATGTGGTGAAGATGACTTTGACTTCTACTATAAAACATTTGGTGGATTCATCAAAGGTACAGGTGATGTTTCTTCTGTAAACTTTAAAGCAGGTGAAGATGATACTTATGATGATGGTTTCTGGTATAGAGAGGGTAAATTCTCGTCAAATGTTTACTATGGAGATCCAGAAAATGATGGTAAGAGATATACTGATGATCCAAATGGAGCATACCCAGCATGGACATGGGGTCGTCCTGAAGCAGATCCATTTGTAAGTGCAAATGGTGCAGGAGATGAGCTTGGTGGTGCAGCAGGTATCGGTCTAGGTGGGTTTGGTATGGGTGATGGTAACAAGATCAAAGCTGGAGATACAGATACATTTTATCCACTTGACTTTACAGAAGTAAACAACTTTAGAAATTCATCATTTGGTAGCTACGCATCAGATGTAAGCTGGAATGTAGTGATCTATGACAAAGACCACAATGAAGTGTTCAAAAAGAACTATACAACTACTATGTACTATTGGGAAACAATAAACTATCAAAATAGTAAGTATGGTTTAATCTGTCCAAGAAGTAGTGTAGATGCAGGTGAAGTAGTAAATGATTTGGCTTATAACCAAGCAGTAAAAGACAATATCTTTTCAGGATGGCCAGTAACAGGTTTTGATGTTGATTTTGTAAGTGATGGTGCTGGTGATGTTTCTGCTTGTGCTGATGCTGTTAAATTAAAAGATAGCAGTATGACAGATACATTTACTGTAAGCAAAACTATCATGGGACAAGCTATCCCAGGTACAGAGAAAAAGTATCAGCTTAGTTTTGATGGTCCATACATCTATGATGCTAGCAAAGATGGATGTCCAGCAGTAAACGAGCAAGGGCTTCCAGATACAGCAGAGAAGTGGCCAGCAGAGTGTTTCACAAAAGTGGATACTATCTGGGCTGATGAAAAAGGTACAACACAAGCATTTATGCGTATGAGTGTGACAGAGGTAGAAGATGACAACTGTGATATCAAGATGCCTACTATGCCTTGTAATGTTAAATTGCCACAGCCTAAACCTCTTATAGATAGTATGATGCAAAAAGCATGTACTACACTAGAAAAAGCACAACAAGCAGTAGAAGATGCAGGAGATTGTGACTTCTCAGGAATGGCAGGTTAATGATGAAACAAGAGATGATAGAAACAACAGAAAAGAAGGTGTGGGAAGTACCTTCTTTAAATACACTTCAAATTACACAAACATTTGGTGGAAGTGGGGAACCAGAAAATGTTGGTGCAGGTTTAGGACCAGAGAGTGGAGGATGATACCTTAGAGTAGAGAGTCTTTCCTCTCTACACTATAAATATAAACTTAAATAATAGCATTGTATATTTATACAATGTATCTTTGTAGACCCCTTTAAATATTTTATACTTATTTCAGTATCTACTGTTTTTTCGACTTTATTTAATAAGTTTTCTATATAACTCCATCTTTTAGGTTCACTTTTGTGTATGCCCCAAAGTAAAGAAGATGGCACTATATCATCTATAGCTTTACGATACATATATCTATCAAAGCCATTTTTTATCATATATTTTGTGGGTAGCGATAGCGATAACTCTACAAGTCTCCTATCTAAAAGAGGAAACATATATTGAAACCTGTAAGCCAAACTCTCTTGTGACCAGTTTGTAAGTCTGCTTTGTACATGCCCATTTGACCATGCTCTTATGATATCAGCTTTTATCGTTGCCGATGTATAACGGTTAAATATGTAATTTTTTTGTTCATAAGCTTCTTTTATAAGAGGTATAAAAGAGTTGCTATAAATGGAGTAGTCTGCTTCTTTGCATTTTATTTTTGGTAAGTAGCAATATACACTTTTGGGTAATATTGGGATAAAAACCATCTTATATAAAAACATGATAGTCTGTTTTGGTGACATATCTTTTTGTTTTATTCTTGCTTTTAGTGTTTTATAAAACCTTATCCATCTACCTTGCAGTAGCATTTGTGTATAAAAAGCATATCCGTGATTGGTCAGAAACTCATCTCCACCCCAGCCGGAAAGCATTGTTCTGATATTTTGTTTTTGTAAATCTTGACGAATATCTAGTTCGTACCAAAGTTGTGAACCTTTATCATATAAAAGGTTATGTGTCTCCATACCTTTTATTATTTTTTCAACAGTAAGGTTACTAAAACTTAGTTTCATATTTTCTTGTTTTGCTACCTCTATAGCGTAAGCCCATTCAAAGTGAGTTAAATCATCCCCTTCTTTAGATTGTGGTTGCCAACTGTAAACAGGCAATTTATAGTTTGGATTTGTTTTTTTTATCATTTTTGAAGCTAAGATAGCTATTGGTGAAGAGTCCAAACCTCCACTTAAGTGTGACGCGACAGGATATGTTGTGCGAAGTCTAACTTTTACAGAATCCTCAAGAAGCTTTCGTATCTCTTTTATCCATGCCTCTTTTGTAGGCAGTTTTATCTTTTTGATATCTTTAGGATGCCAGTATCTATCTATGTGTAACTCTTTATTTTTTATATGGATCGTACAACCACCTTCAAGCCTTTGTATAGACTTTAGAAATGTATGTTTTGTTTCTGTTAGTTGGTTGTTTGCAAAGTAGTTTGCCACAGATTTATCTCTGATATCTTTTGGAAGATTATAGCTTTTAACAAGTGATTCCATATCACTACCAAAGATAAACTTCTCATCATCTACATAGTAGTAAAACGGTCTTACTCCTATAAAATCCCTAGCACAAAAAAGCTCTTGTTTTGCTTCATCCCATATCACAAAAGCAAAATCACCCAAGAGTTTATCTGCACACTCTTTGCCCCATTTGCGATATGATGCCAAGATAAACTCACTATCTCCTATCTCTTGGAGTGGTTTGTTTGGTAACTCCAACTCTTTGGCAAGTTCCTCTCGGTTGTCTATCCTAGCATCCATAGCTAGTAGGTAGTTGGCTTTTTTGAGTGGTAGATGCTCGTACTTTGACTCTGGTGTATTGTAAAGTGTAGCTTGTCCTATGAGGATACTCTCTTGGATGATGAAGCCCGCCTCATCAGGCTTCCACCAGTCAAATGTCTGTTGCATTTTTTGTGCTTCTTCTTGGCTGACACTCCTACCATCACGATAAAATATCCCATAAAAACTACTCATCTCATACCCTCCGATTTGTTAGTGTGATTATAACATCTTTGTATTTATGATACATTTGTATATCATTAAAATGGTGTTGTCTTCTGACAACACCAAATGATAGATATGTAAAAATATGCTATAATACCGAGAAATAAATTACGGAATAAAGAGATGAAAAAACTACCAATAGGCATACAAACCTTTAGTGAGATTATCAATAATGACTATATCTATATAGATAAAACGGCTATAGCACTAGATTTGATACAAAACTATAAATACTCTTTTCTCTCTCGTCCCCGTCGTTTTGGTAAAAGCCTCTTTTTAGATACCTTGCATAATATCTTTGAAGGAAAAAAAGAACTCTTTAAAGGTTTGGCTATATATGATAAGTGGGATTTTGATGATACTTACCCAGTTATAAAGATAAGCTGGGGAGGGGATTTTAAAACATTAGACAATACACATAAAACAGCTATTGATATACTTCAAATAAACCAAGAAAGATTAGGTATAGGTTGTAGCTTAAATGATACTCCATCAGGATGTTTTAGAAAACTTATAAGAGAAGCTTACAACAAATACCAAAAACCAGTAGTCATCCTCATAGATGAGTACGATAAACCAATACTTGATAACCTAGAAGATCCAAAAAGAGCATTGGAAAACAGAGATTTTCTAAGAAGTTTTTATGTAATGCTAAAAGAAAATGATGCTTATATAAAGTTTGCATTTCTTACAGGTATAAGCAAATTTAGCAAAGCCAATATCTTTAGTGGACTAAATAACCTAACAGATATAAGCTTAAAACCAAAGTATGCAACAGTATGTGGATATACACAAAATGATTTAGAGACAAGCTTTTTGCCATATCTAAAAGATGTAGATATGGATAGAGTCAAAGAGTGGTACAATGGATATAACTTCTTAGGAGATAGAGTATATAACCCTTTTGATATACTTCAGTTTATAGATAATGACTTTATGTTTAAAAACTACTGGTGGGAGAGTGGTAATCCTTACTTTTTGATAACACTACTCAAACAACAACCATACAATATACCAAACCTTGAAAATATAACTGTAGGAGAAGAGTTACTAAATAGTTTTGAGATAGAAAAGCTTAGACTTGAAGTTTTGCTTTTTCAAAGTGGGTATCTAACTATCAAATCACACTACAATGACCCAGAATTTGGAATAAACGACTATACACTCAAAGTTCCAAACAAAGAGGTATCTATAAGTTTAAACAGACTCTTTTTAGACTATCTAACAGATAGTAAAGTAAGAGCTAGTAGAGATATAACTCAAGCTGTAACTCAAGCTAACTTTGAAGCTATAAAAGATATCTTCATATCACTTTTTGCTTCCATCCCATACAACAACTATGTCAAAAACACTATAGGAGAATATGAAGGGTACTATGCTAGTGTATTTTATGCATACTTAAGTGCTAGTGGATTTAACATCATAGCAGAAGATGTAACAAACAGTGGAAGGATAGATTTGACACTTTTACTAAAAGAACAAATCTACATCTTAGAATTTAAACTTATAAAAACAACTACTACTCAAACCTCAAACCTCGAACCTCAAAACTCTGCATTAAACCAAATCAAATCCAAAAACTATGCCCAAAAATACCTAAATCAAAACAAACCTATCTACCTCATAGGTATAGAGTTTGACAGTGAAGCTAGAAATATAGCCTCTTTTGAGTGGGAAAAATACTCTTCATGAAATGGTGTTGTGGGGACACAACACCCTACAGTACACGGTATATCAATACAATATAAACAATCAACGCGTAGGGTGTTGTCTCCTGACAACACCAAATGATAGATATACAAAAATGTGTATCAAACACAAAAAATATCAATTATTTAAATGATTTTTGATAGCTTGATATGTGTCGTGTAGATACTCTTTGCCCCATGGTCGTTTGATGGTAAAAAACTCTATACTGTTTAGTAAAACTCCCAAGTATTTTTCGTGTTTGATTCTGATATGAGGTAGGGTGTATATGAGGCTGTTTTTTCTAACAAGTTGAAATTTTTCTAATCCTTTTATAGGGCTTATAGTAGTAGAAGTGATATCTTCAATGTTTTGTAAGATATATATAGCATCTATAGTACCAAATGTTGTTTTATAGTTATCTGTTAAGATACCTAAAGTTTTGGCTTTTCTAAATGGTCGAGAGTATGGATGTGATGGTGCATAGTATATAGTGCTATCTTGTATAAATGTAGGTAGTATATCATCAGCTATTAGTTTATGGTTTTGTTTTGAGATATAGTTTGTAAGTGTGGATTTGCCACTCTTGTATGGTGCTAGTAGTAGTATAGATTTGCCCTCTATCTCTATGGCACTTCCATGTAAGAGTACAAAGTACTCTTCTATGCTTAAAAATAGTGAAAAGAAAGGATGAACAAACCAAAAACTAAATACATCTATAGAAGCATCAATTATCTCATAGTATATGGTTTTATCTTTGTGATACCAGTAAAACCTCACCAAACCATCAGCTTCATAGCAAAAAGGTTGATTGTTCTGTAAAGGTTTTGATATCTCTTGGTTGCTATATAGATAAACTTTATGATTGTGTGTTGTGTGTAGGTATGAACCACAAGTTAAGCTCTCTTTGAATGTTTGTGGTATGTTTGAAGAGAGTGTTATCGTATCTTTATAATCACCATCACTAGGTAAAGACAATGAAAACTCTATATCACTATCTATCTTCATACCATATAGTATCATGGATGAGTACCTCCCAAAGAGTTTGTATGTGCTACTATGGCACTGTGTACCTCAGGCAGTCTGTTTAAATCCCAAGGTACTTTGATGCTAAAGACTCTTATGGAGTTGTTGATATGGCTTAAGTATTTGAGCCTTTTGAGTTTGTTCCAAGGGAAGCTAAAAAGATAGTGAGGTAAAAGAGAGTTAAACTTGCTAAATCCTCGTATCTCTTGGATAGTTATATCATCAGTAGCTTCACATCTATCCAAGAGATAAAAAGCGTGTATAGGTTTGAACTTGCTTATAAAGTCATCTACTCTATAGCCCAAGTCTTCAAATTTGCGATAAGGTCTATGATATGGGTGTGAGCCTACTATATAAAACTGATCATTTTGTATAAAAGTAGGTACTTTATCATCAGATATCAAAGTGTGCTTTTGTTTGATAAAAAAGTCTGTCATAGTGGACTTACCACCAGTTGAAGGTGCCAAAAATAGTATAGGTTTGCCATCCACTTCTACAGCACCACCGTGAAATATATCATACATCTGCTCTAGTGCTATATAAAAAGGAAGCATAAGATGAGTGAACCAAAAGCTAAGTAGATGAGTATCTGCCTCTTGTGTAAACTCATAGTATATGGTATCTTCATGAGCTATCCAGTAAAACTTTAGTATATCTTCTACTTGATAACAAAATGGCTGTTTGGCTTCATAGCTGTTAAACTCTTGGTTGCTATACAGATACACTTTTCTACCATGAGCTTGGTATAGTTTCCATCCAAGCTTGATAGAGTCTTTGAGCTTGGCTGGAGGATTTGCTCTGAGTTTTTTAGTATATCTGTGTTGTGTAGTCTGAGAAAAGTCATAGCTAAACTCTATATCACTGTCTATTTTGATGCCATAAAGTATCATGACTCCTCCTTTGGTATAAACTCTATAGATGATACCACAGTAAACTTCTCATGACCACTCTTGCCTGTGAGTATGCTATCACCATATATACTCCAAGCGTGTGCTTTCATATCATCATCTTTGTAAACACCTAGATAAAACATAGCAGGTATAGAGCGTTTTTTGAACATCTCTATAAGAGTTAGAGACTGGGCTAAACAAGCACTCTGCCATGGTGTGTATCGTGATGCCTTTTGTATGATATCCCCTATGTGTATGGCTAAATCTTTATCTTTTGTATTTGATATAGAGTGTTTGATATATCCTTTGTGATGATGCAAATCTTTAGTTATATCTTTGAGAGGTTTTGTATCTATAGCTCTTTTCATCATCCCCAAAGTATAAAAGGCTTCTATAAAAAGTAGTTTGTCTTGAGTAGGTAGTTTGATAAACTTTTGTATCTTTTTTAGCATATATTGTCCTTGGTGGTATCAAAATCATCTTTGATAAGACCTTTTTGGTGTAACTCTTGGTATGTGCCTTGAGCCTTGATATGACCACTATCTATGATGTATATATAATCAGCTTGTTTTATGGTAGTAGTACGGTGAGCTATGATGATAGTGGTTATATCTTGGATATGTTGGTTGAGTGTTTCATATAGATTATACTCGGTTTGGTTATCTAAAGCAGATGTAGCCTCATCAAATATAATCACTTTTGGATTAGAGAGTAACAATCTTGCTATAGCGAGTCGTTGTTTCTGTCCACCTGAGAGTTTGATACCGTTTTTGCCTATAGGGGTATCAAGTCCATCTTCAAGTGATGTGACAAACTCATACAGTCTTGCAGTTTTAAGTGCATCATATATCAGCTCTTCTTCTATATCATAAGATAGTGTTAAGTTGGCTCTTATGGTATCATTGAAAAAGAGAGTATTTTGAAGCATCAAAGCTACATGCTCTCGAACTATTGGTAAACCTATCTGTTCTATAGGTATATCATCATACAGTACTGTACCTTTTTGAGGAGTGTATAGTCCTACCATGATATGGGCTATGGTACTTTTACCACTACCACTAGAGCCTATAAGTGCTATCTTTTTGCCTTTTGGAGCATCGATGTTGATATCGTGTAGTACCTGTTTGTTGTTTTGATAAGCAAATGATATGTTTTGAAGTTTGATACTAACTGTAGTTTTGTCTTTAAATGGATTGTGTAAGTGTGGATAGTGAGGTTCTTGAGGCATATCTAGTATCTCTTGGATGCGTTGCATAGCAGGAGTGATTTTCTGATAAGATATGATGATACCCATAAGTTTATGCATAGGTGAAGTTATAGTTGAGAGGTAAAACAAAAATGCTATCATCATCCCTACACTCAAATCTGAGTATAGTACAGCTATGATACCCAAAGCTCTAAAGATATCTATAAGAGAACTCATCATCAAGCCTGTAGTATTGTTTATAACAGTTGATTTGACAGATAGTTTAACAGATGAGGTTTTTATATCTTTGGCTCTTTGTTTGAGTATATCAAAGAAGTTCTGCTCTTGGTTACTAGCTCTCACCTGAGAGAACAGCTCTATAGTGTCATTGAGTAATTCCAAGTAGCTTTGGTATGCTTCATTTTTTTCTTTTACATATCTTCTGTTGAGTCTTCCTAAGTATTTGGATATCACAAGCATCAAAGGTACTAGCAAAAACACAACCAAAGTCAAAACCCAGTTCATATATATGAGTATAGCACCAATCCCTACAAGCATCACAACAGAAGGTAGTGCATCCATCACTACAGCTGATACAAATCCACTGATAGTCTCCACATCTTGTATGGTTTTGGATGATATAGTACCACTTTTTAGACTCTCATACTCACTTAGAGATACTCTTTGTAGATGGTGAAGTATTTGATATCTTAAAAGATAGTTGATTTTTTGTACGACAGTAGTGGCATATAGAGTTTTTTTATTGTTAAGATAGTATGCTATAACTCTCAAAAGTATAGACAATATAGTTATGCTAAGTACTATCTGCCACTCTTTGGTTATACCTAAACTGTGAGCTATATTTGTGATATGTGATGGATGGTTTAGTAATATCTCATCTATAAGTACAGGGATAAGTAGAGGTAAAGGCAGTAGTATTAGTGTTGATAGTATAGCAAAAAGATTTGTTTTATAAAAATCTTTTTTTTGTGCTTTTATCTGTTTGATTATATTATCTAGTGTACAGTATCTATTTTTCATATATTTATATATAACTTTTTATACTATTATACAAAGTTTAGTATTAGACTATGCTATAATACCAAAAAACCAAATCATACCTCAAAAGTATATCAAATCTGTATTTTGGAGGTATAGAGTTGTGTATAGAGGCTAGGACAATGTCTAATATATATCTACTTTCACCTACATTATATGATGGTACTATCTCTTTGCCTATGATAGAGTTTGAAACTACTGCTTCATCACTAAATCTTGATGGGATTGATACTTTGATGTTTACTTCC
>Ga0256843_1001061_pt1 | contig 22279 bp, 18 predicted proteins | sample AlvinellametaG_FD_191572 | JGI IMG/M metagenome (GOLD analysis project Ga0256843, IMG submission 191572) | Pompeii worm associated microbial communities from hydrothermal vent at the East Pacific Rise, Pacific Ocean - Alvinella | ecosystem: Host-associated > Annelida > Integument > Unclassified ... | reverse complement strand
TCATCATAACCTGCAAAAACCAAATTTTTACAATAATCAAGAGCATTTTCAAACGTAAATGTTTTAACCGCTACACTATAATCATCCTGCCACATAAGATTATTACCTACATCAAATACAACCTCATTATACTCATCACGGTATAGATCCATCGGGTCAACCTCCATGATGTGTAACACTTCCTCTTGTTCAGAAGAATTATCATTTTCCACCGGATCCAAAAAGGTGATTTTGATATTGATAAACTCAAAGTCGTCATAATCTGTTGAATACCCACTTACTATACGAAGTTTATTCTCTCCTAAATAATAAGCAGTCTTTTCAATTGGTATTACCTGAGTTGCATAGCTACCATTATCAGGCGAATTGGCTAAATTATATCCTTTATCATTGATATAAAGTTTGTTCGAATAGTTTTGAACTCCTTTTGCTTCAAAAGTTATCTCAGCTCTTTGGTAGTTGTTGTACTGACCTGCATCGATATAAAATATCTTCTCAAACTCTGTTCCTTCTGCATTTACTCTTTGAAAATCAGAATTAACTGTCCCCTGATACTTCCCATCTCCAAGATGATGCAGTTGAGGCTCTATCTCAAGAACGATTTCGTTCTCTTTAATAGGTTCTAAAATAAAATCTTTATAAATATTTTCAGCATCCGTTTTTGTGATCTCTTCTATACCTGGAACATATCCGTATCCATAAGCATAAATAACCAGTTTTGTATCATCTTTGAAGTTGTCAAAATCTTCTTTAGATAGCTCGATTTTGTAGCGTCCGTTTTCATCCGTAATATCTTCAACAGAGGTACTTTTTTTGTCTTGGATATATTCGAACTTAACGGTTATACCAGACAATGGTGCTCCGTAAGAGTCTGTCACTACACCGGAGATAGTGTTTTTTTCTAATTCCGGTTTTTCCTCTATACTACTTATAATATCAAACAGATCCCATACACCGTCACCATCACTATCTACACTATTTGGATCGGTTTTATAAACTGAAATTTCTTGCCAGTCATTTATAGTATCTCCGTCACTATCTGCATTATATGGCTGTGTTTCATATCTGTTAATCTCGTCCCAATCATTCAAACCATCTCCATCACTGTCCGCACTATAAGGATTTGTATAGTAACGAGTCATCTCATCATAATCACTCAAACCATCTCCATCATAATCCGTACTATTGATAGGATCAAAATTTAGTGTTGGAGCAATATCATTAAAATCATTTTTATCTGCCAAAATAATAAACTGGTATGCCGGAGCAGAAAGGGCATTGGAAGCAGATACCTCATAATTTGTAGCTTTCTGTTTTAGAAGATAAGACAAAGTTGCCTGAGTGGATTTTAAACCAATATTTTCCCCATAAGCACCTACAATAGCATCAACGATTCTCACCCTTTCATTTTTCAATATTTTTAATGTTTCACCATTATTAACTTCATATTCAAATCCATCTGAAACTACTGTAATACGATGTCCTGTCAAATTTTTTATAGCATTGTATTTTTGATCAAATGAGAAGAGAAATAGATCTTTGCGCATCTCTTTTGCATTTTGAACTTTAAATACATAACGATCAAAATAATCGATCTTCGTCTGTTTATCAAGAAGTTTACTAAGTCGTGGTTCATAAATAGTATAGCTAAACGATTCCCTAAAAATCCCTCTAGTTTTGTTTTGCACAATAGTACTACTGTCATCTGTGCTAAACCATCTTCTCCATCCAGCAGTATTTTGCTTTTTTAAAATATCAATTATATCAACAACCGAACCTCCCTCTTTTGGCTTAAGTGCATCAGCCATTTCATCTGAAGAGATAGTTATAAACACTTCATTTGCATTGGAACCAAATGTAATAGGTTCTCTTGACAAGTCATCATTTGGAAATTTACGCAATGATATTGTTGTTTCGAGCACTTTATCCTCATCCCACTGACGGTAGATTTCTTTAAGCGATTCGTAAGAATTAGAAAACATAAGTTTATAAGAGAGATCATACAATGAAGGAGATGCTTCATCCTGGCTTGTTACAACAAAAACAGAATAGTCTTTTGTATCATTTGGTTGAAAAACAAAATTTTCACTTAAACTTCTTGTGCTTTTTATGGGAATGATACTATTGTATGCCGCTAATACTTTTAAACTGGGATAATCGAAACTGACATCGCCTCCACTCACATTAACTGCAAATGGTACCACTGATGGAGTAGCTGTTATAGCAATACCAATACCCACAATCTCATTTGCAGCTCCTAGCGTTTGAATGGCTTTAGTACCCGTAAACATATAAGCAACTTGTTTTACAGCACTTGAGAGAAAACTTTTTAATAATTTATCTCCACTTTTAGATACAGCATCAATAATAAAATCTGTAGAGAACTTCATCGCATCATTGAGAGAGAATCTTTGCACCTTTGTAATCATTTTTGCCATATCAACAGGTTTCAAAAGAATATTCACTACATTTTCTATTAAGTCCTTCCCAAAACTTTGATTATTACTTATCAAAAAAGTAATAAGTAACTGATAATCTTTACTCGCACTTTCATACGCTTGTTCAACATTAGTAAATTCACTTCCGGAACCAAAAGTCAAATCTGATATTCTTGTAAAAATATTTAAGGTTCTGTATGTTTCTAATTCAATATAATTATATTGATATAAAATTGAAAAGTTTTCTATTGAAGTTTTATATTTTTTTTCAAAACTATCTATCATTGCGCTATAAGCATTGCCTTGAGAATATATATCCACATTATTTATTTTATTTTGCTTAAAAGAGCCTATCATATTACCTAATATCTTACCTAAAAAGATGACTTGAATAGTTTGTTTCATATTTATAGTCTTATCTTTATATAAATTTAATGTCTGTAAAGTAGCGCTTTCTGCTACTGATACTAACCCACTTTGACCATCAATTTTACTAAAATAAAAACCAAGCCGGTCTTTTACTATTACATTTTGAGGTGTAGGAGGAATAATGTTTTTAATACTAGAAACAACAACTTTACCATTCTTCACAGTTTGATTTAATGTCTTTAACTTATTACGATATGAAAAAATTTCTTCACCATCAATATTTATATTCGCAATATCATCAAGTTTTATTGAACTATCTAATAACAAATAAAGCATTTCTGTTAAACTATCAGCTAGTTCCAGTCCATCTTCAACTCCTTGGAAGTACTTTTTGAAATTATTTGCAGTAGTTACCCATTTATCCATCGCCGTTTTAAAACTTTTACTGACAGGAGCTCCAGCAGTAAGATCTACTATCGCTTTAATTCCCAAGGATACATTCAAAACTGTAGGCATATTAAATCCAAAATCTTTATAAAACTCATACTCTCGTCTTCCATCACGCGGTTTACTTCCTGCATATGGAAAGATATTGACATCGAACTGATCACCTTCAAGCTCTGTAGACTTTAGCGCATCTTTATTAAGTGTATATTCTATAAATTTTGTTAACCACTTTAAATCTGTATTGGCTAACGCAATGCCTGCAGCCCCTAATTCAGATGGCTCAATAAGAGGTGTTGTTAAAAGTTCACCTATTTCATAACTATTTTTTAACTCTCGCAGAGAATAATATACAGGCAAATTGTTTTTAATCGTAAATTTACTACTAGCAGCATTATAATCAATCGATAAGTTACCGTTTATCGAATAGTCTCGTTGTTGCTTTTGCTGTAACTCGTTTTGATACACATTACGAAAAATCCTATTTTTCTGTAAATCAGTTATTTTCTGTGATCTAAGCTCTTTACGATCATTCATCTTCAAAAGTATTGTCTGTGCATAACCTGTCAATAAATCAAGCTGTTCCTGAAAAAGAGGCTCGAAAAACCTACCGTTTTCTACGATAAACTTATAAAGATCAATTGTCTTTGTATAGCTTTGTTTATATGAAGATTTTAGTTTTTCAACCAACTCTATTTTAGCGGTATTGGGTAAAAGGAGTAACTCCATATCACTCATGAACAGTTTTGCTAAGACGGTGGTTTCACTATTTAAAATATTTTTCCATTGACCAACATTAAAACTTAGATAAACTACCTCATCTTCTTCAATTTCCTGAAAATCATCATTGTAACTTTTGACTTTTCGAGTTGCCATTGTATCTACTAGGTAACCTCTTGTAACATCTGAACCATCAACTCCGGAAATATTTAAAGCAATAGGCTCGCCTTCCGAATTGTTAAGACTTTCAACTTGCACATTTATCACTCTGGAAACACGCTGTCTGGAGCTAGGGAAAACCGCTGTATACTTATCTACATAGTCATCACTCACATCTGTCAGAATTTCAGCATTTATCGCATCATATCCCAATATATGTGCTTTTTCATAATAGGCTCTATTGTCAAAGCTTCCTGAGGATAAAGGATCTTGCAACTCTCTTTTGCTAATACCCAATATATTCGTCATCATAGCTTCTGTTTTCTGATAACGATCCATAGGATTTTCATCTATCAAAGAAGAAAAATAATCAAAAACAATTGTACTAAGTGGAGAGATTGTACACTCCGCACTATCACATACAGCAAATAAATCACTTTTTAAAGTATCATCACTTTGTGCTTTAAGTATAAACAATCTTTCACTGGTTGCAAGTTCCAAAGAAAATCTTCCGGAAGCATCAGTCATAGTTTGAGCCTGTAAGTCTGTACCATCTATACTATATGCTTTAACATTTGTACCATGAACAGGTGAGGTTGTAACAACTTGACCGGTTATATTTATTTTTTTATCTCCACCTCCTGAGCCACATCCAATAAAGCTAAACATCATCCCTACAAATACAACTATTGATATTATATATCTCATCACTATACTCCTTTTAAATAAGCCCAAACATAACTTTATAAACCTCAATTCCTATTTGATATTATATCTCTCAAACTATTGGATTTTTGGGATTTGTATAAAAAACAAGGATTTTTTAAGAAAAAACATAAGTTTAAATACAAGAAGTCACTTTTATTTCCAAAAGGAGAAAGAGGAGTTTTAAAAAAATCCTCTTTCGCGACAAACATCACTTTACAATCTCTGCTTTTACATAGTCTTTACAAAAAGGTTTGTCAAGCAAATCAACTCTTAACAATACCCAACCACCATCTTCTTTATCTGTACTTATCGTATATGGCAATGTAACATTGATCGTTGTATCATTTTCCCTTGTTGACCAGTTCCCTTTCGTAATTTTCACACGATCAAAACAACCGTTATGAGAACTAATTTTTACTTTTTTACCATCCAAACTATCAACCTCCCACTGAAAAAATACAGAAGGCTTCGTTTGAAATTCACTATCAGGATATACAACTGCAACATCTTTAGTAAGTCCATAACCGGTTTTGTCTCCGCTTGTATAACTGATCAATGATCCGTTACCACTCCAATAATAGTTATTTTTCAAGTTCATTCTATTCAAGAATATATCAGGTAAAAGATTTGTTCCTATATCATCCGTTGCTTCGGCATGAATGGTAGTATATTGTGTAGGTTTGTGATTGAACGAAACAGCAATAGTAAACCATTGACCATCTTCTGCGGAAAAGCCATCCAATGTCGGATCCAATACAAAAGGCAAAGTTACATTTTTATATGTTTTTTTCTCGTTCGAAGCAGAATCCCAAGATCCATAATAGATAGTTGCCGTATGATAATCACTATCTGCATATATTTTAAGATTTTTCCCATCCTTGCTATCTTTTTGCCATTGAAAAAACACCACTGGATTGGCAGTGCTTTGTGCATGCACCTTTGTAATATCTTTTGTTAACCCAAACCCTTTAGCATCACCACTATTATAACCTACCACCGAAGCGTTACCATTCCAACAAAAAACTTTTCCGGCTAATCCCTCTTGCATTTGTGCATATTTTTCCAGGTTTGAAATATATTTTGAAATAGAGTGTTCCGATATATTGAGCAATAATTTCCCGGAACTAAAAATACTCATATTTTGATAATTGTCAGTTATATCGTCACCTGACTTATCAAACACTCTCATATACCCTATGTGCTTATACGGATAACTCCCCCATATAGTGTTCCATAAATTTTTGACAGTACTCAAACCTAATTCCAACCAAGTAGCTGTTATATTCACAGCACTATTTCCAGAATCAATCAAAGTATCGATATAGGCTGAAAAAGGAACAGGATCGTACTGATTTCGAACTCTATGATAATAAATCTGCCCATCATATTTTGAAACAAAATTTTCATCACCAACAGCCGGAGCACCATAGGTATAAACAAGTATTTTAGATTTTGGGACTCCTCTTTGAATCAAATCAGCCGCATATAAAGTAGCAATCGCTCCACCTAGACTATGCCCTGTAATCAAAAAGAAAGTATTTGTTACATCAGCATTATCAATAGCATCTCTTAACGAAAACCCTTGTGAACCATAATGCAATGTATACGGAACTGATATATCATCTTCCATAGATTTTACTAATTTCATGGAGTCATAAAAACCTTTATGCACTTTACTATACCCATCACTAAAAGTTCTTTTCGTAGTATCAAGATCAGTCAATGTATCGAGAGCATTAGATGTTCCTCTAAACGCAATCAAAATCAAATCACCATGTATCCCATAAGATAAAGAAATCTCTTTACTTGCTACAAGAAACTGAGTATCCTCCACACCCATTTTTATTTCATGCGTACTTATATTTTTGAAACCATATGGATATAATGATGAACTTATTTCTGCATAATGATCTGAGTATATTTGCTCCGAAATATATGCACCCAAAAGCCCTATGTTGGCATTAAAACTTGCACTAGGTTGAAAATCACTATCTTTCAAAGCAATCTCATACGCCTGTAGCAAATTAACATAGCAAATACCTACTATAAATAAAACAATTTTACTAACTATTTTCATAACTTGTCTCCTTCATAAGCTCTTACAATATAATAAACACTCGATATGTCATACACCTTATATCTAGCAGGAACTTTTCTATTTTCCCCGGCATAACTAAGTATCAAAGCCAATCTCTTTTTACGATCTATCCAGTTTATAAAAAGACCGCTATGCCCCACTTTGTGATAACTATAATTTACAAAATACAACCAATCTCCCGGTTGGACTAAGTCCAAATTGGCAAAAGAACCTCTTTTTTCCCCTTTAAAAATGACTTTTCGTTTTTTTGCAGGAAACCCGGCTTGATGGTAAATAGTATTGATATAATCCCAACAAGAACCCCTCACTATCACCTTTTTTACAAAACTAAGTTCATACGCTTTTTGCAAAACTTTTTTTGCTAAAGGTTTTGCTTTTGATTTGGCTTGAGAAAATAAAAGAGAGTAGTTGTTTTGTGTCTGTTTTAAAGGTTGATGCTTTCTCGCACAACCAGCAAACAGAAGAAGTCCCAACATGACAAAACCGATATACTTTTTCATCTGTCAAGACCTCCTCTTATATCTATTTTTTCTAGGTTATGCTTATGCACAACCTTTTATGTTTTACTTACAACGCAAATACTTAATCACCACATCAGAACCACGATTTTTTCTGATTTTAGCTCTAGCCTTTCGTTCTGCTTCTGCCTTGCTATCTGCCGATACTTTGACATAAGAACCTTTTAAAAGACCACCTTTTGTTGCTTCAAACGAGCACTCATAACTCATAGCCGCATTTGCGGAAACTGTAAAAATTGCTAAAATTCCTAAAATAAAAAATCTTTTTTTCATCTCTGTTCTCCTTAAATTTATTTTCACGCTTCTACTAAGCATTAATAGTATATTAATGCAAAAAGATAGGATTAATTGAATTTAAACCCTATATTTTTATTTTTAAAATCAATAAGTATTATGCGGCATCGTTTCATAAGGGTTGTATGGATCACTAATATCTATGAAATAAAACGCATCACTTGTCTGCACATAATGCTCATCATCACTCAAATGAGCTGAACCCATATCGTAAAATCGTTCCAAATAAGCGATACCCATTTCTTGTTCCCTTTCATAGTCATAAATGACTAATTTTGCATTACCATAGGGACCTGTTTGATCGGTTGTTATATATACAATTTTTCCATTTGAAAGCGGAAAAACATATTTAAGCTCAGTCTCATCAGAAAACGAAGTGATAGTATGATCGTACATAACGGTATCATAACCAATTGTATAATATTCAAGATCTTTTATATTGCGATATTGATGACGCAGTACAAAAGCACCTCTTTGATCCTTTGTGTATGTCATACTGATAAAATCATCTCCTAAAAGTTTTTCAATGCGTTCTTTAGGAGAGAGATAGATCTTATCATCAGACTCAAGCGTTCCATCATCTTCAAACTCCATATAAGACTCTAACGGTACTTTAGGCTCTTTTTTAGTAGGCATATCACTTTTCTTGGGTTCTCCAGTCTCACATCCATGAAAGAAAACCGATAAAACAACTACAAAAACTATCCAAACTTTTTTCATCATACAATCCTTACTATATACAATTACAATGTTCTAATATACTCCGCAAGATCCATAACCTCTTCATAACTCAAACCATCTACTTTCTCTTTCATAACCGGACCATAACCGTACAAATTGCGTGTTGCGTTCATATACCCATAAAGAGCATCAATCAATTCAGACTCACCAAAAGTATTTAACAAACGAGACAATCCAAGTGCATGTCTTTCTCCATATTGTCCATGACATTTCGCACACTTTTTTTCATAGAGATCTTTTCCATACGCTTGAGGTCCGGTAGCTACTCCTGAAATATTGACATGTCCATCATCGTAAAACGAATCATAATAATCATCTGTTGCACTCATCCCGTCAAAATCACCTGTATAATCTTCAAATATATTTTCTGTTATTACTGTGTCCTCCTGTGGTTGTTGCGTGGAAGTACTGTCTTCTTCCTCATAACCTGAAGCATATTGATTTATAGGTACTTCTTGGTCATCATAAAATCCATTACCACCATAATACAAGCTGCCATCAACCAGATCTGAATTATCGATATCTGATTCTTGTATAAGATTACTATAATCTTCAACTTCTAGAGTAAGTCCTATTAACTCATCTATAGACAAATCATTTTCATATTCTACCAGGATACTATATGTATCTTCATCTTCATAACCTGATGCATATTGATCTATAGGCACTTCTTGGTCATTGTAAAATCCATTACCACCATAATATAAGCTACCATCTACTAAGCCTGTATCTTGTTTTGTATTTTTGATAGCAATCAGGTTTGTATTTGCAAACTTTGTAAACTCAGCAGGATCGTCATCGTGTTCTTTGATACCGGGAACAAAACTCTGAGCAATATTATTGTAAGTATTATCAGCATCCAAAGAGAGCAATTTTTCAAACAAATTTGTTCCATGTACTGCAACAAAAGAGACAGAAACATTGTCACTGTACCCTAAATAAACACTCGCTCCTTTTTTCAAAAAAGCATTTGCCATTGTATTGTTTGCGGCACCTTTACAAATACTCATGTAAACTAATGTGTCGTCAAATTTTCGGTTGTACTTTTCTATAAAATCCGGCGTAACATTATATACTGTGCGTAACACACAATTTTCAGGTCTATCTTTAGTGCACTCTTTAGTTGCACTTTTATCAAAATATGATGTCAATGCTATCACAGATCTTTCTGAGAGATAACGGCTATATCTTTCACTGTTTTGTGGTGTTGCTTCTGTATTGCTCTGAATGAGAACAATCTCTTTCCTATCTTTTTTATAAGTCATACCATGACTGCTTAAAAGAACAATCCCATAATCATCCAAATGCGTAAAAACTTCCAAGTTTCCATCAAGTCTATCTTGAAAATCTTTCTCTATCTCAAACGATCTGTCATTTTCCAAAAGACGTGTAATCGTAGGTACATCATCTCTATCACCCCACTCCCAATACTGCAAAGCTAAAGAGAGTACTTTACGGTTTTGTAAAGGTTCATTGTTCAAAGCACGCACTTGACGAGAAGATGAAACCTCTTTTATAGCACTTACTCTTTGACCGCTACCTTTGATCTTCTTACGATCAAAAGGAGCAACGATACCGCCTAACATCCCATTTTTAAAGGTGATATCTATATTGCCGCTCTCTTCATGAAAGTAAACATCCCGGACATCTTTCTCTTTTTTGATCTTAAGAGCCAGTTTTTCCAAATCAGAGCTATCATAAGCTTGTAACGCTTCTATCGCATAACGCTTTTGCAAATCCAAACTTTTAGATATCTCTTCAGTACTTAAAACCAAAGTTCCTTTGGTCTCTACATCGTTTTTAGGTCTAACGGCACCACCAGTCTCACACCCGCCAAATACTAATACAACCACAGCCAAACATCCCAAAATCAAACTCTTTTGCATCACTACCTCCTTACTCTTTTCTTATGTAAAGTATAGCTTAGAGGAATTGGATTTTTGGGATCAGCGTTATAAAAAAATTTTTATAAAGAAAAGTTGACATTATTTTAAATTTATGTTGTAAATGCTACTTAGCTCTTAAAATAGTATAAACACTCGATATATCATATACCTTATACCTTGCGAAAGCGCTTTTTTGCGAACAACTAACAAAGAACAAACGCTCCAACAATCATAAACCACATATATTTTCTATACACCTCAAACCTCTTTAATACCCAAAAGTTGTGCCAAAAAAGAGCTATCACTTTTTGGCACAACAGATAAAACTTTCTATTTGCAACGCAAATATTTAATCACCACATCAGAACCACGATTCTTTTTGATTTTAGCTCTGGCTTTTCGTTCCGCTTCTGCCTTGCTATCTGCCGATACTTTGACATATGAACCTTTCAAAATGCCACCTTTTGTCGCTTCAAACGAGCACTCATAGCTCATAGCCGCATTTGCGGAAACTGTAAAAATTGCCAAAATTCCTAAACTTATGGCTTTTTTTATCATCTCTTTTCTCCTCTTTATAGATCAAAAACCATTTAAAAATCTGTTTAAATTTTTAAATCCATTTCTGTAAGTTTTAAATGTCAATACATCCATCACACTAAAGTGAAACGACGGAATCATTATGTTAAAAAATACCCCGATTGGAAGTATCATAAACTGTACTAACATCACAAACAATCCTGCATATACCCAAAAAATCATTCCCATCACATAGTAAGGAAACCTAAATAGCCCGCCCATATTTTACTTACACTTTATGAAGTCATATTTGACACCAAGTTGATCAAACTTTATTTGTGCCAAGATTTGCGCTTCTGCATTGCTTGGTGCTGAGACATAAGTCATTTTATATGGCTTACCGTTTACATACGCCCAACACTCATACTTCATGTTCATTGTAATCCTCCTGTAGTTTTTTAAACAGTCTCTTTTTAACTGTCAAAGGTATCATAATATGAAAATATGGGATATATTGGATTTAAGTTCTTTTTTCTAAAATATCTTGTAAATAATAGACCATCTCTTTATATGTTTCTATCGCTTCATCATAATGATGTAAGTTGACATAGACAATACACTTTAAGATATAGTGTTGCATCATATCGAGAGATATTTTCTCTCTTTGGCTATGTTCCGTCAGCATTTTTGACAACACCGGAGAAATCGCATAGTACTCCAAAACCAAATGAGGATAATTTTTAGAAAGGTAGGTATCGCGAAACTTTCTTAAACTCTCCAACTCATAACAATCATCCCGTTTCCCCAATATACCACAAGCCGCAGTTGTCAAAAAGCACCCTTTTTTCTCTGGTGTACACTCAACCTCTTCTACATAGTCATAACAACGATCTCTATAAGGGATATTTCCATGTAGACCACACTCAACCGAGCCGTCGATATTTGTCTGCTTATAATATACACATCGATTGGTCACACTCATATGGCATTGCGCATAATCATCCGGTTCAAAACCTGAACAACTACTTCTTAAATCTACTCTTCCATAAATATCACACATGACAGTGCAACCTTCATGTACTTTATAGTGCACACAACACAAACATTTCATATAAGCCATCTCTGCCTCCTTGATAAAAGATAGCTCATCCTAGCATTGTGAGATTGGATTTTTGGGATTTTGCTCTCATTTTTGCCTTAAAGAATAGAACTTGAACTCCAAAACTAACTTCATTTTAGTACTCAAAACTCCCTGCATCAGAGCAATCCTCTCGAACATTCAAATGTAGTCCCTGTTTTTTCCCACTGACATATATTTGTCCACTACATGAGATAGAATCATCATCTGACTGAAAGCTATAGTTATAATATCCCGCTATACCGTTTATACCTTTGTATATTGCACCTGTACTTGCTTGAGAGAAGCTTGGTTGAAATTCTCCTATAAATGCATCGGGATCTACAGGTGACATCTGTAAGTTTTTAGCCAATGATGCATTTAGCAACCCTCTGGTAAACTTTGCCTCCACACTTACAAACCCCACTTCTGTGGAACTTCTCTTTGTTGGTACATCTGATAACTTCTTAGTTAAAGGTTTTAAATATGATGCGATAGTGTTATAACCTTTTCGTTTTGCAGCCATATAGGCATTTTCAAAACCAGATGGATAAATATTTGCATCTGCTCCTTGTTCAACAAGAAATTTGACAATATCTACCTCGTTTGAGAGTGTAGCCTGGATAAGTGGTGTTGTACCATCACTGTTTTTTTGATTTACATCTACTCCCGCTTTTAGAAGTAATCTTACGATATCCATATTTCCATTTGCTGCAGCTGTGGATAGTAAGGTATATCCATCTTTGTCTTTTTTATTGAGTGAAAAACCATAACTTATGTATCTTTTCACACCATTGATATCACCAAAAAGAAGGTAATCAAATATCTTTTGCCTTGTCTTTTCATACCTTTCATAGGCATCTTCAATAAAAAGCTCATCACTGCTAAACCAATATTTACTGGCTATAGAAGAAAACACTTTTGTTTTTTGACGATCAATCTTAAGATTTAAAGGCATACATGACTTATAAACCTTAACCTCTTTTATGATATTTTTCAGGGGCATTAAAAGTGGCAGTTTATTTGACTTTGCATACGCTACATCTCTCTGTGCAAAATCTCTATTTTCTAGTTTTGCTATAGCATCAAAAGACAAACCTAAACAAAAATGCTCTTTATCTACACCACCAGAGAGGCGAATAAGCAAATTTGGATGTTCAGAATTTTTAAATTTATACTCTTTTAATATATTTTTAATCAGCCAAATCAACTGCTCATATACCTGTTTTTGTAAAACTGTATCGTGTTCATAATCTCCCAAATCACTTTTTAACCTATCTGTCCAAATCATATACGCATCTGCTTTCTGATACTCTACAATATTTAAAGCCTGTTTAAATCTTTCTGTTTGCGGTAGATTTACAGATTTTGAAATACTCTGAAGATCGATATTGACTTGCGCAAATGAAATGGTAGATACGAAAAAAATCAAACATAAAAATTTTCCATATCTACGAAACATCATTTTACTTTTTCGTACATAAAAGATTTTCCATCTTTTCGTATATCCTTCACCCATCCTGTAAGGATCTGATCAAGCTCTTTTTTTGCTTTTGCTGTACCATTTTTTCTTATATCGTCTATAAGTTTTTGAGCCTCCTTGTTGTGATCTTTAATCTTTTTTATTTTCAGATAATCAAGAGATAAACCATTTAGACTCTTTGAGTGTTTTTCCAAAATTTTAAATAAATCGTTTTGCCCCAACATGATACACTTCCCCTCCGAAAGAAGTTTTTGTATCCTTTGTGGTCGTTGAGGATCCTGTGTTGCAAGGATGATAGCAAACGCATCTGTTGCTATACTCTTTTCATAACATGCCAACATACCTGACTTTACTCTGTAAACCGAATTATCAGTAGCAAATGACAATGTACTCAAAGCCATCAATGATAACAAAACTATTTTTTTTCTCATCTTCTTCTCCTGTTTTAAAGATAAGAAAATTATAACTCTTTGAGATTGGATTTTTGGGATTTCACTCATGATAAAAACAATATTTGAAGTTTCATCAAGATAAGTATTTTTCTTTGAGAGAAAATGTGTTTACTACGCCATAGCCTGTTTTTTATCTGCTTCTTTCTACTATGGCTTTGGTTGCTTTTATATAATCACCAATTATACTAAAATACCCACCACCGTTAGCATAACAAGACCATTGGCTATTTGTACTAATATCAGAACCAGTACATCCTCCATAGATATTAGTTCCAACACTTCCAACCTCCAACTTATAGCTACTATTCTTTTTATCTAATTTTGCCCAAATATGAATTCCATCACTTGTAGTTATATATTGTTTAAACCAAATCGTGCTTTCATCCCAGCGCGCTCTTGGTGCATCCATACCAAAATCTGTTATGTATCTACTACCTGAACTTGAACTACTACTAGAATAACTGCTACTGGAACTACTCGATGTTGAACTCAATAACTCACCTATTACTTGCGCTCCTTTATATAACAACGCCCCTCCTAGTAATATACCCAGTGCCGCAACTTCATCTCTGCCGTCATCATAACTACTATTTGAAGAGTAGCTATTATTTGTTGCCACTCTTTTTTTAGATGCCTCTTCTTTTGCTAATAAGATTTTTTGCATTTCTTCTTGTTTAGCTAAAATAATCTTTTTTGATTTTTCTGTATATCTGTTTTCAATGTTAAATTTATCATTTAAAGATAAAGCATATTTATAGTTGATGTCCATAGGAGATAAACTATTTAATTTTTCAAGAAAAAGATCATAAAAATGTTTATATTTTAAAAACACTTTTACCGAACGAGAAAGAGAAATATCTGAACTTGCACTTTTATCAGAGAGAGAAGATAACAGAGTCTTTAACTCTGTTGCTGTACTGCTGTCAATTTTCGCAACTTTGACAATCAGATCATCGCTATTTTGTACAAAATAGATCTTGTTTTGAAATGATTTATCAATATTGTATCGGTAATTTAAAGGAGTATATATAAAACCTTTTTCTACCATCAAAGATTCAAATTCAGACTCTTTTTTATCTCCACTGGTAATTTTTTCACAAGTTTTTGCATTGAAAACTGTTGATGTTGTACCATACCTAGGATCTTTTACATCAACGATTACATAGGATTCATCTCCTTTTATATACAACGATAAAGCAGAATAACCTGTCTCTTTATCAAATTTACATGCTCCGTTATCTAGTCTGGTACCATCTCCCCAGGCTTGTAACACATGAGGAAGTAACAAAAAGCTAGAAAACAAAATAACTTTAGATATTTTTTGCATTTTATTATCCTAATATTTCATACCAACCAAAACACTACCGATATTGTCCTGGACTGTCTCATAAGGGGAGACAATATCTATCTGCTCTACTTCCACTCTTACAAAAAATATACTCCCCGTCAACTCATCGGTCTGATACTCAACATAAGCACCTATACCATTTTCCAAATCATGTTTTTCGATACCACTATTTTTTAACTCATCTGTCTGTACTTCATCTATATAGAGGGCTTTTGATACCCCAAGAGAAAGCGCTTTACCCTCTTTGCCAAATCGAAAGACAAGACCACCATATAGAGTGATCTGTTTCAACCCCGCATAATATGTTGTTTTTCCAGAATCACTTGAAGTTTTATTCATCCCGGTATTGTATTTGCCATTTATACCAACTTCAATATCAAAAAAATTTCGCACAGGATTGAAAAGACCGTATAAACCACCTTCAAGTAAAAGACCTTGAATCTTGGTATCTCCGTCACCACCTATGCGACCTTGATAACCAATACCACCAAAATACCCTATGCGAAATCTCGACGAAACTGTACCACTCGAACTTTTTTTAAGTTCAGCCTCAAAAGAGCTATCTGCACTCAATGGTTGGCTAACAAATAATATCGCACAACTTAATACCCCTAAAACCAATTTTTTCATCTTTGCCTCCATTTACATTCATAAGTTATATTTAAGAATAGTTTACACATACACTTCAACCTGCCCTGCAAACAGGTTGAAATGCAAGGAGTTGAAAATTTCTTAGTCGTAGCTCCTACTGTTGCTACTTTAAAAGTATAGTAGAAGATAATGGGATTTTTGGGATTTGTACCCTTAGTCCATTATTTTACGACAATGACTTATCGCCGCTAATAACAACTCATACTCCCATCGTTCATCTTCACTCAAACTCATATCATACGCTAAACTAAAATAATCAATTTCATACATTTGTAACTCATAGTCACTATATCCCTCAAATATTTCCTGACACTCTTCTTTCGTAAACGACTCTACAATTTGCAAATCCTGTTGTTTTCTCTCATCTTCGGTAACATATATATTTGAGCCATTGGGATGGTAACCGTTGTCACTTTGGGGTTCGTTAAAGTTTTCGATCCCCTGTAAGCCATCGTAGATACCATTATTATAGTTAGTTATATACGATTGTGAATTCGAAGGTTCTAAAAGCGCATGATAACAGGCTGTAGCCATAGGAATATTATCTCCTTTTGTAATCTCCTGTGCCCATTGCGCCTGTGTATAACCACTATACATATCTTGACACTTCTCAAAAGTAAGATGTTCTCTTTTAGGTGGATTTTCAACACTAAAATCAAAATCTTCCACAACACCATTTAACCATCCCGCTTCTATAGAAGAACGAGCTGCTCTATCAAGGGGATAGTTTGTATGCTCCAATATATTCATCACCCCTCGACAAGCATCCACACTCCTAACAACCGGTTCGGCAGGTGCGAATTTATAAATCAAATCACCATAAAGATTATCCCAGTCACGATAAGAGAATTTTGGACAATCACTGGCATTTAAAACTGCATTCTTGTTTTCATATATATAATCAACCAATGCATTGCCTTTTAGTTTTGCAGACTCTTGATTGATACTACCTCCGGATGAAGGCTTTGATCCCTTCCCGGACACAGAAGCTACTTTAGCCCCTCCCGTTTCACACCCTGAAAACAACAACACTCCCACCAAAGTTCCCAGTAACAAATATTTAGATCTCATATCTACCTCCTGTTATAAATATAAATAATATTGTAAGTAAAAAAAATAGGATTTATTGGATTTGAAAATTTTTATGCAAAATCCAATAAATCCCATCCGTTTAGACTAAAATTTCTTTACAAATTCAAAAAAAGGAGCATAAAATGAAACTAACAAAAAAGGTAATCTTTTCATTATGTCTTGCAAGTTCTCTTGCATTTGGCTACAGCAATACAGTCTACCAAGTACAGCAACAACTAAGTGAACTAGGATACAACGTCTCAGTTGACGGAGAGATGGGTAGAGGTACTAAAAGAGCTATCCGAGAATATCAGGAAGATAACGGGCTTAGAGTAAACGGTCGTCTGACCAAAGAACTTCTCAATAGCCTTGGCGTACAAAGAGGAGGCACCAAAACAACTCGCTATACCAAACAGACACCTTCTACGGAGAGTGATGAAGGTGGATTTTTTGATAGTTTTGGCGGAGGAAGTCTTTCAGATAGCCTAAAAAATGGAAAATACCAAATAGGATTGGCAACTTCTTGGCCATCATATGGTTTTAGTCTGAAAATGGATTATTCAGATAAAATTACTTTAGAACTATTAGCATCACCTTTTGGAACGTATAGCACCTATGCAGCAAAAGTCAACTATTATATCAGCAAAAAAAGAAAATATAATACTTATGTATATGGCATCGGAGGAATGGCGTTTTATGAAAATTCATATCAATGGAACTGGGATACACACAAATATGAAAGTAATACTGAAAATGTAGCAACATTCGGTGGCGGAGCAGGCATCGAATGGAGTTGGAGAACTGTACTTGGTAGAGATTTTCCAAATCTCTATAGTACCATAGAGGTAGGTTACTCAAATATTAGTTTTAAATATTTAGATGTAAGTAGTATAACTTATGGTGGTGGTTTATATTATAAATTTTAAACATCTCAAATACCGACAACAATGTCGGTATTTCACTACTTTACAACATCTTTCAACACTTTCGGAGATATATCATGAATAAAAACAATTACTATACAGTAGGAATTTCAGGACACAGAGATCTTCTCCCCTCTCAATATGACGAAAACCTCACTATTTTAAAAGGACACCTTTTAAAACTTAGAAGAGAACATCCGGACAAACAAATACTTGTACTTACACCACTGGCAGAGGGAGCCGACAGACTTATCGCAAAAGTAGCAATGGAGCTAAATATACCTTACGATGTATTTTTACCAATGCCAAAAGAGTTATACATACAAGACTTTTCAAAAAATTCACAAAAAGAGTTTGAACACTATCTTTTACACGCTAAGAAAGTTGAAACTATCCCCTTATATGCAGGAAATACCTTAGAACTGATTCGAGACTATTCTGTTTACAGAGATTTTCAGTACCGCCAGGTTGGACGAAAAATCGTCGATTTGGCAGATGAGATGATCATTATGAGCGATGAACAACCAAACAACAAAATCGGAGGCACGTACGATATAGCAAACTATGCAAAAATGTATGGTAAAATTATCTATAAAGTACGCTGTGATCGGCTATGTGCATAAAGGATAAAAAAATGACAAACTCCGAAGTTCTTCAATTTATCGTCGAAGAGCTTAGAAAATCTCCCCTCAGTTGGAATGACAACAAAGAACTTTTTGAAATTATTTGTACTCCTCTTTCTTACGGACACGATATCTACCAACAAAGACAAAAAGCGAAACAGGAAATTTTAGACATATTTGAAGATCATAAACATTTTGATATAGAACGATTCAATAAGCTGGCAGATACCATCATCTGTGGAGAAAATCAACAAAAATATGCCAATGAACTGTTAACCTTTCTGCAACAACAAATCGAACAAATACATATCAACCTCGATCGAAATCTAGCCTATTTAGTAAAACAGATTCCTTGTAAAAAAGAAAACGAAAAGAGCTATCGAAGCAGTTTCAACAACTGGCTCAACGGCAAAACCAAACGGATCAATCGTCAAGAAGTAAAACAGCGCCTTGAACAAAACTTCTACTTTTCACCTTCTTTATGGGATCAAGGGGAATATACTATCAAACAAACCATAAGAGAAGGTGTTGAAAAATTTGTCAAAAACCAAACAAACCAATTTCATGAAATAGAAAATCTTTTTAAAGAAATCAAAAAAGAGTTTCAAATGAAAGATATATTTACAAAAGAAGAACAAGATACTCTGCTAAAAATAGAAACAATGAATCAACAAGAGGTTATGCAATATATAGCAGACCACTATCCCCTACAAAAACATCACTCACAAGAATTCATATTGCAAATGATTCCCCTACTCTATCAAAAGGGATACCATCTTCTATGGTTAAATGATGTTATCGAGGCTCTTGATCCACATATCAAAGGGCATAAAAAAATCAAAAAAATACAAGCACATATTTACGGAAGTCCGGAAGTTGCAGAATATGAAAAAGCTTTTAAAATTTTAGAGTCTATTCATTCAGATGATGACGAAGAGATTATAGATATGCAGACAGAAGCTATTTCCAACCTACGTAGACAAAAACTAAACGATATCAACTTGGATCTATCTGAAAAAAAAGCGATTACCGAATCAATCATCAATTTTTATGAAAAAGTTTTTAATTATAAAGAACAACATCACTATTATCCGGGTATTAACCTTGCCTATATGCTTGTTCTACACGCTCTTTTTTCTCATGATCACAATAAAGAAGAAGATCAATCACTTCAACAAACAATCAACGAAATATATAAAAAAGCTCTTCCTTCCATACAAAAAGAACAACAAAGTGACAATCTTACACAGAGTTTTTATGCGAATATCACAAAACTGGAATTTATGCTCTTAAAAGGAATGAAAAGTGGTGTAATGGAAGTTGAAAGATACCTCGAAATTGAAGAAAAGAGCATCCCCCTCGCTGAACTCTCCCGAACACAAAGACAAATGCAGTTTTTTCTGGACCACTTGCATAATGTGCCATATATAAATAACAACCCAATAGTTAAAAATATATTAGATACTGTAGTAATTATCGATGATTTTATTGAAATGAAAAATACGAAAGAGATACTCCAATAAATTGGAGTATCTCCTGTAAGACTATCTACCATCAGCACACACTGACGTTTGTATCGTGCAATTTGAATAAAAAATATCACACACTTGTTCTGCATTGGCTTCCGCTTCATAAGGTGTTGATCCATAAGCTATTTCATAATTAGCAGGATTTGTCCCCGTAGCTAAAGCTACGCAATCATCACCAGAAACAGTAGCTATAATTTCACATCCACTCGAACCACAAGTATCTAATGTACTCTGTTTGGCACTTTGCAAATCACTATACCGCCATCCTGTAGCCCAATATCCCAAATAACTATCATAAGCTAAAGCACCGTAGTATTTAGAAATTGGAATATCAGTTGTATACATCAAGGTAAAGTCTCCCTCACTCTTCTCATAATAACTCGTTACTTCCACAATATAACTACCTGCAGATAAACTAAGTGTCAATTGAGAATTTGTTCCATTCCCACCATCATCATCTGAAGCAATCACATTTCCATTCATATCCATAAGAGATAAATACGTATCCAAACTGTCAGAAGAGAGCGAAATATCCACAGTCTCAGTTGAAGAAAGATTAATTTGGTAATATTTGGCATAACTGCCATCTTTAATTTTACTCATACAAGTTCTATTTAAAGAATCATTATATGGAATGTTCGCTCTAAGATCTGTAGTACTACAATGCGGTTGAGGAGGCTGCTTATTAGGATTTACTGCTATTTCATACTCTCCAAAACCATCCGTATAATTACTGGCACTCACTTTTACATAAACAGTACCTTGAGCAATCCCAAAAGTCTCATCTAAATCCAATTCACCTTTATATAGCGGAAAATATTTTATTTGATGGTGCTGCTGATCATAAACATAAATATAATAATCTATATTTTCTTCATTTGTACGAAAAACTAACCGCATCGTATCACTATTGTTGCGAAATTTAAAATAATCAATATCATGAGCATTTGTGTCAATTGTCGCATTATAATAAATTCCTTCTACGATACGATTTGCATTTTCAAAAGAACCATTTGGCTGAATTTCATAGCGTTGTATAATTTCTCCAGGATTAAGACCCCCCACTGTTATATTATAAGATTTAGTATGATCAGAATAATTAGATGCAACTACTTTTATATATATTGTTCCTGAATTTGCACCCAAAGTAATGGAAAATCCTCTCTCGCCTTTCCCCACTCTATAATAGTGTATCTGTTTATGCTGCTGATTATAAACATAAATAGAAAAATTAGTATTTTCTTCTGTTGTATCAAATGTAAAATTAAACGCTTCACCTCCTACATTAAACTTATAATAATCAAAATCCGTACGATCCTGATTTATAGTAGCTTGCACCGTATCATGGTTGTATATCTCTTGTGCTTTTTCAAAAGTCCCATTTGGTTCCACTTCGATACTCGCATAAAGACTCACTGCCAACATCATAGATGAAAACATCAACCTTTTTAACATGATAACTCCTTTAAAATCTATTCAACAATAAATTGTTGTAGGAGTATCATATTATTAAATTTTAGGATTTTTGGGATTTTATTAAATATATTTAATTTCAATAACTCTCCAAAATCATCGAGTACGGATGACTAACATCTATAAAATAGTCATGGTTATAAAAATAGATATATTTCCCATCTTCGGAAACATATGCATCACTCCAGTCATAAATGTGTTTTAAAACAGTATAGTTTGTATATTCATCTTTCAGATAGTCATATATAAAAGCCAAATGGTCACTTCCTTCAGGAGCATCCTGATCATAGACAAGATAAATTATTTTACTATTTGATAAAACCAAAACTTTAAGAATAACGGTAAACTCCTCAAAACTTCGGATTGTTTTTTGATGTTCTATCGTATTGTCATAAATGTGATATAATTCAAGATTATGCCCATTTTCTTGATTTTTTTCTACCGTAAAAGCATATTCAAGATCTTTAGAAAATGTCAGTGAAACCAGTTCATCACCCAAACGTGTACGCAACTCTTTTTCAATCGCAGACGCATTTAAATCTTCCACGCGCATTTCTTGATTGTTATTGACAAAAACATTGGTATGTGAATCAAAAGAGGAAGGGGAACCACATCCTCCAAGAAAAGTCGCTCCCATAAAACCTACCATACACAATACTTTATATAGATCATTCATTTTCACTATCCTGATACTCTATAATCATAGAAGGGGGGGGGG
>Ga0256843_1001060_pt1 | contig 22280 bp, 17 predicted proteins | sample AlvinellametaG_FD_191572 | JGI IMG/M metagenome (GOLD analysis project Ga0256843, IMG submission 191572) | Pompeii worm associated microbial communities from hydrothermal vent at the East Pacific Rise, Pacific Ocean - Alvinella | ecosystem: Host-associated > Annelida > Integument > Unclassified ... | reverse complement strand
CTTTAATAATATGATTTATCAGCTGTTATTACTCTAAAAAACTTTATCTTTGTAGATATTCTATTAAGTTTTCATCCTATGCGATTTACCTATAAATTATTACTGTTTTTGACATTGATTCTGTTTGCTTGTCAGCATGAACCCAAGAAGCCTCATACAACAGACTTTCCCTTAATTTTGCCTGAAACATCCTATTTTATCAAGTTTAATAAAAAGGATTTATTGAACAAAAAACTTCCGTTTGTCATAGATGCATATATGTCATCCGTTGATAAAAAATACTTATCCGGTTTGGGATTTAATTATCCTTTGGGAATCAATATTTTTCAAAATAATTCCAAATTAAAGGGCTTTGTAGCCGTAGGAAGCGTCAAAAATGTCGATAGTATTTTTAATGGTAATACCTATACTTATGAACAGCAAAGGGTATATGAATCGCAAATCGGTAAAAAAACTTATTATGCGACTTCCATCCAAGGAGTTTTATTTGTTTCCAATCAAAAATTATTGATTGAAAATACGATTCGTACACAAGAAGAAATCTCACAAATAGAAAATAATACAATTCTTCAAAAAGGTATGCGTACATTTGATTCCAATGCAGATATTAATGTAGCAGTTCATATCCACAAGTTAAAACCTGATATGTTTTTTCATTCACTTGAAAAAATTCAGTTGAAAGAAACCGGCGATTGGCAGTTTTATGATTGGGTGGAAGTGAATAAAACGGTACTTTCCGGACTTACTCTATCTGAAAATGAAACTACCGGTTTTTTCCCTTCTGTTTTTAACGCTGTTAACCCCGTAGAAGTTAATTTTGCTTCGTTAATTCCTTTTTCCGCTACGGAAAATATGTATATTTCCTTTGATGATTTTGTGGTTTTTATGAACGATTTATCCAAGCATAAACTTTATGCTCCCGAAAAAAACTCAGCGACTTATCCATATTTAAACAGTTTGAAAGCGATTAATTTTTTTAAAGAAAATTCTAATAAAGCCATACTTCTTAAATTGTCTAATATTGATGATTTTATGGATGAAAAAGTAGAAAAAATCAAAGAGTTTAACAATTATGATATCTATCAAAATCCGAATCCGGCTTTGATATCGGGTTATTTTTCAGGAATTTTTCCCCGTACGGATTTGAAATATTTTTCTACCCATGGAAATTATATAATTTTAACAGAGTCAATAGCATACTTGGAAAAAATATTAAACGATATTCAAAATCATTCTGTATTGGCTGAAAGTAAATTGTATAATGATTTACTGGCTGAGTTGCCGGATCAATATCATGCTTTTTTGTTTAAAAATAGATTGGATATCAACGGAACTTCTTATATGAAAGCACAAACTTTTCGTGTAGAAAATGCAGATGTTTTTACCAATTTTGTATTGAAAGCTTATGCCGGTAAACAACAAGATGTTATCATAGAGCAAGTATTGACCTATTCTTTTGATCAGACGCCTGAAAATAGTCCTCAATTGGTTTATAATCATCAAACCAAATCTTATAATATTATTTTTCAGGATACAGATAATAATTTGAATTTTCTGAATTTGAAAGGAAAGCTTTTGTGGAAAAAAGAATTGAAAAATCCTATTGTGGGTAAAATTCATGAAGTGGATATATTGCGTAATCACAAATATCAATATGCTTTTACAACACCGCATCATTGGTATATTGTAGACCGCTTGGGACGTGATGTTGAAAATTTTCCCCGGCATTTTATCAAAAAAATCACGCAGGGCTTGAGTGTTTTTGATTATGAACGCAATAGAAAGTACCGTTTTGGCATTACACAAGGCAAAAAATTTACTTTATATGATAATAAAGCTGAAAAAGTAAAAGGTTTTAAAGTAAAAATTGAGGATGATATTTTGTATCCACCGGCTCATTTTCGTATTGGTAACAAAGATTTTATATTGATGCAAAGTAAAGGGGGCAATTTGCATTTGTTAAACCGTCGGGGAACCACACGTATCCAAGTGAATCAAAAATTCAACACTTTTACCAATAAGTGGGGAACTTATCAAGGAAAATTTGTCAATATCGATGACAATAATAAATTGATTTCGATAGATTTAGCTGGGAAAATAAAACAGGCAAAACTGGATTTTGACACGCAAATATTTTCAAAAATAAAAGAAAATGTATTGGCGGCTGTTGCCGGCAATAAATTAATGATTAATAAAAAAATAAAAAATCTGGATTTAGGGACTTATCTGCGTCCGCAAATTTATCGTTATGGCCCGCATAAATATATATTTGTGGCTGATAAAGATAACAATCAAATTTATGCTTTTGATGAAAAAGCCCTTCCGATACAAAAATTTCCAATTGTCGGAAAACAGGTATTGGATTTTAGAGCCAATAAATCCGGCAGATATTTACTTGTAAATGACGATGCCGGGAACTTGGTGCTTTATAAGTTTTAGTTTTTTGCAAACCGCCGGATATCCATTTCTTTGGGGAGAGGAGTGTTATTTTCCAAATATTCATATAAATGGCGGGCAGTAGCGGGTGCCAAAATAACTCCTCGAGTTCCCATGCCGTTTAAGATTGCCAAGTTATGATATTCCGGATGCATGCCTAACAGCGGACGACGGTCAATCACCGTAGGGCGAATACCGGCTTTTTGGGCTACAACTTTGTAAGGTTTTTGCAATAGATGCTGTAATTTTTCTTCTAAATGTTGGCGAGCTTCTGCAGTAGGTATATTAGTTTTGTCTTCCCAGTGGTAGGTTGCTCCGATATAATATTGGCCTTTTTGGGCTACATTGGGAGCGATAAACACGTTGGATTTAACGATATACGGAATATCGGCATCCGTTTCAATCATCAGCATTTCACCTTTGGTACCCATCAGAGGTAAATGATTAAAAAACGGATTGTTTTTAAGGCCATAGCCTTCGGTAAAAACTATTTTACGGGCTTTGATATTTTTATAGAGTACGTAATCTTTTTTGATTTCTAATTGCTTGTAATCAAAGTCTTTTTGAATAAGTTTGCCTTCTTTTAGATAAGTGTTTAAAGCATCATCCAGAAGTTTGGCCATATTGACAATGCCGGTACCCTTAAGTACGCCAAAACCAAACGGAGCTTCAATTCCATCGATTTTTCGGTAGCTTATTTCTTTCATAAAATCACGCATTACGGGTTTGTCTGTTGCAACCGTCCAGTTGTTTTGTTCTTGAATAGAAGTAAGTTTGCGATATATATCTATGTAATGTATATAGGTATGCTTATACTTTTTTTCAGCTTTTGTAAATTGAGATAATGCGTAAGGTAACATTTCCGCGGCTTGCCAAGCCGGAGTAAAGCGTTTGAGAATCACCGGATTAAACATGCCTCCGGCTATTCTGGTGGATTGTTGTGACTGATTGTCAATAATTATAAAGTTCTTTTTGTTTTCTTCCAATTGTTGAATAAAAGAAAATCCTGCAACGCCTAATCCTACTATAATATAGTCATACATAATTCAGTTATTTTTGACAAATGTACAGTTTTTAATTTTAGATAAATTGATATTTATGTTCTTAGATTGAAAGTTTACGGGGAAGAAATATATGGCAAAAGAAGTATAAAACCTTAAAATTATTTTAAGTAGGAGATAAATTCGTTTCGGGGAATTTCTCTGGCTCCTAAACTGGCTAGGTGGTCTGTATATAATTGGCAATCAATGATTTTGATATTTTCTTCGGCAGCTTTTTGAGCTAAATGTATAAAAGCCAATTTAGAAGTGTTAGGTTCGAGATGAAACATACTTTCTCCGGAGATTACCTGCTCATTTGACAGAACACCATACAAGCCTCCTACCAATTGATTCGCTTCATTCCAAACTTCAACGGAGTAAGCTTTGCCGTGATGAAATAAATTGATATAAGCTTCTATCATGTCTTTGTGCAACCAAGTCCCCGATTGATTTTTTCTGGGCATAGACGAACAAAGTTTGATGACTTGTTCAAAAGCTGTATTTTCAGTAATCTTATATTTGTTTTTTCGGATTAATGAACGCATACTTTTGGATATTTTTATTTCATTGGGAAATAAAACCATTCTCGGATTCGGAGACCACCATAGTATTTCTTCTTCTTCATTATACCAAGGAAAAATACCGCTTTTATATGCCAAGATCAGTCTTTCCACAGACAAGTCACCACCAATGGCCAATAAACCTTCGCTATTTGATAATTGAACCGGTGGAAAAACTAATCTTTCATTAACACAAAACATACAAGTGGAATATTTTATCTATTTTTAATTTAAGTAACTTTCTGAATACAAAAATATCATATTTTACAGAAGAAACAATAAGAAAAAAATATTTTTTTTTTCTTGAAAAAATGAATTTTCAGGAATATTATGAAAAATAAGATAAGCTAATTTATTTCATGTCAATAATTAAAAAAAAATGTTATATTTACAAGGATTAATAAAAAACTTAACTAACTTATTATTTAAATATTTTTAATATGAAAGCAAAACCATTTTGGATTCTTATGGCATTTTTGCTTTGGGGTACAGGTAGTACCTATTGGTATGTTTGCAAAATTAAAGGTTTTTGTGCACAGAACCAAGAGGTTAGCTTGACTACTTCCGAAAAAGTACAGCCTTTACAAGAAGAAAATAAGTTACAGGAAAAAACACCTGAGCTACAACACGATCTTGTTTATTACAAGAAAAATCAAAGTGAAGCCTACATTAATGATGAAAATCAATGGACGGCTGAAGTAAAATCAATTGCTCAACTCAAAGCCGAGGGTAAAAAATTACGAATCGAGGCTCCTTATTATGCCGGAGAAATCAATAATTCCGGATATGATAATTTGGGAATCGCCCGGGCTGAGAATTTAAAAAAGAAGTTTTCGGCGGTTTTAGATACTTCCTTAATTATTACAGCAGGCAAATTGATGCAGGCTGATGAAATCCCCGAATATATCAACGGTTATGACGGTTATATGAATTGGGTAAATCACAATGATTTTGTAAAAGAAAATCAAGGAGTTACTTTGATTTATTTCCCTGTTAATTCAACTCGTGAGATTCGTACCGATCAAATCAATAATTATTTGGATGAACTGGCCGGTAATATGAAAAAGCATAAGGGCTATAAAGTACAAATCACCGGACACACCGATAATATAGGTAGTGCCAAAAGAAATGAATATTTAGGTTTACAAAGAGCTAAACGGATTCAAAATGTATTGTTAAAAAAAGGTGTTTCAAAAGATAGAATTATAGTCAAGTCAGAAGGAGAAACGCAACCTGTTGCCGATAACAATACAGCAGAGGGGCGTCAGAAAAACAGACGTGTTGAAATAAAAATAATTTTGAATTAATTAACCCAAAAAAAATATCACTATGAATATACTATTAGTCAGCGGATTATTCAGTACGGCAGAATCTTACGGAAGAGGAACTGCTACCGCAGAAATCATTATTATGCTTTTGGTATCCTTTATTTTAGGTTACTTGTTAAGATACTTTTTGTCAAAAGGAAAGATAAGCGAATTGCAAGCCAAAATTGATTTGCTGGAAAAAGAATTGAGTGATTGTCGTAGAAACAATGGACAATTAACGGCAGATTTGGACAATTGTTGTAAAGAAAAAAGTATAATTGTTGCCGATTTAAGCCAATCGAACAAAGATAAAAGTTTATTGGCAGCAGAATTGGATAAATGCAATAAAAATAATTTACAACTTTCTGCCAATTTAGAAGAATGTATCCATCATAAAACGCAATTGATGGGTGATTTAGACAATTTTAATAATCAAAAGATGGGTTTGGCTAGTGTTCCGGTCAAAAAAGATTCTTCTGTTAAAGACGATTTGAAGAAAATTGAAGGAATTGGCCCTAAAATTGAAGAACTTCTTTATGCGGAAGAAATTTATACTTGGGATGATTTAGCCAAAACGGAAGTGAAGTTTATCCAAGCTATTTTGGATAAAGCAGGTCCTCGTTTTAAAGTACACAATCCTGAAAGTTGGCCGTTTCAAGCTGCCATGGCAGCTAATGGCGAATGGGAAAAGTTAGAAAAATGGCAAGAAGAACACAAAGGAGGAAGGTTTTAATTGAAAAAACGTATTTCTCAATTATAAAAAAAACCCGCAATGAACTTGCGGGATTTTTTTTATTTTTTTATTTTGATATAATAAGTCTTTTTCTGTTTATTGGTGAGTTGGTTGCTTCGTAACCAAGGATTCAATAGTTTTAATTCCTTGTAAGTTATATTCATTTTTTGTGCAAAATCCGCCCAGTCCGTTACAGATGAATCTACGACTACTTCATAATATTCATAAGGGGTGTATAAATCTGCATCACTGAATACAAACCCAAAATCTTTGGGATGTTCCAAAATATGTTTAAGTGCGATAATACGAGGTACATAACGCGATGTTTCGTCGGTGAGTAATAAATCGTAGTAATTATTTACCTTCTGTTTATCTAATTCTTTGGTTATTTTGTTCATTCCTGCATTGTATGAAGCAGCAGCTAATGTCCATGAACCGTATTTATTTTTGGCTTTTAGCAGATATTTACAAGCGGCTTCGGTTGCTTTTTCCAGGTTATAGCGTTCATCCACTTCTTTGTTGACTTCCAAACCGTATTCACGTGCCGTAGTTTTCATAATTTGCCAAAAGCCTTTGGCACCGGCCGGTGAAGTTACATTTTGTAAACCGCTTTCGGCTACTGCCAAATAGGCAAAATCTTCGGGTACGTTGTAGCGTTTTAAAATAGGTTTAATCACCGGAAAAAATTTGTTTTTTCTTTTGAGTAATAACAAGCCGTTGGATTGCCAGTAAGTATTGACCAAGAGTTCGCGGTCTATGCGTTCTTTGACGTCTTTTTGTTCTACCGGTACCCGCTCGTTTACCAGATACAAACTGTCAGGAATAGGCAGGGCATACACGCGGTAATCATTTAAAAATCCGTTTTTTACCGCCTTTGCCGTATAAGGATCGGCTTTGAAATTGTAACCCAAAATTCCTATCAAAAATAAGATAAGGCTATAAATAAGAAGTTTTTTTAACATATATTTTAAGTATAATTGAAAGATAGGCAAATATACGCAATTTTTTTTAGTATATTTAAAGGGTATATATATACATCCTTATTCTTATTTTTTTACCTCCTTCAGCTTCTTGATAGCATCTCTATATTTGGCTGCTTGGATAAAATCCAATTCTTGTGCGGCTGTTTCCATTTTTTTGCGGAGTTCACGGATTTGCCGGTCAATTTCTTCTGCGGATTGATATTGGGCTTTATTTTCTGCTACATTGGCTATTAAATCTTTTTCGTAAGCATATTCTTTGGTTTCTGATTTACCCATAATGTTTTCCAAGCTTTTTTTAATGGCTTTGGGGATAATACCGTGTTGTTGGTTATAAGCCATTTGTTTTTCACGCCGGCGGTTGGTTTCATCTATGGTCAGTTGCATGCTTTTGGTGATTTTGTCTGCATACAAAATTGCGGTACCGTTGACATGACGGGCAGCTCGTCCTATTGTTTGGGTTAAAGATTTATGTGAACGTAAAAAACCTTCTTTGTCGGCATCGAGAATCGCTACCAATGATACTTCGGGCAGGTCCAAGCCTTCGCGTAACAAGTTTACCCCTACCAATACATCAAATAATCCTTTGCGTAAATCGTGCATGATTTCTACTCGTTCCAAGGTATCTACATCCGAATGAATATACCGGCTTCGCACCTGAATTTTGGTCAAATATTTGGTTAATTCTTCCGCCATTCTCTTGGTTAAGGTTGTTACCAATACGCGTTCGTCCTTTTCTACTCGTTTTTGTATTTCTTCTAATAAATCATCTATTTGGTTTTGGGAAGGGCGCACTTCTATTACCGGATCCAATAAACCGGTAGGACGGATAACTTGTTCTACAACCACGCCTCCGGATTTTTGTAATTCATAATCTGCCGGAGTAGCACTGACGTAAATTACTTGGTTTTGCATTTGTTCAAATTCGGAAAATTTTAGGGGACGGTTGTCCAATGCCGAAGGCAGCCTGAAACCGTAATCCACCAAAACCTCTTTGCGGGAGCGGTCACCGCCGTACATGGCGTGTACTTGCGGAATGGTTACATGACTTTCGTCCACTACCATTAAATAGTCATCCGGAAAATAATCCAACAGGCAGAAAGGACGGCTACCGGGTGGTCGTCCGTCCAAGTAGCGTGAATAATTTTCAATTCCCGAACAATAACCCAATTCTTTCATCATTTCCAAATCGAATTCCGTGCGCTCTTTAAGGCGTTTGGCTTCCAGATGTTTACCGATTTCTTTAAAATAATCAATTTGTTTACCCAAGTCCAATTGAATATTTTTAATGGCTTCATTCAGGCGGGCAGGGGAGGTGACAAACAAATTAGCCGGATAGATATCCACTTGTTCTACCGTATCGATTTTTTCACCGCTTTCGGCTTGAATTACTTCAATTTCATCTACTTCATCTCCCCAAAAATTTATCCGGAAATACCGGTCTGTATAGGATGGGTAGACTGTTATGGTATCTCCTTTGACGATAAAACTACCGGCTTTGGGAATTTCACTTCTGCTGTACAAGGCACTTACCAGTTCTTTGAGCAGTTTGGTTCGAGTGCTTTGAATATTTTTATTGACTTTTACCACATTTTTTTTAAACTCAGCAGGATTCCCGATTCCGTACAAACAAGAAACCGAGGCTATAACAATTACATCCCTTCTGCCTGAAAGCAAGGAAGAAGTGGTGCTCAAACGGTAGCGTTCTATTTCTTCGTTAATCGATAAATCTTTTTCGATGTAAGTTCCCGTAGTGGGTAAATAGGCTTCGGGTTGGTAATAATCGTAGTAGGAAACAAAATATTCCACGGCATTTTCCGGGAAGAAATGCTTGAATTCTTGAAACAATTGTGCTGCCAGAGTTTTATTATGTGCTAAAATCAGAGTAGGCCTTTGTACTTTTTCGATAAGATTGGCTACCGTAAAGGTTTTTCCTGATCCTGTTACGCCTAATAAAGTTTGATATTTTTCTCCGGTTATAATTCCTTTGGCCAATTGTTCAATGGCCTCGGGTTGGTCACCGGTAGGTTTAAATTTGGATATTAATTTGAATTGTTTCATATGAAAAAAAATTCCCCAATACAAAATTGAGGAATTTATTTATAAATTACCCATTATTTATAATTATCTTTTTAAGGCAAAATGTCCTTTTACTTGACGGTCTTTTCCATCGGGTTCTTTTACATTGACAATATACCAATAATCTGTTGATAGAGCCGGTTTTCCGTTATAATTTCCATCCCATCCAGGCCCGTTGGAATCGATGTTGGCCATGAGTTTTCCATAGCGGTCATAAATAGCTACTGTGGTGCCCGGTCGTTTGGTGACATTGATAATTTGCCAAAAATCATTAAATCCGTCTCCGTTGGGGGTAAAAAATTGAGGAGCTCCCAATAAATCCACTTCTTTTTGAGTGACACCACATCCGTTTTTATCGGAAACATAAACGGTATAAGTTCCGGGGGATAAACCTTCAAAGCTATTACTGTCTTGATAATTAACACCATCGATAGAATATTCATAATCGCCTATTCCCGAAACTTCTACGGTAATAGAATTGTTGTCGGCAACATGAAAATCCGAAATACTGACATTTTCAATAACAGCCACATCCGAATCAATAACCCTTACGGTATGCGAATTTTCACATCCGAATTGATCGGTAACGGTAACGGTATATTCTCCGGCACCATTTACAATAATACTTTCAGTAGTTTCACCGGTTGACCAAAGGTAGCTGTTAAAGCCACTGGGCGCATCTATTTGCAATTGAGCACCGGCACACATCAAAAATTCATCTTCCATAATTATTTCAGGCATGGGATGTACGATTAAATCAAAGGAACCGATTGAATAACAGCCTGTTTGGGTATTGGTAATGGTGTACCATATACTATCGTTATTGGCAACAAGATTGGTGTAATTGGTAGGTTCTGTTATTTCATTGGTATTTGATTCGGCATCTGTTTGGGTCGGATAATAAGTGACGTTAAAGTCAGTAGGAGATTGTGTCCCCAAGATTTCGGATTCTTTTTCCGTTAAATCAAAAGCAGCGAATCCATCATTGTTGTCGTCACATGTTTCTAAAGTGCTTACAGGTGTAATGTCAGGATTTGGGTCTGTTAGCAGATGGAATTTTCCCATGGTTTTAACGTTGGTTGAGTTATCTGTAACAGTATAATATATTTCAACATCCGTCAGTGTTGTGACAAAAGGATCCGTCAGTTCATTTACGTCATGAATAGCGTCATCTCTTGTTGCATAAAAATGAATATCGAATGGCCCTAATGAACTTTGCATGGCGATAATATCATTATCATAGTCGTGCAAATTTATTGATACTTCTCCGGTAACAGGAGATTTACAAACGTGTTGATCAGCTATAGGGTAAGGAATGATAATCATTTTGGATAAAGTTAAATCACAACCCAAAGCCAGATGAATGACTACAGTGATGACATAAGTCCCCGGATTGTCATATAGGTGATCGGTTTGAGTATGGGTATTATCCGGAGGGTTATCGGGATAGGTTGTGGTAGAGTTTCCATCACCAAAATCCCAATCTACACTGACAATTTCCGTATTGGAATTGATTTCCAGTGTATTGGTTACCATTGCCGTTACATTCAATGAGTTGATTTGGGTAAAGTAAGACTGAATAAACGGAGGTAAACCTTGGTGGCAAGTCATCCCAGAAGGTAAGGTAACACCGATATAATTGTAGTTACAAGCAGTGCCAGCTTCATTGGGGTTTTCTATCACACTCATTTCATTGGTACCGCTTCCGTAATCTAAGGTATGGGTTTGATATATTTTTCCGTCTAATGCCAATTGTAAAGCCGAACGGTAGTTTTGAAGGGTACTGATAATGGTTAAATTGTAGTTGTTGTTCAAGTCATATTGCATCAAACAACTTGTCGCACTGCTCGAACCTCTGTTACTCAGGTATAATTTGGAGCTGTCCGGTGAAAATTCCACTCCGTAAGGTTCGTTATATCCGGCCGGTAATTGTAGGCGATGCGGATTGCTTATTTGTCCGGTTACATTGTCAAAGTCTAATATAAAAGCTGAATTATCAGCCATATTGGCAATTACTAATTTGGAGCCGTCCGGTGAAACTTTCATGTATCCTACACCGCCACTGACGTGAACGTTGGCAGAAGAAATTACCGCTGTCGTTTGTACACCCGCTGCAGTAACTTTAAAGGCATAAAATGTATTGAAAGTGTATCCGGAAGTATTGTATGGCGGAGTGGCCGATGTGGGAGGCGGAGCAAAAGTTATCACCCAAATGGCATCATTATCGGCATTGGCTACAGCAGTTACTTTTTCTCCGGCATGTCTTACCAGAGGTAAATTTTTTTGTCCGGCTACAACACCTCCCAAACCTCCGTCCAGTGTCATGTCTACTACCGAATAATTTAGTCCGTAATCCGAAGGACTACTATATCCGGCATCTACGGTAAAAATATAATAAGTATTCAAATCATCCGGACGAGGGACAATTATTCCGGATTGGGTAGAAGAATCGTTCCCCAGTAACCCAGTGCCGTTTAGCATGACTTGATGATTGGCATTCCAAACGGTGATACCATCGGTATATAAAATAAGATTTCCACATGGATTTGAGATGGATGAACATCCTTCTTCGGTATTTATTTGAGAATTGGTTTCAGGTACCGGAGCTCCGCCACCGACAAAATCCAAAGCGGCATGTGTCCCGAAAAACCAATGTTCGGCTTCGTATTGGCCAAAAGAAGAAATAAAAAAGAAAAAGAAAGCAATGCTTAATAATTTTTTCATTGTGCAGTATTTTGTTTTGATGGACAAATATAGTTTTTTGTTTATCAAAAACAAAATCTTTCTTGCTATAAATCTCTATTTTTTAAAATTTTATACGAAAAATAATAAAAAGTAAAAATCCATAGGATAACTATAATAAAATCTTGAAAAGGAACTCCTTTAAATTTTTCCAAATGTTCACCTATTTGTGTTCCTATTTGTTTTACGGCGCTCAGACGAGTAAAGGGTTCCGGAAGAATGTTTTTTATGGCGTTATAAGGAAAAAAAGAAATGATGAAATCAGCGGTTTTCTTATTTAAAAAATTCCAGCGGAGCAAACCGTAGATTATGCCTTCTACTATCATCCAAACAAACATGAAAGCCAAGGCAAAAGCCGAACGTTTTAATAAAAATCCCAAGAACATGATAAAACTGAAAATACCCAGCAATTTGAGAAAAAAGGCAGGTAGAAAATATATTTCCGAAAAAATTATCCCCGGACTGGTATAATCCGAATATATATAACCCAAGATCAAGCTGATAATAAAGACAAAAAAAGTGGCTAGTAAGGATAGGGCAATTAAAAAATTAAACTTACTGCGAACAAAGTCTTTTTTGCTCAGACCGTCAATCAAATTTTGTTTAACCGTACGATAACTGAATTCATTGGTCACCATGGAAACAACAATTATGGCCAAGAAAAATGTAAAAAAATCTGCCATATATGTATTGAAATGCCAAATGTACGGAAAATTAAAGATGCCCTGTTCCGCCAGATGAATTTTTATATGTCCGATGCTGAATTTTATCGAAGCAATCAATGCGATAGAAGTCAGCAATAAAAAATAAGCGATAAATAATGTCCGGCTGAGTTTGTGATGACGGATTTTATAAAATTCTATGTCCAATAATTTTTTCATATCTGATAGATAATTGAGTTGTTGTATTCATTTATCATATGGGGGATTAAGTCCGGTCTATGCTTTATTTTCCTTTGTAATTTGCAGAAAACGACTTTCCAAACTGGGTTTACGTTTGATAAGGCTTTCCGGATAAATGTCATTTTGAGCCAAATATTGAAGAATTTGACTCCCTTTAAGATCTTCATTTACATAAGCTTTTATCATATTTTTTTCTGATACGACTTTGTCAATGCCGGGATATTTTTTTAAGATTTCAAGGGTTTTTTCAATCGATTCGGTTTCAATTTCAAACCAATTTTGTCGACGGTTTATTTCACTTACCTCTCCTTCAAAAATTTTATTGCCTTTTTGTAAAATAATTACCCGGTCACATACTTTTTCCACTTCATCCAACAGGTGTGAAGCTAAAATAATGGTTTTGCCTTTTTGAGCAATTTGTGCAATAATGCTTCTTATTTCATGTATACCCTTAGGATCCAATCCGTTGGTGGGTTCGTCCAATATTAAAAGTTCGGGATTGTTCAGTAGGGCGGAGGCTATTGCCAGGCGTTGTTTCATTCCCAGAGAAAAGGTTTTAAATTTGTCGTTTTTCCGTTCAAATAAGCCTACTAATTGTAGTTTTTCGTCGATGTTTTCAGTTGAAATCTCTTTGATTTTACATACCAATTCCAAATTTTGACGGGCAGTCATATACGGATAAAAATTAGGCCGTTCGATAATGGCTCCTATTTTTTTCAATGCTTGTGAAGGACTGAGTTTGTCTTCAAACCATTTTACTTCACCGGCAGTTTTGTTGACCACATTTAAAATCATTCCCAATGTTGTAGATTTACCACTCCCGTTCGGGCCCAATAATCCGTATACTTTGCCGGATTCAATTTGAAAACTCAAATCATTGACAGCCGTGAGCTTCCCAAATTGTTTTGTTAGATGATATACTTGTAAAATCGTATGCATACGATAGTGTTTTATGATACTTCTAACGATTAAAATGGAAGTTTGTTACATTCAAGAGAATGCCGGTCAATTTTATTCTTTTGTTTCTTTTTTTAAACTCAGTACGGCAATGTAGGTGGAAATAGCGCCCATAACCAAAATGGTCAATAACACATATAAAATATTTGACAGATGAATTTCAACCGGATAAGGCATATTGGTTTGAGGAATGTATAAAAACGGACGGATTATTTGAAGGTATACCAACAATAAGCCCAAAACTAAACCGGCTATACCGCTCAAAACCGTCATGGCAAAGCCTTGGATTTTAAAAATCTTTTTGATTTCATTAAAATTTAAACCCAATACCCGTAAACTATGGATGTTTTCTTTTTTATCGATAATAATCATCATGATGGTACCGATAATATTAAACAAGGCCAAAATAAGAATCAAAGCAAATACAAAATAAACCATTAAATTTTCAGTGTTCAACATCTTGTAAATCAGTTTATTTTGTTCTTTTCGATTTTTGATATAGAAATTTTGTCCAAGAAGTTTTTTGAGTTTATTTTGAATTTCGGGTATTTTTTCTGGATGATTGGTTTTAATTTCAATAGCTGTGACTTGTCCGGGCTGGTATTGTAAGAGTTTTTGAGCGGCTTTCAGGTCTGTATACAGGTAGGTTTTGTCGTGGTCGGAAGTGGTTTGGTATATCCCTACCGGTACAAAATATTTACTGTAAAAAGCTTTGCGTGGATCACTGATAAAGCCTTTTCCGGGTTTGGGAACCAATAAATTAATCATTTCAATATTATTGCCGGATAACATAAAAGACAAATCGTTGGCCAATGAGACCCCCATCAATAATTCATCGGTGCCAGATTGGGGTAAATGACCTGCAAAAAGAGCTGAATCCAAGGGAATTATACGGTAATAATTGCTGTCAACTCCTTTGATTTTGGCTATTTTTTGCTTGTCGTCATAAACGGCAAAAACTTTTTCTTCTACAACTTTCGCATAAGCAGAAATATTTTTGTCGTTTACTAATGCCTGTTTGATTTTATCGTCAAATTGAAAAGATTTGCCTTTTTTAGCCGTTATTTTAATATCCGGGTCGGTGAGTTTAATCAAATCCAAATTAAAGGTTCTAATACCCGAAAATCCGGATAAAACTATGATAAATGCAGCTGCCACAATCATCACTCCAAAAGAAGCTACTTTAACAATTACATTGATGGCATTGTTACCGCTTTTGGCAAATAAATATCGCTTGGCTATAAAATGGACAGGATTCAAAACCGGAAGTTTTTAATCAAGGGGATTTTTTCCTTTGTGCAATTCTTCATCGATTTTTTCGATATAATCCAATGAATCATCTCTAAAAAACAACAATTCGGGCATTTTGCGTAATTGGTGTCTCACGCGTTGCGCCACATCGTGCTTGATGAGTTTGGCATTTGCCTGCAAAGCTGAGATAATTTCTTCCGCTTTTTCCGACGGAAATACACTTACATATACTTTGGCTTGGGTTAAATCAGGTGTTACATTGACTTTTGATACAGTAATAATCAAATTTTTTATTCCTCCTTTACGGACTTCGCCTTGAAGAATTTCGGCTAAATCCATTTGAATAATCTTGGCGATGCGTTTTTGTCTGGTTGTTTCCATATGGCAAAGATACGAATTTTAGAGAATTTTTTGCGTATAAACACGTTGATGTATAAATTAAATTCAAGGCTTGATTTTTATAAAAATACTTATCTTTGAAAACAAAAATCCTATGCAAAAAATAGAACATATCGGTATAGCTGTAAATGACATAGCAGAAGCTGAAAAACGTTTTGCCCAATTGTTGGGAACCGAATCCTACAAACGCGAAGAAGTAGCAAGCGAAGGAGTTATTACTTCTTTTTTTCAAGTAGGTGAAAGCAAAATTGAACTACTATCCGCTACCCGTGAGGACAGCCCCATTCAAAAATTTATCGATAAAAAAGGCGAAGGTATTCATCATATTGCTTTTGAAGTGGAAAATATCGAAGAAAAAATGGAAGAATTAAAAGAACAAGGATTCAGACTGATTAACGAACAACCCAAAGACGGCGCCGATAACAAACGCATTGCTTTTATACATCCCAAATCTACCGGCGGAATTTTAGTTGAAATTTGTATGGAGAAAAAGTTGGATGATTGACGTCCGATGCCGGATGCAGAATGACTATGAGCAAAGCAATCCTGATGACTGTGAGCGTCAGTGAAACTAAAAACTGCGAGCAAAATGAACCCACAAGCTCCCTGCTCTAAACGCCATCCAAAACCAAAAAGCTGTCCATACGGCATATAGTTTTAATCCCCAATAATCCAGTAAAATAAGTACGGGAATAAATACGGCAAAAGTAGCGAGTAATTGCATGTTTCTCAAAAATTTTACCCGGCCCAATCCTTTGAAAATACCGTCAAAAATAAAAGCAATAGCCCCTACGGGTTGCATCAAAATCAACAACCAAAACACCTTGTGATACAGTGCCAATACTTCCGGTTCGTTGGTAAATATCAAACCTATTTTGTCGTAGAACAAAGCAAACACCACCGACAAGCCCAAAGCGACCCAAAGACTGTATTTAATCAGTTTTTTTGCCAGCAATTTTAAGTGAAACATATCTTTTTCACCGATGAGTTTGCCTGCCAACGAATTACCTGCATCGGCATAACCGTCTAAAAAGAAAGTTGTAAATAGCCATAGATTGGTCAATATCACATGCACGGCAATATAGTTTTTTCCGTAGGAAGTAGCATAACGATTCGACAAAAAAATGGCGACATTCAACGCAATGGTACGGATAATTAAATTACCGGTCATCGACAAAAAACGCTTGATATCCGGGTGGATTATTATAGATAAATGTAAATTAAATGGTGTTTTTCGTAAGAAAACATAGACTGCTAAACACAACATGACAAATTGAGCCGTCAAACTCGCCCAAGCAGCGCCTTGAATATGCATCGGGTTGATGTAACCGTCAATACCATAAACCAAAATATAATCCAATACAATATTGATTACACCTCCTGCAACACTGATGAGCATGGCCCAATAGGTGTTTTGTAAGCCCCTGAAAATACCGAAAAGCGTAAAAGTTATCAAAGTAAAAATCAAACCGAAAACCCGAATATGGTAATAGGAAACGGCATATTGTAAAATGATATTTTTCGCAGCGTATAAGCGAAAAATTTCACGGGCAAATGAATTTGTTAATAATACCAGTACAATACCCAACAAAAAATTTATAGCCAAAACCTGCGGAATTAAAGTTTTAATTTCTCCAAGCCTGCGAGCACCTAATTTTTGACTTACAATGCTGGAAATGGCATTTTTGGTCTGTGCCAATACCCAAAACAAAGCCGACATAAATGAACCTACTATACCTACAGCTGCTAAACTTTCCGTGGGATTTTGCTGTACATGTCCAATGATAGCCGTGTCAGTAATTGAAATCACAGGTTCGATTATACCCGCCAGTATAGAAGGAAGTGCTAGTTTATTAATGCTTTGAAAACTTACTTTAGACGACATATGCATGTAATTGGCTATGATACAAAGCTACGCAAATAAAAACAGCAACCTGATAGTTGCTGTTCAATATATATCAAATAATTATGCTTAACAAAAATTTTAACTGAAAAGAATGTTATAAACCCTTTCTATTTCCATAGATAATTTGGGTACGCTGATATGACGGGCATGACGTATGGTTTCTCTACCGTCAAAATAAGCTAATACGGTAGGTATCACAAATACATTGTAGTATCCACGTGCTTCGGGGAGCATTTGAACATTGATTTCCAAAAATTTCATCTCAGGATATTCTTCCTTTAACATATTTTGCAATTTAGGAGATAAAGCATCTCCAACATTACAGGATTCATCCGAAAAGAATACCAATACAGCGGGATTTTCTCTGAGAAATTCATTGGCTTCTTCCAAAGTTTGAGCAAAAGTATACTCCATGGTATTAATTATTTAAAGGGCAAATATATTATTTTTTTCGATATGCAAATTTTTTTTTTCAAAAAAAGATTATAGATTTGCTGATTATTGTAATCAACTTTAAATCAACAGATTATGTAAAAGTATTTGGGTTTTCAATAAGCTTTAAAACAAGTGTTTTTGTTTCTTTAATCAGAAGATTATATCTCAAGAAGTGAAGTTTGTTAAGTAGATTTAAAATTATTCGAATAAATTATTTCGTTAATTTTTTTCTTAAAAATTTGGCTAAATATCTAATAATTAGCCAATTTATATACTTAAATTAAAGCACTCATTAACATATTGAAAAAAAAGATGAAAAATACTATTGTTTTATTCCATAAAAATTTGTAACTTTGTAAGCGTAAAATTTTAAAAACTAAAAATTATGGGATTATTTTCATTTATTAAAGATGCCGGAGCCAAATTGTTCGGCCATGAAGAAAAAAAAGAAGTTGTTGAAACCAAATCAATCGAAGAAATCAATTTTGAAAAAGCACAAAAATTAATGCAAGAAATTAAAGCATTAGGATTGCCGGTTGAAGATTTAAACATTGTTATCGCAGAAGACAGAGCTATTGTTTTTGGTACTCCTGCTGATCAAGCTACCAAAGAAAAAATCATTTTGGTTGTTGGTAATACAGAAGGAATTGCCGAAGTAGATGATAAGATGGAATTGGAAAATGCTGAGCCTGAAGCTAGATTTTATACCGTTCAAAAAGGTGATTATTTGAGTAAAATCGCCAAAGAAATGTATGGAGATGCTTCTAAATATAACGTTATTTTTGAAGCCAACAAGCCGATGCTTAAAGATCCGGATTTAATTTATCCGGGACAAGTATTACGTATTCCGAATTTGGACTAGGTAATAACAATTTATAAACTTACAAACCACTCTGCTTTTGGAGTGGTTTTTTTATTTTGAATTTATACTAAAAAATTGGTGTATTTGCCTGTAAAAAAATAGCTAATATGATTTTATTAATGTCAAAAGACCATATATAAACAGCTTGGGTGAAAATACCTACAAACTTGTTGTATTTGAAGAACAAGATAAAACAAAGAAAAATATATTTTCCTTAACCGGAAGTTGCTTTGGAGATTTGGTAAAAAAACTAAAACTTTTGAAAGAATTTTGGCCATTAGATTTTTCTCATAAAATAAGTATATGAGGTGTAGAAATCCACAGGAATATTTTGTATTTTAAGGATTTTACAACGAAATGGATGTGTGAAGATAATTTCAAGATACACTCAAATTTGGGTGTGTTTATTTCTAATAAATATTACTTATCCCCTTATGCTTTTATTGATTTTATTTGTGAAATTAATAATAGCCGGAGGATGATGCGGGTTAAAAGAATAAGCCGTATCTTTGTCGCAAATAAATTTATGCAGTATGAACAAAAAAGTGTTACTTATCATTTTAGACGGTTGGGGTATTACACAAGATCCTAAAGTTTCAGCCATTGCGCAAGCAAAAACGCCTTTTATGGATAGTTTGATTGAAAAATATCCACATGCCAAACTTTATACTTCCGGAGAAAACGTCGGTTTACCCGAAGGACAAATGGGTAATTCGGAGGTAGGACATATGAATTTAGGGGCTGGGCGTATCGTTTATCAGGATTTGGTCAAAATTAATAAAGCTATCCAAGAGGGTGATTTTTTTGAAAATGAAGTTTTAAAACAAGCCTTTGAATATGCTCAAAAACATAACAAAGCTGTTCATTTTTTAGGTCTCTTGTCTGACGGAGGTGTACATTCGCATATCGACCATTTGAAAGCCTTGGTAGATATGGCCAAAAAATACCAGGTTAAAGCTTACATTCATGCTTTTATGGACGGACGTGATGTCGACCCTCATTCGGGTGTACATTATTTGAAAGAAATACAAGATTATATCAAAGATACACCGGTGCAAATCGCTTCGGTTATCGGGCGATACTATGCCATGGACAGAGACAATCGTTGGGAACGCGTTAAAAAAGCCTATGATTTATTGGTTAAAGGTGAAGGAAAACCGGTTAAAGATGTAGTAAAAGCAGTAGAAGAAAGTTATAAAGAAGGAATCACGGATGAGTTTATTCTACCCATTATTCACGTGAACGAAAACGGTCAACCCGTAGGTATAATCCAACCTGATGATGTGGTGATTTTTTACAATTTTCGCACTGATCGCGGACGGGAACTGACCCAAGTTTTGACGCAAAAAGATTTTCCGGAATACGGTATGAAAAAGTTACCGCTTTACTACGTAACCATGACCATTTATGACGATAAATTTAAAGGCATAAAAGTGGCGTATCCAAAAGAAGATTTAAAAAATACCTTGGGAGAAATAGTTTCTAAACTTGGCAAAAAACAAATTCGTATTGCCGAAACAGAAAAATATCCGCATGTAACTTTCTTTTTTTCCGGCGGAAAAGAAAAAGAATTTCCCGGTGAAAAACGGATTTTAATACCTTCACCGAAAGTGGCTACCTACGATTTAAAACCGGAGATGAGTGCCAATGAAGTAACCGAAGCCTTATTGCCCGAGATTGAAAAAGAAACTGCCGATTTGATAGTACTCAATTATGCCAATGGTGATATGGTAGGACATACCGGTGTATTTGATGCCGCCGTAAAAGCTGCAGAAACCGTAGATAAAAATTTAGAAAAAGTGGTGTCTGCCGCTTTACAACACGACTATGCCGTTATTATATTGGCAGACCATGGAAATGCAGAAAATATGATCAATCCGGATGGAAGTCCCAATACGGCTCATACCACCAATCCTGTTCCGGTACTCTTGATAGACAATCAACTTCATCCTAAGCTCAAAGATGGTATATTAGCCAATGTTGCCCCGACTATTTTGAAAATAATGGGTATTAATAAGCCGGAAAATATGCTGGAACCTTTGTATTAAATCATGGTCCGATTAATTATAACTTGGCTAAACGGTATAATGGGTGTGAAGTTGCAAACCTTTTACAGCCGGTTTTTGTTTTAAACGGATAATTGGAGTTTAATTTTTTCCAAGCGTTTTTTCCCTTTTTCCAAGTCAGAAAGGATTTCATTTTTATTTTCTGAAAATAGATGCTGTGCTTGGGTAAAAATTTCTTTGTAATATTCGATTCCACTTTCCAAATTATTATAAAACTTTTCAAAGTATTTGGTTTGTCTGCTATCTATTTCATTAGCCATTTCTTCAATCTGATTTTTTAAGTAATCGATGTATAAGTTTAATTCTTTGACAAACATATGCGGACGATATCTTTTACTTATTAAATTGGTACGTCCGTAGATATGTCCAATCATTTCTTTTAAACTGACAACTTTATCAAAATAAGCCATATTAGGTCCGGGACATACCGTAACACCGTTGTCTTTTATCTTATAATCAATATGATGTACTATTATGGAAGGTTCAGAAAGGCCTACACACAAGCATTCAGGGGCTATTATTTTGTGGTAGCGTTTTTTATATTCTTCTTTAGGTAACTTTAATTCATCTAATTCTTTGAGTTTCAAGAATTGGTATTGACGTGATGCCGTACAAATGGGTTTATCGGTATATTCTTTGTTAGAAACCAGATATTCTTTGGGGCAACTGCTTCCCGGTCTGCCTTTTTGGGCTTTTTCCAGTTTTTTAATCGTTGCCGATGAAGTTCGCAAGCTGTTAAAAGGAACACCTAAGGGAGAAATATCACTTAAATATAAATCATCTTCTCCGGCTTTGGCTAATTCATTGGTAGTATAATCATCTACTGTTGTAGCTTCGGGAACCAATAGAAAAGGAGAACCCCAGCCTACACTGTCCATTTGATAATAATCCAACAAAAAGTCGTGTTCTTCCGTAGTGCCTACACCTCCTTGAGCCGTTACTTTAAGGGGTAATATTTGGGAAGGAACAGGTCTGTTTTTATTTTGTAAGGCTTTTTGTAAAATATCAAAAACTTCTTCTTTGAGTTTTGAACGGTTGTTTTTGAATTCTTCTAGGATAGGCCCCATTAAAAATCCATCGGTTGCAAAAGCATGTCCTCCACAGTTTAAACCTGATTCGATACGGTATTCGCTTACCCATAAACCTTTTTTTGCCAAAAATTTTCCTTGAATCAAAGCCGAACGGTAATCACTGACTTTTAATACAATTTTCTTTTTGATATATCCGCTTTCATCCGGATAAAAATCTTCAAAATTTTCAATATAAGCATATAAACGGGGACTCATTCCGGCTGATAAAACCAAAGAAGAATGTAAGTCACTCATGGCGTAGCCTCTAAGAGCTGCATGAGCATCGTTGTATTCTTGGGGTAATTTTTCATTGTTCTTGTAGTTCTCTTTATCAACTTTGGTCATGATATTAACATCAATACTACCTTGAACCAAATTCTTTTTAATCCAGTGTTTCAAGTCTTCAAAATTATTGTTTTTTATTTTTTCAAAAAATTCCTTTTTAATTTCCGAAGCATCCGGTAACATTTCAAAATAATCTGCAATTTCCGTTTTTTTATCTTCTATATTATTTTTGAGTTCTTCAAATTTTTCGCAAGACAGTTTGTTGATTAA
>Ga0256843_1001059_pt1 | contig 22290 bp, 21 predicted proteins | sample AlvinellametaG_FD_191572 | JGI IMG/M metagenome (GOLD analysis project Ga0256843, IMG submission 191572) | Pompeii worm associated microbial communities from hydrothermal vent at the East Pacific Rise, Pacific Ocean - Alvinella | ecosystem: Host-associated > Annelida > Integument > Unclassified ... | reverse complement strand
GATGTAAAAAACTACACAATAGTTTTTTCAATCAAGAGGAATACTACGAACCTATTATGCAAAAAGCAAGATTTTTTGTAGAAAATAAACATAGATTTAATATAAATGTACTTTTCTCTTACTCATCTCTTCTTGAAAGCTTTAATAAATGGTATATACAACTATGGGGAGAAAGCTTAGGTAAGATAAATATAAATGGCACAAAACAAGCTCTAACACCTGTAGGACTAATAGGTCCAATTGATCAGCATAGTTTTTTACAACTTATAGTTGAAGGTAAAAGAGATAAAACAGTTACATTTATAAAAGTAAATAACTTTGCAGACACTACAAAAGTACCAAATACACTACCTGAGATAAAAGGCCTAGAGTATATAAATGGCTTAGAATTTAGTTCACTACTAGAAGAGCAAGCAAACTCAACAATCCAAGCTATAGAAGAACAAAAAGATATTCCATGTGATGTTATAACTATTCGTGCAGTAGATGAATACAATATCGCAAAACTTATGTATGCATACCAAATACTTACATCTGTAATTGGACAATTTTTACAAATAAATACTTATAATCAACCTGGTGTTGAATATGGAAAAATAATATTAAAGAACAAACTATCAATCTAAAATATAGATTAATTTATAATATTATAAAAAAATATTCTTTTTAACATAAAATATAATATAAATTTGATATAATCCAATATAAATTATAAATATATGAAAGAATAAATAATATTAAATATGGTAGATAAAAAGCAGTACAAAATAGCAGTAGCAGGAACAGGATATGTAGGTATATCAAATGGTGTTCTTTTAGCTCAGCATAATGAAGTAATAGCCTTAGATATAGTAAAAGAAAAAGTAGATATGCTTAATAATAAAATATCTCCAATTGAAGATAAAGAGATATCTGAATACTTAGCTACAAAAGAGCTTAACTTTAAAGCTACTTTAGATAAATATGAAGCATATAAAGATGCTGATTTTATTATCATAGCTACTCCTACAGATTATGATGAAGTTACAAACTATTTTAACACTTCTTTAGTAGAACTAGTAATCAAAGATGTATTAGAGATTAATCCAGATGCTACTATGATTATTAAATCAACTGTACCAGTTGGTTATACTAAAGAGATAAATAAAAAATTTAATACTAATAATATTATATTCTCTCCTGAATTTTTACGTGAAGGTAAAGCTTTACATGATAATCTATACCCAAGTAGAATAATAGTAGGTGAAAAATCAAAACGTGCAGAAATTTTTGCAAACCTATTAGCACAAGGTGCTATAAAAAAAGATATAGATATCTTACTTACTGATTCAACTGAAGCTGAAGCTGTTAAACTGTTTTCAAATACTTACCTTGCTATGAGAGTTGCATTTTTTAATGAACTAGACTCTTATGCACAATCTCATAACCTTGATAGTGAACAAATTATTAGAGGTGTTGGTTTAGATCCTAGAATTGGAACTCACTATAATAACCCAAGCTTTGGTTATGGTGGATACTGTTTACCTAAAGATACAAAACAACTAAGAGCTAACTATGAAAATGTACCTTCTAATATTATTGGTGCAATTGTAGATAGTAATACTACTAGAAAAGATTTTATTGCTGATTCTATTATTTCTAAAAATCCTAAGACTGTAGGTATATATAGATTAGTGATGAAATCAGGATCAGATAACTTTAGAGCATCTGCTATTCAAGGTATAATGAAACGAATAAAAGCAAAAGGTATAGAAGTAATTATATATGAACCAGTAATGAAAGAAGATAACTTCTATAACTCAAAAGTTGTAAACGATTTTGATAAGTTTAAAAAAATATCAGATGTAATAGTAGCAAATAGATTTGAATCTATTTTAGAAGATGTAAAAGACAAAGTATATACTAGAGATATATTTAATAGTGATAGTTGAGAAGCGTTTAGAAAAAGTGAACTGCTTCACTTTTTTAGATTTGGAATCAGAAATTATATGCGAAGCATAATAGGAGGCATTTTTTGAAAATTTTAGTAACAGGAACAGCAGGATTTATAGGTAGTCATTTAGCAATTAGATTATTAGATAGAGGAGATGAAGTAGTAGGTCTTGATAATATCAATGACTATTATGACCAAAATGTAAAATATGGACGACTTCAAAGAGGGGGTATTATATCTACTCTTGAAGATGGAAAAAATATACCATATGGAGAGCTTTTAACTTCATCTACGAATCATAATTATAAATTTATGAAACTAAATTTAGAAGATAAAGATGCTATGTTTAAACTTTTTGAAGAAGAAAAGTTTGATGCAGTAGTCAATCTTGCAGCTCAAGCAGGAGTAAGATACTCTTTAACAAATCCAGATGCTTATATGGGTAGTAATATCATAGGATTTATGAATATTCTTGAAGCTTGTAGACATCATGATGTAAAAAACCTATCTTATGCAAGTAGTAGTAGTGTATATGGACTAAATGAAGAATTACCATTTTCTACGGAACATAATGTAGATCATCCTATATCACTTTATGCAGCTAGTAAAAAGAGTAATGAACTTATGGCTCATACATATTCACATCTTTTTGGTATAAGTACTACTGGACTTAGATTTTTTACTGTTTATGGACCTTGGGGAAGACCGGATATGGCATTATTCCTTTTTACTAAAGCAGCTTTAGAAGGTAAAACTATAGATGTATTTAACAATGGAGATATGTTAAGAGATTTTACTTATGTAGATGATATAGTTGAAGGGATAGTCCGAGTTATAGATAATCCAGCTTCAAAAGATAAAAACTGGAATGGAAAAACAGGAAGAGTATCAACATCATCTGCACCATATAAAGTATATAATATAGGAAATAACAATCCAGTAAAACTTATGGATTTTATAGAAGCTATTGAAAATAAGCTAGGTAAAACTATAGATAAAAACTTTTTACCACTTCAAGCAGGAGATGTACCAGCTACATTTGCAAATGTAGATGACCTAATAGAAGATTTAGATTATAAGCCAGAAACAACAGTACAAAATGGTATCAATCAATTTGTAGATTGGTATTTAGAATTTTTTAATAAATCAAATCACTCATAGTGATGTGTGGTTATGACAAAGAGGGGAATAAAATATAATGAATAAAATAGCAGTAATAGGCTTAGGATATGTAGGACTTCCATTAGCTCATGCATTTAGTAGTAAATATAAAGTGGTAGGTTTTGATATAGCTCAATGGCGAATAGATGAACTACGAAAAGGTATAGATAGAACTTTAGAATTATCAGAAACACAAGTAAATGAAGCTATTAAAAATAATATGAAGTTTACAAATGTATTAGATAAAATAGCAGACTGTAATATTTACATAGTAACTGTTCCAACTCCTATTGATAAACATAAAAAACCAGATCTTACTCCACTTCTAAAAGCAAGTGAATCTATAGGAAAAGTACTTAAAAAAGATGATATAGTTATCTATGAATCTACAGTATATCCTGGAGCTACTGAAGAAGATTGTGTACCTATTTTAGAAAAAGTAAGTGGATTAAAATTTAATCAAGACTTCTTTTGTGGATATTCACCTGAACGAATAAATCCAGGGGATAAAGAACATACAGTTACAAAGATACTTAAAGTTACAAGTGGTTCAACTCCTGAAATAGGAAAAAAAGTAGATGAACTATATGCTTCTATTATCACTGCAGGTACTCATCTAGCACCTACAATCAAAGTAGCAGAAGCAGCAAAAGTTATAGAAAACTCTCAAAGAGATATAAATATTGCATTTGTAAATGAGCTAAGTATGATATTTAATAAGATAGATATAGATACAAATGCAGTTCTTGAAGCAGCTGGTACAAAATGGAATTTCCTACCATTTAGACCAGGACTTGTAGGTGGGCATTGTATAGGTGTAGATCCATACTATCTTACTCACAAAGCACAAGAAGTAGGATACAATCCTGAAATTATATTAGCAGGTAGGAGACTAAATGACAATATGGGAATATATGTAGCAAATCAAGTAATAAAACTTATGATTAAAAAAGGTCATAAAATAGAAGGCTCAAAAGTATTAGTACTTGGAATTACATTTAAAGAAAATTGTCCAGATATAAGAAATAGTAGAGTTATAGATGTTATACAAGAGCTTAAAGAATTTGGTTGTGATATCACAGTATCTGATTATTGGGCAGATGAAAAAGAAGTAAAATATGAATATGATTTAGAATTAAAAAATGATATAAATTATGAGGATTATGAAGCAGTAGTATTAGCAGTTGCTCATGATAAATATAAAGATATAAAACTATATAATAAAAATCAAGTGGTATTTGATATTAAGAGTATTTTAGATAAAAGTGATGGAAGATTGTAAAATGTTTAAAAATAAAATATTATTAATTACAGGTGGAACAGGAAGTTTTGGAAATGCAGTATTAAGAAGGTTTTTAAATACTGATATAAAAGAGATAAGAATTTTTTCAAGAGATGAAAAAAAGCAAGATGATATGAGAAAAGTTTATAACAATAATAAACTTAAATTTTATTTAGGTGATGTACGAGATGTAAATAGTGTAAATGATGCAGTAAGAGGTGTTGATTTTATATTTCATGCAGCTGCTTTAAAGCAAGTACCATCATGTGAGTTTTATCCTATGCAAGCAGTACAGACAAATGTAATAGGTACTGAAAATGTACTAAATGCAGCTATAAGTGAAAAAGTAAAAAAAGTAATAGTACTAAGTACTGATAAAGCTGTATATCCTATAAATGCTATGGGTGTGAGTAAAGCAATGATGGAGAGAGTAGCAGTAGCCAAAAGTAGAAACTTATATGATAGTGATACTATGATAGCTTGTACAAGATATGGAAATGTAATGGCTAGTCGTGGTTCAGTAATACCACTTTTTATGGAGCAAATTAAAAATAATCAAACTATCACTATCACAGATCCTGCTATGACTAGATTTATGATGAGTCTTGATCAAGCTGTGGAGCTTGTGCTGTTTGCATTTAAAAATGGTCAAAATGGAGATATATTTGTACAAAAAGCACCCGCATCTACTGTAGAGCTATTAACTCAAACACTTAAAAATCTATTAGGTAAACCAGACCATGAAGTGAAAATTATAGGTACAAGACATGGAGAAAAGCTATATGAAACACTTCTGACAAAAGAGGAGATGGTAAAAGCCATAGATATGGATCAATACTATAGAATACCATCTGATGATAGAGATTTAAATTATAATAAATTTTTTGAAGATGGAGAAGAGGTCGTGACACAGGCTGGTGAATATCATTCTCATAATACTCATAGATTAAATGAACAAGAGTTAAGAGATATGTTAATAAATTTACATGAAATAGAAAATGAATTAAAAGAATTTGGAATAATAGGAGAATAAAAATGACAGTAATGACAATAGTAGGTACAAGACCAGAGATAATTAAACTTAGTGAAGTAATGAAAGAATTAGATAAATTTACGGAGCATATCATAGTACATACTGGACAAAATTATGATTATGAATTAAATGAATTATTTTTTGAACAATTAGGTGTGAGAACTCCTGATTATTTTCTTGAAGCAGTAAAAGGAACTCCTAGTGAAGCTATAGGAGATATTATTGCAAAAGCTGATAAGATATTTGATGAGATCAAACCAGATGCACTTTTGATATATGGCGATACAAATTCATGCCTAAGTGTAATACCTGCTAAAAAGAGAAAAATACCTATTTTTCATATGGAAGCAGGAAATAGATGCTTTGATCAAAGAGTACCAGAAGAGATAAATAGAAAAATAGTAGATCATCTTAGTGATATTAATCTTCCACTTTCAGAACAAGCAAGAGATTATTTAATAGCAGAAGGATTAAAGCCTGAAACAGTTATAAAGACAGGCTCACCTATGACAGAAGTACTTGCTGTAAATATGGATAAAATATTAGCAAGTGATATTTTAACAAAAGAAAAACTTGATGCTAAAAAATATATAGTTATGAGTATTCATAGAGAAGAAAATGTAGATTCTCCTAAAAACTTTAGTGATTTATTAGATTCTATAGAAGCTTTAACTCAAAAGTACAATATGCCAATTATTATATCTACTCATCCAAGAACTAGAAAAAAACTTGAGGATATAGGATATGAAAATACAAATCCACTAATTAGATTTTCTAAACCTTATGGTTTTCATGAATATAACCATCTACAAATGAATGCATTTTGTGTGATAAGTGATAGTGGAACTATAGCTGAAGAAGGTTCTATACTTAATCTTCCAGCAGTTACTATAAGACAAGCACATGAAAGACCAGAAGGTATGGATGAAACTACTGTTATTATGTCAGGTTTAAGTAAACAAAGAGTTTTAGATTCTGTTGAAGTTGCTGTAGAACATAATAGAGAAGAAAAAAGAGTTATAAAGCCTGTGCAAGATTATACAGCTGATAATGTATCTAAAAAGATACTAAGAATTATATTATCTTATACTGATTATGTAAATAGAACAGTTTGGCATAAAGAGATATAAAGTATGAGTAAAAAAGTTTTAGTTTTAGGATCTACAGGACTTATAGGTCATCAAGTTTATAACTATCTAAAAAATAATAGTGATTATGAGTTATCTAATATTTCATATAGAAAAAAGTTAAATGATGATTCTATATTACTTGATATTAGAGATGAAGATAAATTTTTAGAGACTATTATAACTATAAATCCAGATATTATAATAAACTGTATAGGTATATTAATAGGTGGAGCCAATAAAAATCCTGAAAATGCTATTTTTATCAATGCTTATATGCCTCATAGAATTATGAGACTAGCAAATGATATAGGTGCAAAACTTATACATATATCTACTGATTGTGTATTTTCAGGACTTAAAAAAGAACCATATATTGAAACTGACGAAAAAGATGGAAAAGATACTTATGCAAAAGTAAAAGGATTGGGTGAAATTATAGATAATACTCATCTAACTTTACGAACATCAGTTGTAGGTCCTGAACTTAAAGCCGATGGGGAAGAACTATTTCATTGGTTTATGCAACAATCTAGAGAGGTAAATGGTTTTAAAAAAGTTATATGGTCTGGAGTTACTACTTTAGAACTTGCAAAAGCTGTTAAATGGGCAATAGAAGAAAATATAACAGGACTTTATCATATTACAAATAACAATAGTATAAATAAATATGACTTGTTAAATCTATTTAAAAAATATACAAAAAAAGATATTGTTATAAACAAAATAGATGGTAATGAAGTTAATAAAAGTTTTATAGATACTAGATGTGATATTAATTATGAGATACCTAGCTATGAAGATATGGTAAAAGATATGATTAAGTTAATGAAAAATAATCAAATTTATTCTCAATATGGAGTTAAATTTGACTAATCATACAAAATATATTTATTTTTTTAGAGGTGACTTAAAGAGTCATGTTGGAATTTTTAAAAGCTGGGTTGATATTGCAAAAAACTCTATTGATATGTCTATGCTTACAATTATAGATAAAAAAACATATACAGTTCAGAAAGATTTAGTAGAAATCTATAGAAAAGAAGGTATTATTATAAAAGTAGTACCGAATCGTTTAAAATTTTGTTATTCATTATTTTATTTTATATATTTTATCTTTAAACATAAAAAGTTGGTTGTACATTTACGAAAACAATCTCCAAAACCTTTTGATATATTAAAAAAAATATTTCCCAATAGATTAAAATATATTATAGAAATAGAAGGTGATTTTGAGTCTGAATTAGAATATTTATCCTTGAACAAAAATAAATATAAAGTTGGTTTCTATGATAAAGTAATAAATGGAATGAAAAAATCTGCTGTCGTTTTAGAAAAGCAATTTTTGAACGCTGATGGAATTTTTGTTGTAGCTCATGAGTTAAGAGAACTTTTTATTCAAAGATATAATAAATACAATTTAAAAGATAAAATATATGTAATCCCAACAGGTTTTGATACTAATAAATTTTATTATGACAATTATTTAAGAAATAAATTTAGAAAAAAATATAATTTAGAAGATAAATTTGTGATGATATTTACTGGGAATGTTTTTTATAGTTGGCAAAATATAAAAAGAAGTATTGAAGTATTTAAGTTATTAAAAAAAGAAGTATATCAAAATATGTACTTTGTAATTTTAGTTAGAAAAGATGATCATATAATAGCTAAACAATTTATAGATAAATTAGATTTAAAAAGTGAAGACTATCTTCTTACAAGTGTATCTCATGAAGATGTAAATGGCTTTTTAAATGCTTCTGACTTAGGTATTCTTTTACGAGAAAATCATACATTAAATAAAGTAGCTTCACCAGGAAAACTAGGTGAATATTTATCTTCAGGGTTAAATGTATTAACTACAGAGCATATAGGACTATATTCTAAAGAAATGATAAAAAATAAAGTAGGGATAATAATTAATGATATATTTGATGATAATGAGATATTGAAAAAAGTTAGAGAGTACACACCAACAAAAACAAAAAAAGAACAAAGTGAATGGGCATCTGAAAATTTTTCAGTTCAGGCATATAAGCAAACATATATAAATGCTTTACAAACTATATAAGGGTATCTTATTAAACATTCACTAGTTATATCATTATTATCTATTTTTCAACTTGGAATAGCTTTTCTATTTCAATTGTTTATATTAAAGATATTTGGGATAAGTGAAAATTTAGATATTTATATTGCATCCAATACAATTAATTTAATTATAGTAGGAGTTGCCACTAGTGCACTAAACTATGCGATGACTCCAATATTTGTTAAATATTATAAGAAGAGGAAGTTAAAAACATTTAAAAACTTAACAAACTCATTATTAAATATTGTTTTTATAACTTTTTTTATGCTAGCTATAGTACAGTATCTGTTTTCAATGGAGATTACATCTTTTATATTTCCAGGATATATAAATGAATCAAATACTTTAATCTCTCAACTATTTTCGATACAAGCGTTTGTATCAGTACTTAGTATTAGTATTGGTATTTTAAATGCGATTAACTATACTTTTAATAATCTTTATAGAACAATAGTAATACCAATAATTGCTAGTGTATTTCAAATACTATTTGTTTATGCTACTTATGAGTCTTATGGTATATTTTCATTAGTATATGCATTAGCACTAAACCAATTTATAATATTTATTACATTAAGTAGTTCATTTATAAAGTACTATCATTTTTCTATAAAAATTAATGATGAATTAAAAGACTCTTTAAGAAAGATGTATCCATTAATGATTTCTTCAACTTTTTCAAAATCAGATATTTTAGTTGATAGATATTTTGCTTCTGCCTTAGTTGAAGGGAGTATATCTATACTCTATTATGGACAATTATTTATAAATACATTAACAACTTTAGTAAATAAAGGTATATCATTAGTTTCACTAAGAAAATTTTCACTTATTGAAAATGACAAAGATAAATTTAACAAATATTTCTTAGATTTATATCAAATCATGCTAGTTATTATAATGTTTTTTGTTTTAGAAGTAGTCATATCTAGTGATTATATATTTAATATTCTTCTTTTAGGGGATAAATTTTCAAAAGAAAAGCTTGACACACTCTATTTAGTTATAATTTCATTTATAGGTATATTTATTGGTGGAATTTTATCATCTGTCTTGGTAAATGCATTTTATGCAAAAGGGCTAACTAAAATAGTTTCAAAAATGAGTATAATATTACATACACTAGGCATAGTAGCTAAAATAATTGCATTTAAAATATATGGTTTTTATGCACTTCCCATTGTTATGTCTATTAAAAGCATAATAGGAAGTGGTTTATTAATATTTTTATACAATCGGCATATATATAATATAAAATATAGTAAATTTTTCTTATTTTTTGTACGGGTTCTATTTATAACTATTTTATTAATGATTAGTGCTTTATACCTAAAGTATATGGATATTAATATTATTGTTATTGTAGTGATTAGTTCTTTACTATATATCTTAATTAGTTATCAATGTATGATAAAAAAATTTTATGAAATGAGGAAAATATAATATGTGCGGAATATTTGGATTTACAAATTTTAAAAAACAAAACTTAGAAAAAGCAAGAGAATCATTACATACATTAGAACATCGAGGACCAGACCAGTGGAATGATTATTTTGATAGTAGTATATACATGGGACATCAAAGACTTAGTATTTTAGATTTATCAGAACATGGTAAACAACCTATGCTAAGTGAAAATAAAGAAATTATTATATCTATAAATGGTGAGATATATAATTTTTTAGAATTAAAAAAAGAGTTAGATACTAAATATATTTTTAAAAGTACATCTGATTCAGAAATAATACTCTATGGGTATATAGAGTGGGGAATAGACAAATTACTTGAAAAGATAGACGGTATGTATGCTTTTAGTATTTATGATAAAAAAGAGGACTTATTATATTTAGCTAGAGATAGAGTTGGAATTAAACCATTGTATTATTCGACCTTAGATAATAAAATTTCATGGGGGTCTGAATTAAAAGCATTGATAAAGCTATATGAAGACAGTAATATTCTAAATTATGACTATTCTGCAATTTATGATTTTCTTACTTATCTATATATACCTACACCTAAGAGTATGTATCAAGATATATACAAATTAGAGCCGGCACATTATTTAAAAGTAAATGTAACTGATAATGATTATAAAAAAATATGTTATTGGAAGTTAAAAACTGAAACTTGTAATGATAATATTGATATAGCTAAAACAAAGGTTTATAATTTAGTTAAAGAATCTATAGAAGAACAAATGGTAGCAGATGTCCCTGTAGGTTTCTTCCTTAGTGGTGGTATGGATTCTAGTACGGTCGTAGCACTAGCTGCACAGAATCATAATGATGTAAATACTTTTTCTATTGGATTTAAAGATAAAAAACACGATGAAACACGTTTTGCCTTTTTAGTAGCTAATATGTATAAAACAAAACATAATAAAAAGATTTTAGATGAAGATACAACAAAAGAAATGTTTAATAGAATAAAGGGATGGTATGATGAGCCATTTGGTGATACATCTTGTTTTCCAACTTATATAGTATCTAAGTTTGCAAAAGAACATTCAACTGTAGTTTTAACAGGTGATGGTGGAGATGAAATTTTTGGAGGCTATAATTGGTATAAGAGATTTGAAAATCTTAAGCAATATTCTATGCCTTCTCTTCGATTTTTGAAGTACATATGTCAACCACTAAAAAAACAAAATAATATTTTTGGGAAAATAGCAAGAAGAGTAGAACTACAATTCCTTTTAGATGATATGGAATTGTATACTAAGCTTATGGGTGGAATGTTAAAAGATGAAAAACTAAAATATAGAAAATTATGGAATATTGATGATAGTTATGATGATTATTGGTATTTTAGAAAGTTTTATAAAAAAGAATTAGATTTATATACTCGACTTCAATATTTAGATTTTCATACTTACTTACATGATGATATTCTAACAAAAGTAGATAGAGTAAGTATGGATGTTTCATTAGAATGTAGAGTACCATTCTTATCGAAAAAAATAATTGAATATAGTTTTTCATTGAAAAAAGAAGTTAGAATTTATAATAATGAATTAAAGGGCATTATGAAAGAGGCCTTTAAAAGTAAATTACCTTTAGAAGTAGTTGATAGAGATAAAAAAGGTTTCAGTATTCCTTTACATAGCTGGAAAGATATTATAGGAAGTGAAGTAACAAAGCAAGAACAAATTTTAAAAGATTTTAGAGTAATAGAATAATGGAAAAAATAACATTAAAATTTTATTCAATTGATAGATGTGGATATTTTAAACATTCTGGGCTAGATAGTAAACTTATTGATATTTCTGAAATATTAGATGATATAAAAGATTGGATAGAACCACAAAAACTACAAGAAACATTGACTACTAATGTTTTAAATGCAAAAGCAGAACAACTTCCTGTATATTGTATAAATATTTCTAGCAGTAAAGTAGGAAATTATCTGATGACAACTTGGAATCAAGTTGAATCAACAGATGGGAATATATCTAGTATCAAAATAGATGAACCTATTAAAACTGCAAGTGTCAATGTTCATTCTACTTCATTACCAAAAGATAGTATTTCTGGTTATGCTACATATTTTTATTTTATACCTGAAGATAATGTAGTCGCAACTATAAAGTTTAATCATATTTTAAATGGGCGTCAAGGGTTAAATTATTATATAAAAGGTTTTTTAACTAGGTTTTCAAAATATACTCAATATGAAGTTGATAAAAAAGATAAAAGTAAAATTACTGTTTTAGGGTATGGAGTATCTTCTAAAAATTATGATGAAAATTTATATCCATATTTTAAATCATCATTAAAAAAAAACAAAACAAATACAAAGATTATACTTTCACATATTCCATATATTACAAAAATAATAAAAAGAACTACTTTGGCTCATTCAATAGTAAAAGATAAAGATTTATATAAAAAATTAATGAGTAAATTAGGTGTAGGTTCTGTTTCTGGACAAAATGAAGATTTTCAACTTAAATATGAGATGAAAATACAACCAACAAAGAGTAATGTAAAGGAAATTATAAGATCTTGGAAAAGAGTTGATAGTTGGGATGATGTAGGTTTTAAACTTAAAGGACAAGCTAATCCTATTTGGTTAAGTGCTGATATACCAACACAAGAATTTGATTTAAATATTAAAAGAACAAATAATGAGTTTATAGATTTTCAAGATTTATTAGATAATCTTGATTCTAAAATATCACTTATAAAGAAGGTTTATAGTTGATGAAAATAGCTACTTTAAGTATACTAATTTTAGTTGCAATAACAGTATATTTTTTAGATCCAATTATCTATACTAAACAAAAAACTATTTATGATTTTTTAGTACAAATCTCATCAATAGTATTAGCGATAACAGGAGCTTGGATAGCTGTTGTTTTTCCAAAAGCATTTAAAAATATTTTATTACATCAAGATGAGTATAAAACTGATTTTAAGATAGTAGAGATTTTAATAAAAATAGTAGTTGGTAGCATTTCAATTTTAATGATTATACTAGTAGTTAAAGCTATTGGGCTTGTAATACCTTATTTACATTTTGATATAGTTTATATTTATTATTTACAAAAAATATCTTTATTCTTGTTGTTGAGTCTAGTTATTTATGAAGTATGGATTTTATTGTTAGTTATATTCCCAATACAAAAACTTTTAAGGCAAACTAAAAAGGAAAATCTTAAAAATAACATTATTGATAATAAACATAGGAGAAAAAATTGAAAATAGTATATATATCAAATTCAATAATACCATCAAGAACTGCAAATAGTATACATGTAATGAAGATGTGCCAAGCTTTTGCTGATAATGGGCATGAGGTTATTTTGTTGGCACCTGATAGATATAAAGAGTATGAAAATAATGTAGATAATGTTTATTCTTACTATGGAGTAAAAGAAAATTTTAGAATTAAGAAACTTAAATATAATTATTTAAGAGGAATCTCTGGATTGTTTTATGGATTTAGTACATACTTATTAGTACAAAAATATAATCCTGATTTAGTATATGGTAGATTTGCTAGTGCCATTTGTATCTTATCATTAAAATATAAGGCAGTTTTAGAACTCCATTCACCTACTCTTGGATTAAGTAAGGTTGATAGTTTATTTTTTAAACTTTTTAAAAATAAATTATCTAAAATAGTTTTAATATCAGAAGCATTGAAAAAAATATATATTAAAGAAAAGATTATTTATGATGAAAATAAATATATAGTTGCTCATGATGGAGCAGATAAAGTAGAAAATTTAAAAGATAAAGTTAAGCTTTATGGGGATAGTGATAAATTAAAAGTAGGATATGTTGGACACTTGTATAAAGGTCGTGGTATTGAGCTTATTATAAATTGTGCTGAACAATTAAATAATTTTACTTTTCATATAGTTGGAGGAAATCAAAATGATATTAGCTATTGGAAAGGGTACCTCTTAGATAAGAATATACAAAATGTTTATTTATATGGTTATGTAAATCCTTCTCAAACAGTTTTGTATAGAAACTCTTTCGACATCGTTATGGCACCATATTCTAATAATGTATCAATCTCAAAAAGTACTTTAAATACAAGTACTTATATGTCACCATTGAAAATATTTGAATATATGTCTCATAAAAAACCAATTATCACATCAGATTTACCTGTTTTAAGAGAAGTCTTAAATGAAGAAAATTCTATTTTAGTGGATTATGATAATGAGAAAGAATGGATAAATGCCATCAAGAAATTGAAAAATTATGAATTTTCTTCTATGATTGCAAATAATGCATTTATTAAATTTTCAAAAAAATATACATGGATAAATAGAGTAAATAAAATTTTAAAAGAGGTTAAATGATTTATTTTATATCTTTATATTATATTATATTTTTACTTTCATTAGTAGATTTTTATTATAAATATAGAAAAATTCTTTCTTTTATTATTATCTTAATTTTGTCACTTTTTGTTGGTTTAAGATATGGCAATAAAGATTATTTTAATTATGTATTATTTTTTGATCAAACACCTGATATAAGTAACTTTTTTACTGTCTTATTCTCTGGTGTACCAATAGGTATAGTTGAACCAGGTTTCTATTTTTTTAATTCTTTAGTTAAAATATTTACAAACAATTTAGAAATTTATTTTTTTATTTTATGTTTTATTTCCTTGTATTTATTATTGTATAGTTTTTCAAAGTTACATAAAAATTATTTAATTATTTTTTTAATAGGTGTAAGTAGTATATTTATTGGCACATACTTTACTCAAGTAAGACAAGGATTAGCATTAGGTTTTTCAGCTATTGCCATAATGTATTTAATATATCATAAGAATAAAAAATTTTGGTTTTTTAGTATTGTTGCTTTTTTTATTCATACTAGTGCAATAGCAATATTTATTTTACCTTTATTTAGAAATATTAAATTTAAACGAATTTATATAATTTTTATTCCTATAGCATTAATAGTTAATAAATTACATATTGATTATTTACTTTTAAATTTTTTAGGGAGTATTTTAGGTGATGGTCATATAGCAGATAAAATTAATCTTTTTTTCTTCTCAGGAAGAGAGAATAGAACCATTTCTATGATTAGTGGAATCAATATACTTGTTTCTTTTCTGATTATTTCAATGGTCTTATTTAAACACAAAATAAGAAAAGAGATTAATTGGATAGATTTTTTAATATGGACATTAGTTATTGGATTATTTTATTATAATATTTTTTCATCTGCAGGTGAAGTTGCGGGAAGATTATTTAGGGAAATGACTATTCTTATGCCATTTGCTATATATTTTACATATACATCATTGAATGTTCAAAAATATTTTTCTTATTGGCTTCTTTCTGTTGTTATTGGTATTTTCTTTTTATATTATGGACATGCAGGTGAAGGATTTTATGATTATGAAAGTAGGGTATTGTTTTGAGTAAAAGAATTTTTATGGTTAATAGAACTTTAGGAAATGGTGGTATTGAAAGAAATACCTTAAATTTATCAAATAGATTAATTGAAAATGGATATGAAGTACATATTATATTGTTAAGCAATATCGTTATGCATGATGTTAATCCAAAGATAAAGTTACATATTTTAGAAAACTTTTTAAAAAATCCTTTTTCTATTTTTATTCGTGCATTAAATAAAATTTTACCGATTATATCTCTTGAATTAATTGCAAATTATTATAAAAATATTTTTTTAAAAGAATTAAAAAAATTAGAAGATACATATGGGAAAGCGAATACGATTTTTATTCATGGGTTTGGTGCATATTCATGTCTATATAAAATTCAAGATGAGAGGTTTATTATTTCATCAAGAAATACAAAATCAGCTTTTATTAAAACAAAAGCTCCACAAATTTTACATTTTATGATAAAAAAGACTTTACGAAAAATGTTGGATAATAAAATTATTATTGCTGTATCTGAAGGAATAAAAAATGATTGGTTAAACAATATTAAAATAAAGCCTAAATCAATAGTTACAATTTATAATCCAATAGATTTCAATATGATAAGTGAAAAATCTGAAGCTACCGTTGATTACATAAATCCCTATATTTTGCATGTTGGTAGATTTGTAAAAGAAAAAAGACATGATTTATTATTAGAATCATTTTCAAAAATTGAAAATAAAGAAATACATTTATTACTTCTTGGTAATGGACCTTTACAAAATAGTATTATTGAAATAATTGAAAAATTAAATTTATCAAAAAGAGTTACTTTACTTGGTTTTGATACAAATCCATATAAGTGGATGAAAAATGCTAAATTATTAGTATTAGCATCGGATCATGAAGGATTACCTACCGTTTTAATCGAAGCACTTGTGTGTAAAACTACAGTTGTTAGTACAAATTGCCCATCAGGACCAGATGAAATCTTAATGGGTACTTTAAGTGAATATCTAGTGGAAGTAAATAATTCTAAAGCATTGACAAATAAAATAAATTATGCTTTAAAAAATAAGATTAGTTTTATTAATGGATTAGAACGATTTGATTCTAAGCATATTATTCAACAATATATTAATTTGATAGAAGGATAGAAGATGAATTTTATATTTTTAGAAAATAAAAAGTATCTTAAAACATTAGGGGTATTTAAGCAAATTAATAATTTTGATGGGAATAGAAAGTATAAAATATCAGATGCAGAAATAAAACAATATGATTTAATAGTATCTCAATTATATACTAATTCCGTATCTAATTTTTTAATATTAAAAGCAAAATTAAATAATGTAAAAACTCTTCTTTTATCAGATGGAATATTTGAATGGGAAAATTGTTTTGCTAATCCTATGAATAGAAAATATAATTTAAATCTATTTCATCCTATTTTGCATGATATATTTTTATGTGTAGGTAAAGAAGAAACAAAATATTTTAATTTTATTGGATATAAAACAATGCAATATTTACCAGATAGAATGGCACCAACACAAAAAAGAATAGGTAAAGTTAATAAAAAAGTTTTTTTAATCACTACTGCTAATACTGCTTATTATAATGATTCTGAAAAAGAATATTTAATAAAACTTTTAAAAGAAGTTATAAAAACTCTTGAAGATTTAAAAATAGAGTATATCTTTAGAATATTTGATGATAGTTTGATGGAAGAATTAAGTATTAAAGAAGATGAGAAAAATATAATAAGTGGTAGCTTTGAAGAGTGTTTGAAGCTTGTAGATTATGTTATAACAACACCAAGTAGTATATCATTTACTACAATGTACCATGGTAAGGCATTAGCTCATCTCATTTATAGAGATAGCCCTATGTTTATACAAGCAGGTTGGAATATATCAAGTTCAATAGATATTCGTAAAACTTTAGAAGATATGATGAGTTTTAATCAAGATAGAATGAACTTTCAAGAATTTCAAGTGAATAATTATTTGGTAGATAATGAAAAAATAGAAAAAGAGGTTTTAGAAGAGTTGAAAAAATATAAATCACAAAATATAGAGAAGTTCATAAATCAAAATTTATACAATATGTTAAATTCTAGTTTCAATTTGAATATAGAATATTTAGTAAGAAAAATATATTTGAAATTTAAAGGATCTCCAATAATGCAATTCTTACGAGGAAAAATAAAGTGAAAAAAATATTATTTTATTTGCATTTTATAAAAATTGGTGGTGCAGAACTTGTGGCAATTGAATATATAAAAGGTTTAATTCAACAAGGTTATAAAGTCGATTTAATTATAGATTTTAATATGGGAAAAGAAGTAAATACATTTGAATATGCTATACCAAAAGAAGTGAATTTTAAATATGTGAAATCAGAAAAAATATCAAAATTTATATATAATTTTAGAACATTAGGTAAAAAGAATAAATTCTTTAATGTCTTTTTATATGGATTTATTATGTTCTTTGATTTTTATTATTATCATACTAAAGTAAAAAAAAATTTAAAAGAAAATAATTATGATACGACTATTAGTTTTTATCAATTTTTACCTGCATATATTACAAAACATAAAAATATGAAGCATATTATTTGGCTGCATGGTTCTGTTGAACATTTTTTTGGAGGTATTAAAAATTTATTTAAAAAGAATTATGAAAAAAAATTAAATAAATACGATTATATAGTAACTATTGCAAATGAGATGAAAGAACAACTTGAAAATTTTTATCCAAATTTACCAAAAGAAAAAATCAAAATGATATATAATCCTTTTGATTTTAATACTATAATAAAAAAGGCAAACAATACTCAAGATTTAATAAATGATGAAAAGATCTTATTAAAAGGTGATTATATTTGTACCGTTACAAGGATAGATGAACATCAAAAAGATTTAACAACTCTTATAAATGCTTATGATATATTATTTAAAGAAAATAAAATTAAAGAAAAGTTATACATTATAGGAGATGGTCCAGATAGATTAGCTATGAAAAATTTAGTAAAAGTAAAGAAATTACAAAATAATATTTTATTTTTAGGTAAAAAAACCAATCCATTTATTTGGATGAAAAATGCAAAATTTTTTGTATTGTCTTCAAAATTTGAAGGTTTACCAACTGTATTAATTGAAACTATAACCGTAGAAACTTTAGTAATATCTGCGAATTGTAAAACTGGACCAAAAGAAATTTTAAAAAATGGAGAATGTGGAGAATTGTTTGAAGTTGGGAATGATGAAGAATTAGCTAAAAAAATTGAATATATATTAAAGAATGATGAATATAGAAAAAATAAAGTTTTAAAAGCAAAAGATAGAATAAAAGAGTTTGATAAAAAGAAAGTAATATTTGAATTAATCAATATAATAGAAAATGGAGAATAAAATGAATATAAACAATATAGCAAAAGAAGTATTCGAGATAGAATCAAAAGAGATAAAACAATTATCTGAAAATTTAACAGAAGATTTTGAAAAAGCTGTTAATGCAGTATTTAGTACAAATGGTAAATTTATCATTTGTGGTATGGGAAAATCTGGAATTATAGGTAAAAAGATAGCTGCTACATTAGCAAGTACTGGTACACCTAGCTTTTTCTTACACCCTGGTGAAGCTTACCATGGTGATCTTGGTATGGTAGAAAAAGAAGATATTATCTTACTTATATCAAACTCTGGGGAAACAGATGAAGTACTAAAAATCATACCATTTTTAAAATCTCAAGGAAATATTACTATCTCAATGAGTAGTAATCCAAAATCTACATTAGGATTAAATACAGATTATCACCTAAATATAGCTATAGAAAAAGAAGCTTGTCCTTTAAGTCTTGCTCCTATGTCATCTACAACTGCAACACTTGTAATGGGTGATGCTATTGCAGTATCTTTGATGAAATTAAGAGATTTTAAAGATGAAAATTTTGCTAAGTTTCATCCAGGAGGAAGTCTTGGAAGAAGACTACTTACAACTGTAGAAACTGTTATGAAAAAAGATAATTTACCTATATGTGATAGCAATACATCTATAAAAGATATTATCCATACTATTACTAGTGGTAAATGTGGTTTAGTTGTAGTTGTAGATTCAGATAGTATCTCTGGTATCATTACAGATGGAGATATAAGAAGAACTATGGAATCAAATCAAAATGAGTTTTTTAATCTATTAGCTAAAGATGTTATGAGTACAAATCCTAAAACTATTAAGTCAAATGAAAAACTAGTAAAAGCAAGTGAAATTATGAGTGAGTTAAAAATAAATTCTCTTGTAGTAGTTGATAATAAAAATAAATTATCTGGTATTGTACAAATGTATGATTTAGGAGTATAGCTTTGAAAATAGTTGTAGTGATTCCTGCGAGATTAAACTCTACAAGACTACCAAATAAAGTCTTATTAGACTTAAATGGTAAAACAGTAGTACAAAGAGTTTATGATCAATGCTTAAAAGCTAAAAATATAGATGAAGTTTATATAGCAACAGATAGTAAAGAAGTACAGGAATCATGCTTAGATTTTACAGATAAAATTATAATGACAGATGAAAAACATCAATCAGGTACAGATAGAATAGCTCAAGCAGTAGAGAATATAGATTGTGATGCAATTATCAATATACAAGGAGATGAACCTTTTATAGAACCATCTTTGATAGATGAATTAGCAATTGTATTAAAGAGTAACGATACTGTTATGATAAGTGCTTTACATAAAATAGAGAAAGTAGAAGATCTAAAAAATCCAAATGTAGTAAAAGTAACTATGGATAAAAACAATAATGCTTTATATTTTTCAAGATCAATCATACCACATCATAGAGATGAATGGAATAGTTTATTAAATTATCATATAACTATACCAAAACCTTTAAAATTTTATAGACACTTAGGTGTATATGGATATACAAAAGATTTTTTAATTAAATACTCGAATATGGAACAAAGTTATTTAGAAAAACTTGAAAAATTGGAACAATTAAGAGTTCTTGAAAATGGTTATGATATAAAGATGATAGAAACTAATTATAACTCTATAGGGATTGATACTCAAGAAGATTATGAACAAGCATTGGAGATATTATCAAATGAAATTTAATTGTAATAATTCTATTAAAAAAGCAAAAAGAATAAAAGCAATTTTATTTGATGTTGATGGAGTCTTAACTGATGGTGGTATCATATATGATAATAGTGGTTTAGAGTATAAAAAGTATAATGTAAAAGATGGACAAATTATATCATACTTAAAAAGACTTGGATTTGTTGTAGGTGCTATAACAGGAAGAGAATCTGATGTAGTAAAAAATAGATGTATTGAACTTAAACTTGATTTTCATAAACATGGTGTTAAAGACAAATTAGTATAATATAAGAATTTTAAGAAGAGATATAATCTAAAAGATAAACATATAGCTTATATAGGTGATGATATTATAGATTTGTCTATACTCACAAGATGTGGACTTAGTGCTACACCAAATGATGCAAGAGAATATATGAAAAAAAATGTAAATATTGTTACAACATCAAAAGGTGGAGATGGAGTTTTCAGAGATATAGCTGATTATATATTAGAATCTCAAGGACTATTAGAAGAGTTAATTAAAGAAAGTAAAAAGGAAAATTAAAATGAATAGTGAAGAATTATATAAAAAATTACAAGAAAAAAAGTTTATACTAAGTGGTCCATGTGTTATAGAAAATGAATCTATGATAATGCACCTAGCAGAAAATATTAAAAAGATTACAGAAGATTTAGATTTTACATATATATTTAAAGCAAGTTTTGATAAAGCAAATAGAACTTCACTATCTAGTTACCGAGGACCAGGTATTGAAGAGGGTTTAAGAATACTAGAGCGTGTAAAAAAAGAGTTTCATCTTCCACTTACAACTGATATACATGAGTCTTCACAAGCATCAGCCTTAGCAGATGTGATAGATATTATTCAGATACCTGCTTTTTTATGTCGTCAAACAGATTTACTTATAGCTACAGCAAAAACAAATAGAATAGTAAATATAAAAAAAGCACAATTTTTAGATGGTAAAGATATGATTCATCCTCTTACAAAAGTAAAAGAGAGTGGAAATGATAAAATAATGCTTACTGAAAGAGGTAGTATGTTTGGTCTTGGTAATTTAGTAGTAGATTTTAGACAAATTATAGATATGAAAGAGTTTGGTTATCCTGTGATTATGGATGTAACACACTCTACACAAAAACCTTCATCATTAGGTGGAACTAGTGGAGGAGATAGAAAATATGCTCCATACATGGCAAAACTAGCAAATGCAGTAGGTGTAGATGGCTTTTTCTTTGAAGTACATGAAAATCCTGAAGAAGCGTTAAGTGATGGACCTAATATGGTTTATTTAAAAGATTTTAAAGAGATTTTGGAAAGTCTTAAATAATAAGGAATTAATATGAAAACTAATAAGATCCTACTAACAGGAGGAGCAGGATATATAGGTAGTCATACTTGTGTAGAATTGCTTGAAAATGGTTATGATGTAGTAGTATATGACAACTTATCAAATTCAAGTGTTGAATCACTAAAAAGAGTTGAAAGTATTACTGGTAAAAAAGTAAGCTTTATACAAGATGATATAAGAGATGAAGACTCTTTGACAAAAGCTCTTGATGGTTGTGATGGGGTTATTCATTTTGCAGGATTAAAAGCTGTAGGAGAAAGTGTTGAAAAACCACTTGAATATTATGATAATAATGTTCAAGGTACACTATGTTTA
>Ga0256843_1001058_pt1 | contig 22304 bp, 21 predicted proteins | sample AlvinellametaG_FD_191572 | JGI IMG/M metagenome (GOLD analysis project Ga0256843, IMG submission 191572) | Pompeii worm associated microbial communities from hydrothermal vent at the East Pacific Rise, Pacific Ocean - Alvinella | ecosystem: Host-associated > Annelida > Integument > Unclassified ... | reverse complement strand
AGTAAGAGTGAAGCACAAGAGGCTGAAGCGGGTTTGGTGGTAAAAGATGCCAATGGAAACATCTTGGCCGATGGTGATACAGTAACGGTGATCAAAGATCTTAAAGTTAAAGGGAGCAGCGGTGGCATTAAGGTTGGTACCAAAATTAAAGGTATCCGTCTAGTAGAGAGCAACGATGGCCACAATATCGACTGTAAAGTCCCAGGCGTAGGGGCGATCAAGCTTAAACAGGAGTTTGTCAAGAAGGCTTAATAATAAGAATTATTAGTTAGAAAAATAATTTTTATTTAAGTATGAAGATACTATGATAACTTTTAACTTATGATAAACTTTTAGATTATTGAAAATTTTTGGGAGTCGTAGTATATGAATCAGTTGCTCAAGTATCAGCTTCAGCGTGTTCAGTTTAACGGTACACTCGATGAGCTGCAACTGGCAACCTTTCTTAGCTTTGTAAACCACACCTACAATCGCTTCGATGAGGAGCGGGAGATGTACAGTAAGGTTTTAAGTGCCTCGGCAAAGAGACACGAAAGCCTTATTGAAAAGATCTACAGCAGCAAACCCCAAAATGAGTCGATCTCTGCATCCAAATACCGCCGACTCCTACTCAATCTTGCCCCTTTTTACTTCTTTTACACCAAAGACAATACCGGACGCTTTGTCTATGTGAGTGAATCGGTTGAAGGGATGCTCGGCTTTAGTGGAAAAGAGTTTATAGAGCGTTATGAGTTTGACTTGATCAAAGGGTTACGCTGCGACATAGAGACGCGTATGCTTACCACTGAGTATGGCTATAATCTGCCTTTTGAGGTAGAGGTAAAAGACAAAGAGGGCAAAACCCGCTATCTGGAGATTACCGAAGTGCCGATCTATGATGAGCGTGGAGAGTTGAGTGAAGTAGAGGGGATTGTAAGGGATATTACCGAACAGTACCAGGTACAAAACCGCATCTCCAATATGCTCTACTACGATCCGCTTACAGGTATCTCTAACCGTCTGCACCTAGAGATACAGATGGAGCGTCTCTTAAAAGAGTGCCGACGCAAACATGGACAGTTCTCGATTTTGTTTATTGACTTAGACTACTTTAAACACATCAACGACACACTCGGCCATGATGTTGGCGATGAACTTCTGAAGCGTGTTGCCGAGTCGATTCGTCAGATGTTGGATCCTGGAGATATCTTTGCCCGTATTGGGGGTGATGAGTTTGTCATTGTTTTACGTGAGACGAAAGAGGAGTATCTGCTGGTTCGTTTGCGTAACATCATGAAAGCTTTTGAGCAGACATGGCGTGTCAAAGAGTACGATCTGCAGATCTCTGCGAGTATCGGGGTGGCACGTTACCCCGAAGATGGCGATACCATCGTCTCACTTATGAAAAATGCAGATATCGCTATGTACCGTTCTAAAAACAACGGACGTAACAATTTTACCTTCTTTGAGCCATCGTTTAACCAGACAGTCCATATGGAGATGAGCCTGATTCAAGAGATGTCCGATGCTATTGACAGGGGCGAGTTTAGTTTCCACTTCCAACCTAAAGTATCGCTTAAAAGCAACAAAGTGATCTCTGCAGAGGCACTGATACGTTGGGATCACCCCAAAATCGGTACTATATACCCCGACACCTTCATCGATCTGGCCGAAAATACCGGTTTGATCCTGAAGTTGGGGCGATGGGTGATCAATGAGGCGTGTCGCTCAATAGAGTGGTTTAGCACCATTATGCCGGAGAAACGCTTTCCGCTCTCGATTAACATCTCCATACGCCAATTTCAGCAAGAAGATCTCTACACCATCATTAAAAATGCACTCGACAAGTACCATATCGATCCTTCACTGCTTACCATCGAGATTACAGAGAGCATTATGATGGAGAACAATGAAGAGATGATCGAGAAGCTCAATATGATCAAATCTCTGAATATCGGTATTGCATTAGATGATTTTGGTACGGGTTACTCAACCCTTTCGTATCTCGACAAGATCTCTGTAAATGAGCTTAAGATCGACAAAGCCTTTATCGATGCCATTCCCAAAAGCGGTGAACAGAACATTCTGCTAGATACCATCATTACCATGGGAAGAACGCTCCATATGACTGTGGTGGCAGAGGGGGTTGAACATGAGTACCAAAGAGCCTACCTGCGTAAGAAGAAGTGCGATCTCTACCAGGGGTTCCTCTTCTCCAGGGCGGTAAAAAAAGAGGAGTACATCAGCTACTTTAAATTCAACAACAAAGAGAAGAAAAAAGTACAAAAGTTCAAATACAAAAAGGTTAAAAGCCTTTCATAAGTGTCTGGTAGAGTACCTCCACCTCTGCATCTTCTAAAAAAGTACACTTCTTTCGTGCAAACGTATCAAATAACTTCTTTGTCGGTAGTGCAGGAGCGTAGATACATGAGGGGTGAGCCGGTTTGAAGCCCTGCATCAGTGCAATCTCTTCATCGATACGCATTTCGCAGATGTAACACGCCTCATCGGGGTAGAGCCTTCCCTCATAGGCAAGAAGCTCAAGATAGCACTCACACATAATACGTTTGGGGTTTTGTTTCTGCCACCGTTTGGCTGCTTTTAAAAGCAGTTCATAGTAAAACGGCTCTATCTCATCGGCATCTTTAAGGTGGTAGTAGAACTTCTGAATGAAGTTGTGCCAGAGCATCAGTCTGTTACGCTCAAGCATCCAGCCAAAGCCGATGTGAGAGAGTGAACGCATACGTGGCAAGAAGCGTCCATCTTCGCCCTCTACTTCAAAGTCAACCAGGTTTCCCAGTTGCAAAATGGAGTGTCTAGCACCAAAAAATCGGTAAAATGTACGTACATACTTGGTTGTCAGAACAGTAGCGATGACATCTTCATTTTTGGCTTTTTGTACCCGTAGTACGAATCCTTTTATGGGCTATCCTTTCTCCTTTTTTCTTAAAAGATTATAGCCCCATTCTTGTTAAAAAGTACCCCTGCAGAGGGAAAATAGCCCCCATCTTTTTCCTGTTAATGTGCCTCTAACGTCATTTTAAGTATAATCTTTGCCATTTAGCACACCTACTTTTGTGTGATATTCTATTTTTTTAAGGTTGGAAATATGAGAGATCTTTACACCTCGTTTAAGGACAATTGTGGATTCGGGCTTTTGTGCTCTATCGACAATAAACCTACCCATCAAAACTTGGAAGATGCGGTAACTTCTTTGTCGCGTATGATGCACAGAGGGGCGATCGCCGCAGACGGAAAGACTGGGGACGGTTCGGGACTTCTTCTCTCGTTACCACGCTCATTTTTTGCATATGTTGCCCAGAAAGATGGGGTAGAACTGCCAGAGCAGTATGCTGTGGCGATGGTTTTTTCTCGCAATGCGTCTGACTTTGATGTCATCGAAAAGATCTGTAACAACAACGATCTTGAGGTTGTCTATAGTCGTGAGGTACCGGTAAATACCGATGCGTTGGGTGAACAGGCACTCTCGACACTCCCTACCATTAAGCAGGTGTTCGTTGCACCCAAAGGGGCTGTTGCAGCAGAGAGACTCGATGCCCTTGTCTACCTTTCTCGTAAAGAGATCGAACATGCACTTAAAGATGACAGAGACTTCTACATCCCTTCATTCTCAACCAAGGTAGTCTCCTATAAGGGCTTGGTGATGCCAACGCACATCAAAGCCTTCTACCAAGATCTTGCCGATGAGAAGTTTGAGATCTCATTTTGTCTTTTCCACCAAAGATTCTCTACCAACACACTTCCTGAGTGGCGTTTGGCACAGCCATTTAGAATGATCGCACACAACGGTGAGATCAACTCTGTTACAGCCAACCGCTTCAATGTCAAAGCCAAAATGGCGGCAGTCAAGTCAGATGTCTTTACCGATGAGGAGATGAGCCGTCTACTCGATGTCATTCAAGATGGCATGAGTGACTCTGCCAGTCTTGACAACTTTATGGAGTTCTTGCGTGTCAATGGCGTAGACTTCTTTAAAGCGGCACGTTCACTCATCCCTGCACCATGGCACAACGCTTCACAGATGGATAGCGACTTGAAGGCCTTCTATGAGTACGCTTCTACCTGTTTCGAGCCGTGGGACGGACCGGCTGCAGTGAGTATGACAGATGGCCGCTATATTGGGTGTGTACTGGACAGGAACGGACTGAGACCCTCAAAATATATCATCACAACAGACAACAGACTGTTGATTACCTCTGAGTATGGGGTACTGCAAGTGCCTGAAGAGCAGATTGTAGAGCGTGGACGTCTACAGTCTGGTGAGATGATGGGGGTTGACTTGAAGTTTGGTAAGGTACTCAAGTCTAACGACATCGACAACTACCTTAAGTCTATGCACCCGTACAACAAGTGGATCAGCCAAAACATGAGCTACCTTCAAGAGTATGTACCAACCACCGAGGTAGAGGCGTGTTCGAAAGATCACAAAGAGATGGAAGCAAAGCAGCGTTACTTCAACTATACACTTGAGGTGATGAGAGAAGTCATCAAACCGATGATCATTGAGGGTAAAGAGACTACAGGTGCCATGGGAGATGATACACCTATTGCCGCCTTCTCTACCGAGCAGCGTAACTTTACCGACTTCTTCAAGCAGAAGTTCGCTCAAGTAACAAACCCACCGATCGATCCTATCCGCGAAAAGACTGTTACAAGCCTCAATACCGGTTTTGGTGAGATCCGTAACGTCTTAAGTGACGATGCTGAACATGCAAAACGTCTCAAGACAGTACTGCCTGTCATGTCAGCAGAGAAGTTTGCCATCTTGCAGGAGTTTGGAACCGAAGGTGATGAGAAGTATGATCCATCATACAAATGTGCCACCTACAGTACAACCTACCGTGAAGATCTACGTGCATCGCTTAATGCGTTGGTAGAGCAGATCGTAGAAGAGGTAAAAGAGCAGGGGGTACGTACGGTTATTTTGGACGATCGTGCCCTAAACGAAGAGACAAAAGTGATCCCTATGCTTATGGTGATCGGACGTTTGAATCAGGTATTGGTAGAGCGTCAACTCAGACACCTTGTGAGTATTGTAGCCGTAACAGGTGAGGTGTTCGATCCTCACTCAGCTGCCTGTATGATCGGGTATGGTGCGGCGGCGATCTACCCATACCTACTCTACTATACCGTTGAGCAGTTGGCAAAAGATGAGACAGACGACATGAAGCTCACCCTTCGCCGTATCCGCCGTGCGATGGGAGCAGGGCTACTTAAGATCATGTCTAAGATGGGTATTTCAACAATCTCCTCCTACCGTAACTCGAAGCTCTTCGATGTGATCGGCTTGGGTGATGAGATCGTTAGTGAGTGTTTTGCCGGTTCTCAAGGGCTGCTCAAAGGGTTGGGATATGACGACATCGATCAACGTCTCAACACCTACCACAGCCGTGCCTTTACCAACGCCTTCGAAGGTAAAAAGAATGCACTCTACAAAGGTGGATTCTACAAATACAAAAAAGGCGAAGAGTACCACGACTTCTCAAGACCTGTCATTACAGCTATTCAGACAGCAGCAGCAACAGGAAGCAAAGAGGATTACAAAAAACTCTCAGAGATGATCGACAAGCGTGACAAGAAGTTTATTCGTGACTTCTATGAGCTAAACTCTGATCGTAAACCGATCAGCATCGATGAAGTGGAGCCGATCGAAGAGATTTTCAAACGCTTCTCAACAGCGGCGATGTCTATGGGTTCTATTTCGCAAGAGGCACACGAAGTCCTTGCCGAGGCGATGAACCAGATTGGTGCCAAGAGCAACTCTGGTGAAGGGGGTGAAGATCCTGCACGTTACGGCACTATGAAAAACTCTAAGATCAAGCAGATCGCATCGGGACGTTTTGGGGTAACACCTGAGTATCTGCGTTCAGCAGAAGAGCTTCAGATCAAAGTGGCACAAGGGGCAAAACCGGGTGAGGGTGGACAGCTTCCAGGAAGCAAAGTATCACCGCTGATCGCATCACTTCGTTATACCAAACCGGGTGTTACGCTCATCTCGCCACCGCCACACCACGACATCTACTCGATCGAAGATCTTGCACAGCTTATTTTCGATCTTAAGCAGATCAACCCTAAAGCGAAGATCGCTGTAAAACTTGTATCTACCGCAGGTGTAGGTACCATTGCCGCAGGTGTAGCCAAAGCGTATGCCGACAAGATCATCATCTCCGGTGGAGATGGAGGTACAGGAGCGGCACCGATTGGTTCTATCCGTTTTGCGGGTAACCCATGGGAGCTTGGGCTGGTAGAGGCACACAATGCCCTTAAAGCCAACAACCTTAGAGAGCTTGTACGTGTCGAGACAGATGGTGGGCTCAAAACGGCACTCGATGTCGTTAAAGCGGCTATCTTTGGTGCAGAGGAGTATGCATTTGGTACGGGAGCACTGGTTATTGTTGGATGTATGATGCTTCGTGTCTGTCACCTAAACACCTGTGGTGTAGGGGTTGCAACACAAGATCCACACCTTAGAGCACGTTTCAAAGGGAATGTCAAGAAGGTAGTCAACTACTTTACCCTACTTGCCGAAGAGGTAAGAGAGATCTTGGCACAACTTGGGTACAAGAGCCTTGAAGAGATCATCGGTAAGACTGAGCTGCTTAAGATCATCGATGATGAGTTTGCCAAGAAGTTCGACTTTGCACAGCTTCTTGAGAAGGTAGAGGGGGTAGATACCTGCCAAGTGCCGTTTAATGAGCCGTTTGATGACAATGCTTTTGAAAAAGCGATTGTTGAAGAGCTGATGCCAACCATTGAAGATCCAACCAAAAAAGTGGTACTCGAAAAAGAGATCACCAACCTAAACAGAAGTTTTGGTACACGCATCTCTGGTGAGATCGCAGAGCGTTACGGCAATGAAGGGCTACCAGAAGAGACTATCACCATCAACCTCAAAGGGGTAACAGGGCAGTCTTTGGGTGCCTTCCTCTCTAAAGGGATTACCCTGAATGTCCAAGGTGCAGGAAATGACTACATCGGTAAAGGAATGAATGGTGGACGCATCGTTATCACCTCTACGAAGTCTGGCCCTGACTTTGCATTGGGTGGAAATACCTGTTTGTATGGTGCTACAGGCGGTACGCTCTACATTAGCGGTAAAGTGGGTGAACGATTTGCTGTAAGAAACTCTGGTGCAGTGACTGTTGTTGAGGGGACCGGGGATCATCCGTGTGAATATATGACAGGCGGTATTGCTGTGATTCTAGGCGAAACCGGTGTCAATTTTGGTGCAGGTATGACAGGTGGTAAAGCCTTTGTCTACGATGAGAAAGGTGATTTCTACGAAAAACTCAACCCTGAACTTGTCGAAGCGATCCGTATCGATACCGACGAGTGGGACTTTGAGATGTTCGAGTTGAAGCGTCTGCTTAAAGACTATGTAGAGAAAACCGGAAGCAAACGTGCAGAGGAGATCTTGGAAAATATGCGTACAGCCATCAGAAAATTCTGGATGGTAGTACCACGTGGTGCCAGACCAACCTTAGAGACAAACAAAAAAGGGGAATGATCATTGCTTCGCAATGAAGCGTTCAGCGTTGAGTATTGAGCGTTTGGTAGGGTTGGCCTTATGCCAACCTTTCCCCCCCCTGACGAATAACCCTTGCTAAAAGGATCCTCCTTGAACGATTTTATCCGAGCTTCTATTGCTGCCAATGAAGAGATAGCCAAAAGCCTTGAACATGGTATACAAGAGCCTCTGTTTGCAAAGAGCGAAGTTGGTGCCGGTGGTGATGTAAGCTCCGGACTCGACTTGATGGCAGAGCGTATTTTTGTAAAGCATCTGGGTACCTTTGGTACCATTGAATCAGAAGAATCGGGTATCATCGGAAGTGGTGATGCTACAATCATCTTGGATCCTATTGATGGCTCTTCCAATGCATTGTCGCTACTGCCTTTTTATGGTACATCTGTTGCCAGAGTCAATGCCCAGGGGGTATTGGATGCCGCAGTGGTATGCAACCTTGCCAATGGAGATCTCTTTTTTAAAGTACCCGGCCAACCGCTGCAGCAAGGTAAACTCTTTGGTTCATCCTTTCATACCCCTACTGCAAATCCCCATGCGGAGATTGGCCTTTTTGAGAAGGCTTATGCCAATCCTGCTATGGTAGCACTACTTGATGCCGAGGGGTTGAAGTTTAGGGCTCCTGGTGCCATTGCACTCTCTTTGGCCTATGCCCACAGTGTGCGTTATGTACTCTTTGTAGGTGCGTTTCGAATTTACGATTTTGCGGCTGGTTTGGCACTTTGTGAGGGGCTTGAAGTGGTGGTTGAGCAAGATTATGTTATAGTATCGAAAGATAAAACAACGATAGAGCGTATTGAAGGACTCATTCAACGCGTGAAAACTATGCAAGAGGAAGAGCAATAATGGAATTTAGCAATATGTTTAGCAGCCTTTTTGGAAAAGAAGAGAAAAAGACAGAAGAACAAAACCAGTGGATCAAGTGTCCAAAGTGTACATCACTCATGTACTACAAAGAGGTTGAAGCCAAGCAGAATGTCTGTCCTAAATGTAATCATCACTTCCGTATTAGTGCAGAGAAGCGTATCGCTTCTATTGTCGATGAGGGAAGTTTTGTTGAGCATGACGCTTCACTTGCACCTGTCGATCCATTGAAGTTTACAGATAAAAAGTCATATAAAAAGCGTCTAGAAGAGGCAAAAGCCAAAACAGGGAAAACCTCTTCGGTTGTAAGTGGTAGCTGTACGATTGGCGGCACACCTGCAGAGCTTGTTGTCTTTGACTTCTCCTTTATGGGGGGAAGCCTCGGTTCTGTCGAAGGTGAGAAGATCGTACGTGCAGTCAACCGTGCGTTGGAGAAAGAGTGCGGTGTCATTATCGTTTCTGCTTCTGGTGGTGCAAGAATGCAAGAGAGTACCTACTCTTTGCTACAAATGAGCAAAACCTCTGCGGCACTCAAACGTCTAAGTGACAAAGGTTTGCCATACATCTCTGTATTGACAGATCCTACTATGGGTGGGGTATCTGCTTCATTTGCAATGCTTGGTGACATCATTATGGCAGAGCCGGGTGCACTCATTGGGTTTGCCGGACAGCGTGTGATTAAGCAGACTGTTGGGGTTGACTTGCCAGAGGGCTTCCAGCGTTCAGAGTTTCTGCTAGAGCATGGACTCATCGATATGATCGTCAATCGTGAAGAGATGCACAAAACTATTGGCGATCTTTTAAAATTCTTTGACAAAAAAGCGAGTTAACAACTCGCTTTTTCCTACTCTTTTAATTCTTCCTCTTTTTTTCTGATAATGCTGTAATCAGACATTCCAAAGAGAATGTTATGGTATTTTACCTTTCCAAAACAGAGGGAAAGGGAAGAGATGATGCTTTCAGAGATCTTACAACGTCTTAAATATGAAAACTTCTACTGGAATATCGGTTTTTACGGCTTGGTGTTGGCCGGTGTAACACACGCGTTTTTCTTGCTTCTGTTTCTCTATTTGCATATCCCCCAACTTGCTCTTGTCAATGTTGTAAGCGTAGCGATCTACCTCTACTCCATTTTTGGTATAGGCCTACGTGCACTCGATCGAAAAGATGACAGTACCATTGGGTGGCTTGTTTATGGTGAGCTTTTGGGGCATGGGGTGATTGCCACACTCTACCTTGGTTTGGAGAGTGGGTTTCAGTACTACATCTACTCTTTGGTGCTCATTCCCTTTTTTATCTCAACATACTCCCCTAAAATTCGTCTTTTACGTGCATTTGGAGTGATTGCAACGGCACTTTTTTTAGAGTGGTGGGGCTATAGCCACCCACCACTATTGGCACTGCCAAGCAGTGTTATTCATAATCTACACTATATGAATTTGGCACTTTTTTTGCTCATTATTGCAACGATCTCATACTTCTATACGCTAAGTGGTAACGATTACCGCGATATGCTTTTTGAAAGAAGCAACCGTGACTACCTTACAGGACTCTATAACAGACACTACCTCAATGAGCGTATCAAAAACGGTTTGGTGCGTAGGGGTGCAAAGCATCAGAGTTTTGCCATTTTGTTGATCGATGTCGACTACTTTAAAAAAATTAACGATACCTATGGGCATAGCAGTGGCGACAAAGTACTGAAGCATCTTGCCGAAGTGCTCAAAGAGCATATAGGCCGATCAGCCATTATCTCCAGATGGGGTGGTGAAGAGTTTTTGGTACTCTTTGAAGCGTGTAGTGAAGATATGCTTGTTGAGATGGCAGAGTATTTGCGTATTACCATTAAACAGACACCGATGCTAGAGGGTAAAGAGCGTTATATTACCGTTACTATAGGTGCAGCTATCTCAGAGCCAAAAGAACCTTTTGAGTCAGTCTTTTACCGTGCCGATGCGGCACTCTACAGAGGTAAAGAGGAGGGAAGAGACAGGGTAGTGTGTGCCAAAGAGCTTACACTCTAGTTTTTACTACTCCTCTAAGTGCTCTCTTTCTTCTTTTAAGACATAGATAAACGTATCGACATCCATCTCATCATACCGCTCTACTGTGACGGCGGTGCGTACAAACTCCTCTCCTTCAAACTTGTCTAAGAACTCCCAATGGTTACAGAGGTTGTGAGAGTAGAAGAGGTAGCCATGTACGGTGTCGCCGTTGGGGTTCAGTTTGATACCCGGATACCCCATTGAAGCCGACCACCCAGCCCCAATCAGATCACCCCGCACCGTTGCAGGTACAAACTTGCCACCAATCTCTTCTAGGACATGCCCATTGGGGCATCCGGGCATCAATGTGCCATAGACAAAGAGCGTTTCCATACATATTGCCTTTTTTGGGTGGGATTATAGCACAGAAAGCAATTTCAAGTGGCTGTTTGTATTCGTGCAATTAACCTTTTTAGAGTACACTCTCTTTACAAAAGTTAAAAAAGGATATAACAGATGAAAAAACTACTACTTATTTCGGCACTTTTAAGTACGGCACTCTTTGCGGAGTTTAAAACCATTAAAGCACCGGAGTTGGAGAAACTACAGGCAGAGGGTGTACCCGTCATTGATATTCGTACGCCAGGTGAGTGGAAGCAGACAGGTATCATTAAGGGGGCTCACAAGATGATGTTCTTTACCCCAAAAGGTGAAGCCGATGTGGCAAACTGGTTCTTTGAGCTTGGACACATCATTAAAGACAGACATCAGCCGTTTATTATCTATTGTGCCCATGCCAACCGTACCAAAGCGTTGGGTAAAGGGTTGGAACAGATGGGGTTTGATCACGCCTATGAGCTTGATGGTGGCATTGAAAATGGGTGGATCAAGCTTGGTAAAAAGACAGTGCAAGAGTAGAAAGAGCATCACTACTCTTCATGTCAGATGCTACGAAACGCCCCTTGCATATACGTCAAGCACTTAAGCAGACTCTCCTGTCGCTGTGGCGTATTGTTCCGGTACTGCTCTCTGTTATAGGGCTTATCGGGCTCTTTGAAGCCCTTGTAACACCCCAGATGCTCAAAACGCTCTTTGGTGGTACTGCCTTATATGAGATGGCAGTAGGGGTAGCGACAGGGGGTATCTCTGTGGGGCAACCCTTCTTAAGCTATGCCATAGGTGAGGCTTTGTTGAAAGATGGTGTCAGCCTCTATGGTGTTACGGCGTTTGTTCTCTCCTTTGTGACCCTTGGGGTGGTTCAACTTCCGCTTGAGATCTCTTTGTTTGGTGGACGCTTTACGTTGGTTCGTAATCTTTTGAGTCTTATATTTGCCTTTCTTGTTGCATGGGCAAGTGTCTGGATAACAGGGGTGTTGCATTGAAGAGTACAAGAGAGAAAAAAGAGAGCCCCAAACAGCGTGGCAGAGTGATGTTGGCACTGGTAGCCCTGGCCTACCTGGTACTTTTTCTCTTTGATGCGAACAAGGCGACAATCGCACTCTCTCATGCTGCAGAGACACTCATGATGGTGGCCCCCATTTTACTGATTGTCTTTTTCCTGATGGCACTGCTTAACGTAACGCTAAGTGCCAAAGCCATTGCCAAACACTTAGGAGAAGAGAGTGGGCTAAAGGGGTGGCTTATTGCATTAGGTGGAGGTATTTTGAGCCATGGCCCTGCCTATGTCTGGTACCCTCTATTGGCACAGATACGTCAAAATGGTGCAAAAGAGGGGCTTATTGTCGCATTTTTGTATGCTCGTTCAATTAAAGTGCCATGGCTTCCATTGATGGCAAGTTACTTTGGGGTACTTTTTACAGTAGTACTTACACTCTTTGTACTTTTGGGTGCCTGGTTGCAAGGGGTGATTGCCGATATACTGCTAAAGCATTATACAAGAGAGTAAGAGAGGAGGGATCCTCTCTTTTGTCACTACTGTGCTATGTAGGCTTCATCTTCCTCTTTTATCTTCTCTGAGCTCTCTGCATCCAAGTCGATCTGATATGGTGCAGCTGATTGTGTGTACTCTGGATCGACATAGTGTGTCACTACAGTATATTGAGGTTGATTAAGGTTTAAGTGGCTGTCGGCTGGAACGATCTGTGTGCCGTTAACATCGACTCTGTCTGCCATCTCTCCCCACTGTATCCATGAACCATCATACATTCTGACAGGGTAGTTAAGAGCTGCATAGGCCGCAATGGCAGTTACTGTCGCTTTTCTTCCTGTTCTACAGTATGTAACGATTTCATCTCCCTCTTTATATCCTTTTTGTGCAAAGATATCGGCCAGTTCTGCTGGAGATCTGAATTTAAATGAGGCATCATTTTGATCTACCACACCATCACCGGTAATATCTTGTGTCTGATCATCCATAATCAGCAGATCCGTATATGGCAGATCGACAGCACCTCTAATATGCCCTTGCATAGGACTATAGCACTGCTCATCATGGTTGGGGCCACAGTTTAGATCGGCAGTTCGTGAGTACTTTTCGCCTGTATACTCCTCTGTACCACGGGCATCGGCAATAAAGTAGCCACTTTGATCGTTGGCTGAGGCAATCTGCATCATTTCTGCAATATACACCTGTAGATCACTTCGCAGGTTGTTTACCGACTTCATGGAGTAGTGGGTATAGTTGGCTGGATCAAGCGGTGGAGTTGGTGAATCTACAAGATAACTTGCAAGAGAGGCATCGGCTGAAAAGTCATAGGTGACAGAGCCGTTCAAGAAAGCCAGACGTTCACTACTCCACCCCCAATAGTGCAGTACCCACCAGGAGCGAACCACTTCACGCATGGTTGTTGCCCCTTTTCCTACAGCAAAGACAACGTAATCTTTTTCCGGATCGATACCAAACATATTGATCATACCATCAACATGAGGCCCATCGAGTAGTGCACCTGGAATATTGGCGATCCCATCATGTCTCATATAGGAAGGATCACAGGCACCACCCTCAGGAATCTGATAAACAAAGACATTTTTGTCATCATGTTTGAGAAACTTATGATCTGATGTATCTCCTGCCTGAAAGATCACTAATCTTCCTGTCACATTGGCAGGGCGATTACTCTCCCAATCTTCAATGTAGTGAGCCAATGTTTTAGCACTGATGATACCGGCACTTTTGGCATCGTAGTTCTCTGCAGGTAGAGCAGATGTATCATCGTTATCAGAGCCGCATCCATTTAATCCTGCTACTAAAAGCAAGGCGGTGACGGTAGAGGTAAGTAGTTTCATACTATTGTCCTTCATAAAAAAATAAAATCAAAAACATTGATTTGAAGTATTATAATCTTATTAGTATTACTTATCTATTACTTTCATTTTTGCAATAAGTTTAAATCAACAGTAGAGCTTTAGAGTTACATCAGTAGGAGTGATGATAGTTGGCTACAACGTTACCGTAGGGTTTGTCTAAAGTATAAAATAGAGCTATTTAACACCTGCGTTACAGAAAATATGGTATAACTTAACAATAAAATCCTATCTGATAAGAGATACAAATGAATAGAAGAGAGCTCTTTAAAAAGGGTGCACAAGCACTCCTGTTGGCTTCTGCAACAACCTTGACAGCAGAAGCCACGTCGACCACAAGCTGTAGTAAAAAAGATGCAAAGCCAACCCCTCAAAAGCCACATGTGGTAGTGGTGGGTGGTGGCTGGGCGGGGTTGTCTTGTGCCAAGCACCTCAAGCAGTATCTTCCTGAAGCAGAAGTAACCCTGGTAGAGCGACGATATGAATTTTTGTCGTGTCCGGTGAGCAATGCATGGATGTTTGGGTTGGTAGAGATGGCATTTTTAACCCACAGCTACCTCGATGCGGCCAACAACCACGGCTACACCTACCTTCAAGCTGAAGCCACCGATCTGGATACCAAGCGTAATATTTTGCATACAAGCAAAGGTGAGGTAACGTATGACTACCTTGTCTTTGCGACAGGTATAGAGTATGACTACCATGAGTGGTGTGCCAATGATCCGGAGCTTGAGAAGCAGCTGCGTACCCGCTACCCGGCAGCCTTTATTCCCGGTTCTGAACACTTGACGCTTAAACGCAAGATCGAAGCATTTAAAGGGGGGAACTTTGTCATTACCGTACCGCCTGGTAACTACCGATGTCTACCGGCACCCTATGAACGGGCATGTCTATTGGCAGACTACATCAAACAACATAAGATCGATGGCAAGGTGATCATTCTAGATGCCAACAACACCGTTACCATTAAAGAGGAGGGGTTTTTAAGTACCTTCAAAGAGCTCTATAAAGATGAACTTATCTACATACCTGCAAGTAAAATAGAGCATATCGATCTTGAGAAGAAGGTGATCGAAACCGAGTTTGACGAAGTGACATTTGAGGAGCTCAACTTCTACCCCAATGTAAGGGCTCCACGACTTTTAGAGAAGTTGGGACTTACAACCCAAACCCCATATAACCGTATCGAAGCCGATCTTGATGTCTATACCAACCGATTTAAAGGGCACGACAATATCTTTGGTTGTGGCGATCTACGCCCAATGGGCTTTTCCAAATCGGGCAATACCGCCTATACCGAAGGGGCCAATGTTGCCAAGATGGTTGCTGATGCAGTTGCCAAAAAACGCATCAAGTGGGTTTCGCCCATTACCTTTTGTGTCTCTATTGTCTCTATGAAACCACAACGTGAAATTACTTTGGTTTCTGAGTACAAGTATGGTGCACAAGGGCAGACACAGTTTAAAAGTACCGTAACCGATGAAGCATGGAAGAGCAATGGTTTAGGAGAGGCGAAAGCACAGTTTAACTGGGCAAAGTCGATGTATGACAATATGTTTTACACCTAAATGGAAAGCCCCATGAGACTCACATTGCCAGATGAACTGGTTGCTATCTCTAAGGCCATTACCAAAGCGGGGGGCTCTGCAGTTGTTGTCGGAGGTGCGGTACGTGATGCACTCTTGCAAATCGAGGTAAAAGATTACGATATCGAAGTTTACGGTATTGAGACTATTGAGAGGCTCGAGGCTATTTTGGCCACGTTTGGCCGTGTCAATCTGGTAGGTAAGAGCTTTGGAATCTTAAAGCTTCATACAGATGAGCGAGAGTACGACTTTGCCCTGCCTCGTAAAGAGAAAAAAGTAGCCGCAGGACACCGTGGTTTTGCGGTTGAAGTAGAGAGTGGGTTAACCTTTAAAGAGGCGGCAAGACGGCGAGACTTTACCATAAATGCCATGGGGTACGAGATAGAGCGTGGTATCTTGCTCGATCCCTATGAAGGAAAGAGTGATCTTGAGCAAAAGAGGCTCCGTCATGTCGATGCCAAAACCTTTGTAGAAGATCCGCTAAGGCTCTATCGTGGGGTGCAGTTTGCTGCCCGTTTTCAACTGCATGTCGATAGCTCAACAGCTGCATTGTGTCAAAGCATGGTTGCCCAAGGGATGCTGGAAGAGCTTCCTAAAGAGCGGGTTTTTGAAGAGTGGAAGAAACTGTTGCTAAAAGCACCCAACCCCTCGGTTGGTTTTGAACTGATGCGAGAGTGGGGTGTCATAGCACGGCACTTTTTAGAGCTCCATGCATTGATTGGTACGCCGCAAGATCCCACGTGGCACCCCGAAGGGGATGTGTGGGTACATACCTTGATGAGTATTGATGCTATGGCATCAATACTCAGGGTTCAGGGTTCAGGGTTGAGGGGTAAGAAAAAGCTGAAGCTTTTGTTTGCTGTTTTGTGTCATGATCTTGGAAAGCCTATAACAACGACCATAGAGTTGGAAAATGGTGAAATAATAAAATGGAAAGATTTCCAAAACAAAAGCATTTCGAAAGAAATGCATACCAAAACTATTCACCCAATAAAGCGTATCCGTGCGATCGGCCATGAACAAGCGGGTATTGAACCCACCCAAAATTTTATCTACCGTTTAACCAATGAACACGATTTCATAGAGGGTATTGTGCCATTGGTAGAGCACCATCTTAAACCCTCTTTGTTCTATGCCCAAGGGGCTAAGGCAGGGGCTATACGGCGTTTGGCAACCAAGGTAAACATAGAAGAGCTTGTTATGGTAGCCAAAGCGGACTTTTTGGGGCGTACCACACCAGAGGCACAACGTGGTGTCTATGAAGCAGGGGAGTGGCTTCTTGCAAAAGCCAAAGCGTTAGATGTTGCAAAAGAGCCGATGAAGCCGTGGGTACAAGGGCGAGACTTAATAGCTCTAGGGTTGCAACCCTCTCCGGCTTTTAAAACCATACTCGATACACTTTATGAAGGGCAGATGGAGGGAAAGTTCCGCTCTAAAGAGGAGGCTTTGGCCTACTGTCAAAGCCACTATTTATTGTAGTTTTCTTCTTTTTGCAGTTGATCAAAAAATGCCTTCATGGCATCCTCTATCATCGCAAAGACTTTCTCAAACCCCTCAAAGCCGTCAAAATAGTAAGGATCAGGCACATCCGCACCACCATATTCACCAAAATCACCCAGCAAATAGAGCTTCTCAAAGCCTCTGTCTTGAAGTGTCTTGAGGTTACTTCTGTCCATCACAACGATCATATCGAAGGCCTCTTTATCTTTAGGTGTAACGGCTCTGGCACGTTGGTGTGAAATGTCGATGCCGTGTAGTCGTGCCACCTTCTGACTGTTGGTACAGGGGGCTTCACCTTCATGCCAACTTCCTGTACCGGCAGAATCTACCTGGTAAGGGAGATGCCGGGTTGCAATAAGATGTTGTGCGATCCCCTCTGCCAAGGGGCTGCGGCAGATATTTCCCAAACAGACAAATAAAATGCGTTTCATGGCAATAGACTCCTCTTGTTAATATGTGTATACCAACGCTTCAAGAAGGCATCTCTTGTGTGGTTGATCGCCCCTAGATCAAACTTATAGGGCATATAGCTCTGCCCAAGGTTCCAAAAGGCAAACCCTTTGGCTGCCAGGTACTCTCCTAAAAGCACCAGCTGTGCCGTACCGTAGTTTCTGTAGGCTTTTTGACGGCTACTAAAGCCGCTAAGACTTGTATAGGTGTGGCCTATAGCATAGCCTATCTCTCCTGCAACCATGCTGCCATCTTCAGCTTCAATGTAGGCACCCACCACCTGAAACGATGGATCCAGGCCATGCGTTTGCATCAGCATCGTCTCATATCGGGGTGTCAACCAGCAGTGGGGATGGTAGTGGCGTATTTTTTGGGCAATGGGGGCGATGTTGGAGGTGAGTATCAGTTTGGGCGAAGCCTTTTTTAAGAGCGATTTGACTTTACGGCTTATGTGTAGATTGGCAAAATCAAGCAGGGCATAAGAGAATTGAATTTCGGGCAGCAGTAACTCTTTGCCCTCATAGATGTCAGTAACAGCAATAAATCCGGCTTTAGCCTGAGCAATGTAAAAGTCTGGCGAGAAGTCATCACTCCAGTAGTAGTTGCGACGCATATCGGGGTAGATGATACTCTCGAGGTAACTTCTGTCCGTTGCCTCTTCGTATGTCAGCGGATAGACCCCCAATGCACTCTGTGCCATTTTTACCCTTTTTATTCTATTTTTATATATCTTTATATGAATTTAGATAAGAATTGTACGTGATTGTATCAAATCTTGGTACAATATCGCAAATATTGTGAGGAGACGGCATGAAGATCAATATTATTATTGTCGATAAGAAGGGGAAGGATCAACTCTATGCACCTTTGATAGAGCACTATAAAAAGATCGCCAAGCCCTTTGCAAAAGTGGAGGTGATCGAACTTTTTGACAAAGAGATTGCCAAAGCTCACGATATTTCACCAGAGGCTGCCCAAAAAAGTTACACCAAAGCGATGGAAAAATACCTTTCTGGTGCATTTAATGTCGCTTTAGATCCGTCATCCAAAGAGTTAGACAGCCACCAATTCGCAAAATTGCTTAAGGATAGAGGGGTAGTCAACTTCTATATTGGCGGTGCATACGGCTTTGAGAGCGGTTTTTTAACTAAATGTAATCAAGCCGTTTCATTTGGTAAAATAACGCTTTCACATAAACTAATGAAAGTGGTTTTACTGGAGCAGGTATTTCGAGGGTTGTCGATAAACCATAATCATCCATACCACAAATAGAAATAACGAGGAAGAAAAATGTTAACACCAAAAGAGATGAAATACTTTGAAGAGAAGTTGCAAAACAGGCGTGCTCAAATAGAGAAGAATTTGGCCGGTACCACACTTGAGCTCAGTGGTATGCGTGAACTTGAGCTTAATGATGAAGGGGATTTTGCCGCTGCATCTGCCGGAACCATGGTAGATAGTGCAATTATGGAGCAACAACGTAAAGAATTAGCAGAAATTGACCTAGCTTTAGATAAAATAAAAAACGGAACCTATGGTATATGTGAGATGTGCGAAGAGCCTATTGGGAAAGATAGACTGGAAGTAAAGATTTTTGCACGTTACTGCATTACCTGTAGGGAGATTAACGAAAAAGAGCAATAAAAGCGAAGAGAAAAGGGGAGCACTATGAGACTAGGGCTATATACGTTTGCGGCATTGACACTGATTGGGATTGTCGGTGTACTGGTACACATGATCAATCCAAACAACTACATGATCGAGGCGATGGGGGTGAACTTCAATTTCCCTGTAGCTGTCTGGGTAACACTACCGATGTTACTGCTTCTTGTGTTTACAATTATCCATATGCTCTACTATGGAGTAAGAAGCTACTTTAGAAAAAAGAAGTGGATGCACGATGCACAGACATTGGAAGATGCACTCTACTGGTCTCTTGTCAATGAGCCAAAAGAGCAAAAGTATGTGATCCCAGAAATTAAACAGTCAGCGACACTGCTAAACCGCTCTAATCTTACGGTAACAGACGGGGTAGAGGGGTTGAGTGAACGTCTGACAAAAATTGTCAATGTGCTCAACAAGATCAAAAACGGTGAGTATGTTGATCTTAAAGAACACAAGTTGGCAAAAGTCTTTAATGACGGTAACCCACATTTGGTACAAAACAGACTCAACCGTCTTGCGCACGACCCCGCTTTTGTAGAAGAGGTGATGAAATCATCTTCTGAGTACTCAAAAGAGGTACAGCAAGAGGCATTGCGTATCTTTGCAGAAAAAGAGAACTTCTTTAAAGCACGTAAATATGCCAAAGTCTTTGATGTTGAAAACTTTATGGTGATGCTTAATCGTGCAGCAGAAGATGAAGAGATGGGACTTACTGCCGATATTCTTGACGATTTTGTAGAGGGCTTAAAGCTTAAGTGTGCCGACTTCGTACGTATTGCCAAGGTAACCAAAAAGATCTTCTCACCCGATGAGAATCTGGCACTCTTTAAGCGTTATCAGAGTGAAAACCCTAAAGCTCAAAATGCCTATTTGTATCTTCTTTTTGAATATGAACTGCTCGATGAGATCGAGAACTACCTTGAAGAGCAAGAGGATCATGAGTTTGTGAAGTATCGTGCACTATATGAGTTGAAAAAGCAAAATAAAGGCTTTAAGCTTGAAGATTTGATCGATGCCGAGTCGATCTGTAAAAATATTTAAGTACTATCGGTTCAATGGCAACCATAGATTTTAGTACCCCTCTGTATGTGTTGGCCCCCTTGGCGGGGTACACAGATCTCCCTTTTCGTTCCGTTGTCAAGAAGTTTGGTGTTGACTTGACAGTCAGCGAGATGATCAGCTCCAACGCCTTGGTACACAAGAGTAAAAAGACACACCGTATGCTTGAAAAGGCTCCCAGTGAAGATCCATACTCTATTCAGATTGCCGGAAGTAACCTAGAGGTGATTCGTCAGGCAGTTGAGATTATTAATGGGCAAGAAGGAGTAAGCTGTATCGATCTCAATTGTGGCTGTCCTGCACCTAAAGTTGTCAATAACCTGCAGGGATCTTCACTCTTGACAGACTTACCGCAAATGGGCAGGGTGATCGAGACGATCAAACGCTACTCAAACAAACCCTACACATCAGTCAAGATGCGTTTGGGCTTTAACGAAAAGAACCATGTCGAGATAGCCAAAGTGGCCCAGAGTGCCGGTGCTGATTTTATTGCTGTGCATGGGCGAACCCGTGCAGGACGCTACAAAGCTCCTGTGGATTACGATGCCATAAAAGAGATCAAAGAGGCAGTTAATATCCCTGTGATCGCCAATGGCGATATAGACTCACCACAAAAAGCGGCATGGGTACTCGAACATACCAAAGCAGACGGCATTATGATAGGACGTGCAGCGGTAAAAGCACCATGGATCTTTGCCCAAATCAAAGAGGGCCTCAAAGAGCCCAGCTCTCAGCTTATTAAAGAGGTGGTACTAGAGCATTTCGATCAGATGGTCTCTTACTACGACAAGTATGGTGCTATTATGTTTCGCAAAAATCTCCACTCTTACTCCAAAGCGGGGTTTCAGGGGGCTTCAGCCTTTAGAGACACTATCAACCGTATGGAGGATCCCGTAGAGATGAGAGAGGTAATAGAGGCTTTTTTCTCTCAACCCCTTGGGCATCGGCAGTAGGTTGATGCAAGTCAAACTATTTACGTTGCCGATGGACTATAATCCCACTTCAAAATCATCTAAAGGTAGGTAGCATATGCTCTTTATTGTTATTAAAACCATTCACCTCTTTGCAGCGTTTATCTATGGCGGGTTTCTTATTACTGACAACCTCTACTTAAGCAAGATCAAACGTCACTTTTCACCAGAAGAACATGCTAAGATCCGTGAATCGTTTATGCAGTATGTACGTAAAGTGGTTCCACCCAGTTTGATTGTAGCGGTTGTAACGGGCCTCTATCTTATCTCTCAAGTCTATGGCCCTATTGGCCCAAATGGCCTTACATGGTTTCAAACCCTGCTTGGTATCAAAGCCTTCCTTGGGATCTGGCTTGGGTTGCGTGGTGGTTTGCAAGTCTACTTTAAGATCCAGCCGTTTGTCTTTAAGAGCCATGTGCTCCCTTTTGCATTTGTCTTGACGATTATTTTTCTCTCACAGTTTATGTATCTGCCGGTATAGGGCTTTTGTGGTATAATCACGCGTTTTTTATAGGAGCGTAGCAAAAGATGATCACATTAGCGTTGGTGGGTGCCTCTATCGGTACGATGTCCGGCTTTTTTGGTATAGGTGGGGGGATGATCCTCGTGCCTGTTTTGTTGGCCATTGGGTTTGAGATTAAAGATGCGATCGGTATCTCTATTATTCAGATGGTATTCTCTTCTATCTTTGGCTCTTACCTAAACTACAAAAAGGGTTCGCTCATTGTAGGGGAGGGGATCTTTGTAGGTATCGGCGGTTTTGTCGGTGGCTACATTGGCGGTATCATCACCCCATACATGAGCGATACCATCTTGCAAGGGCTCTTTTTGGGCCTTTTGCTCTTTGCACTCTTTCGTCTCTTTTTCTCCAAAAATCATGAAGATGACACCCAAACCAAAACACTCAACAAAGCACTCCTTTTTGCGATTGGGCTGCTTATAGGTATCTTCTCTATTACGCTGGGTGTTGGGGGTTCTATTATTTTGACACCGATCTTGGTGGGGCTGTTGCACTACCCCATTAAAAAAGCGGTGAGTGCCGGGCTCTTTTTTGTGGTATTCTCTTCCATGGCAGGGCTTATCAGTCGATTAAGCAGTGGCAGCATCGACTTTCATAACGGACTCATTGTTGCAGTCGCTTCATTGGCGGGGGTGGCTGCAGGTATATGGCTTAAAGATCATGTAACATCCAAAAATCATAAAACGGCACTGCTTCTGCTGTATGTTCTTGCTTTGGTGATGCTCATAAAGAAGATGTTCTTTATGGCATAAAAATGGTTCAATTTATGCTATAATCTCCGATTGATTTTACAGCAAGGCAAAAAGAGATATGGCAAAAAAACGCGACATGATCCAGGTTTACGGTGCAAAAGAGAACAATCTTAAAAACATCAATATTGAGATTCCCAAAAATGAACTGGTTGTCATTACGGGTATT
>Ga0256843_1001057_pt1 | contig 22331 bp, 23 predicted proteins | sample AlvinellametaG_FD_191572 | JGI IMG/M metagenome (GOLD analysis project Ga0256843, IMG submission 191572) | Pompeii worm associated microbial communities from hydrothermal vent at the East Pacific Rise, Pacific Ocean - Alvinella | ecosystem: Host-associated > Annelida > Integument > Unclassified ... | reverse complement strand
AAGTCTATTAAAAGTACCGCGTTTTTGATGATGATACCGAAAAGCAGCAGCAGTCCCACCATACTCGGCATACATGAAGGTTTGTTTGCGATCAGAAGTCCCCACATACCGCCTATCATTGAAAGCGGAAGTACGACAATCATAATGAGTGAGAGTCTGAGTGACTGGTAAACAACCATAAGTGTAAGAATCAGTACGATTACACCGATTACCACGGCTTTGATTAATCTGCCGAAAGAGTCGTTAAGTTCTTTCATATCACCAGATTGATAGTAATTCGTAATACCGTGTTCGTGCAGAAGTTTGTCCGCATCGTCCGTGATTTTACTGATGGCTCTTTTTTCCCTGTAACCCTGCGCTTCGATTGAATACTCAAGGTCGTTTCTTTCGATTTTGCTGTAAGTGAAATGCGTTTTGATATCCGCAAGTTCGCTTAAAGGAACCGTTCCGGTTTTGGTTGTGATAGGAAGCATTTTAAGCGTTTGCAGGTTTTTAGAATAATCTCCCAAGAATCTCACCCTTACAAACTGTACGTTCATAGAAGCAAGCGAGCTTGAAATTGACGCCACCTGGTCTTTTATCGCAATCTGTGAAACGATAGCGGCAGGTGTCAGTCCGTAACTTAGGGCTTTGTTTTTGTCTATTACGATTTCGGCTTCAAGGAAGTCTTTATCCCAGCTGATCATTGTAGTTGTAAGACCTTTGATGTTTTTTATAATATCTTCCGCTTCTTTTGCTTTTTGAGGCAGACTTTCATAGTTGTCGCTTCTAAATTCTATAGCCAAAGGAGCGTTGATTGTCGAAAGTGCAGTCGCACCGTAGTCAAATACCGCAAGGTTTTTGATTCCTTCTATTTTGGCAAGTTCTTCCCTTACTTCTTTTTCAAGCTGCCAGATTGTTCTTTTTCTGTGGAATCTGTCAACGGCGATGATTGTCATTCCGACACTGTTTCCGCCACCGTTACCGCTTATGGAAAGAACTCCCTGTTCGGTTCCTATGGCAATTGAACTTTTTTCAAGCCAAGGCTGTTTATTTAGCCATGTTAGGAACGGTTTAAGTCTTTTAGCACTCTCATCCGCATTAAGGTTTGATGAAAACTCGATTTTTGCTTTCATAATCCCCGTATCCATCGGAGGCATTACGTCTCTTCCGATAGTAGGGACGATGTTTTTCATAGTCATGGCAAGCACGAATACCGCACCGGCAATGAGTAAGAATCTTCTGAATACTTTAAATTTACCGTTTGAGAATTTAAGAATTCCCACATAAGGGGTAATAAGTTTCGCAATTGTTTTTTGATATAGCGCTTCAAAGAATTTTTCGAATTTGGTTTTGTTCGTACCGTTTTTATACAGGTATTCCGAAAGTTTCGGGATAAATGTTACTGATAAAAACCAGCTGATAAGAAGCGCCACGATTAACGTTTCAATTAACGGGCGGAAGATCTTTTCAGGGTATCCGCCTACAAACATTAACGGGAAAATAATCGCAATTGTCGATATCGTACCCGCAAATACCGGCATAAGCACTTCTTTTGTACCGTTGTAAATGGCGGCTTTCAGTTCTTCGCCTTCTTCGAGGTGACGCTCTATGTTTTCAAGTACGACGACGGCGTCGTCCGTTAGCATCCCGAGGGCTAAGATGATAGCCGTGTAAATAATTACGTTAAGCTCTCCGCCTGTTAGGTATAGAAAAGCCAAAACACCGAAAAACACCATCGGAATCGAAATTGCCGCAGCCGCAAGCGCCCTTAGGTTCGCAAGGAAGATTAAAAGCACCATAAGAGTGAATATAATCGCATCTCTTAATGCTTCTATCATATTGATGTTTGCGGTTTCTACGATGTTTCTTTGTGTATCCGAAACGGTTACTTTGATATTTGGATACTCTTTTTCGATTTTTTTCATCATATCCCTTGCCGCGTCGCTTGTGGCAAGAAGGTTTCCTCCAGGAGCCCTCTGGACTGATACGGCGATTGAAGGGGTGTTGTTTCCTACATATGCGCTGTTGTTTGTTTTATAGCTCCATTTTACTTCGGCAATGTCCGAGAGCTTTAGGTTCGGTTTTACAAAAAGGTTTTTGAGTTTTTTGATATCGCTTTCATTTCCGTAAAACGTAAGTGTCAAGAACGAGTCTTTGCTTTTAATAAACCCGATAGGAAGGTCGATGTTTGATGTTTTTAATACTTTTATAAAGTTATCAAGTGTGAGACCGTATTTTTCCATTTTACGAGGGTCTATTTTGATCATGATTGAACTTTGGTATCCCCCGAAGATTTCAACGTTTCCTATGTCTTTGTTGCTTAGAAGTTTAGGTTTTATAAAACTGTCGGCAATTTTTCTGATTTCAGGCAGTGTGATCGAGTCGTTTTTTGGACTTAGTGAAAACACATCCACAGGAGCCGTAAACGCACCTACTATATAAATTGCCGGGGTAGAACCTTCAGGCAGTTTTCCTTTGATTCTGTTAAGCGCGTTTGATACGTCAACCGCGGCTGACTGGAGTGTTTTTTTGTAATTGAATATCACATGCACGATCGAGAAGTTCGCAACGTTTGTGGATTTGATCTCGTATACGTTGCTAAGTGTCGCCATCTCTTCTTCGATTGGTTTGGATACCGTGGTGGCTACAACGTTGGCAGGAGCCCCCGGTACCTGTGTAAAGATTACGACTTCCGGTCTGTTTGAATCCGGAAAGAGGTTTTTTGGCATTTTTATAAGTCCGATAATTCCGAATACGAACATACCGAGTATGATCGCAAACAGAAAATGCGTCCTTTTATGAAAAAACTCAAACATTTTTATCCTTTGGTATATTGGTTATTTGTATATTTGTCATTGTTTAATTTTCCACTTTTATCGGGTATCCCGCTTTTATTCTAAGAAGAATATCCGGTTTGGCGTAAACTACCGGGCTTGTGATGTTTTGATCTATCAGGGCGTATTTTTCACCCTGTGCGAGTATTTTTACCTCTTTGATGTCGGTTTTGTTTCCGTTTACCACAAACACGTAGTTTTTGCCGTTAACAGTCAGGATCGCATCGTATGGTAAAAACATACCTTTGCCGCTGAATTCGACCACTTTGATGTTTACTTTTTCACCGTTTAGAAGTGTAGGGTCGTTAACTTCCGCTTTGAATGTTTTTAGTGAATTGAATGTGTTGTTTAAGGCTTTTAAGTCGTAAACTTTACCTTTGTAAACTATCTGCTTGTAATCTTTTGGCAGTGTGATAAACAGGTAGTTTCCGTTTTTAGGCGTAATTTTAAGTATAGGTTTGCCCATAAACGCTATGTCGTCTTTGTTTAGCATTTTTGCGCTTATCACACCGTTGATAGGTGATTTTAGCGTTGTGTATGTGAGGTTGTTTAACACGGCCTGTTTGTTTGCATACAGTGCGTTAAGTGAGTTTTTATCGGCTTTGATCTGGGCTTTTAGAGTCGCTATTTTGCTCTCTTCAGTCTGGTACTGTTCTATTGAAGCCATTTTTACATCAAGAAGCTGTTTGGTTCTTGCGTGTGTGGCAAGAAGGTTTTTAAGGTTGATCTCTTCTGCTGAGAGTTTGTTTTTAACAGAAGCGATTTGAGAGTTTATCTCTTTTAGTTTCGCATTCAGATCGCTGCTGTCTATTTTGGCTACAACTTCGCCTTTTTTTACCTCATCACCAAGGTTTTTGATGTATAAAACCTTACCCGCGAATTTTGTGTTTACAAGCACTTCATTGTCGTTTTTAACAGTCGCCACGTAAGGCAGGGTGATTGTTTTTTGAGTTATTTCAGGGGTGATTGTTTTTACAACTATTGCTATTTGTTCCGCTGGAGGGAGTTTTTCATCAACAGCCTGTCTTTTTTTAATAAGACTCATTCCGCTTACGGCGAGTACTACTGCTAAAAGTACCGGGATTACTATTTTTAATATTTTCATTTGAACACCTTTTTAAGATTTTTTCCGTAAATTAACGCTTTTTGTGCGATTAGGGTATTTTTTAATGCGATCAGGTTTGCAAGATCGGCTTTTGCTTTTGCAAGGTCGTCTTCGTATTTGAGGTACTCGTCAACCGTCATGGTGTTTAGTTTAAACGCCACTTTTGCACCTTTTAAGAGTTCTTCTTTAAGTTCGATTGATTTTTGTGTTGCAGTGAGCTGTTTTTTTATCTCTTTTAAAGAAGCGTTTATGTAATTAACCTGCGCGCTTAGATCTTTTAATGTTTTTTGGATTTCAAGCGATGTTTTTGAGGCTTCTATTTTTGCTTTTTGTATTTCGGAGTTGTTTTTTTTGTTAAATACGTCCCATGTGACGTATATTCCCGCACTCGCAAAATTTTCGGCAATTTCGTCGTCAGTGTTGTAAGCCTTTGCAAAAGATCTGTTTCCTTGAATGTTAAGCATTACTTTCGGATAATTGGCGGCTTTTTTCGCCTTTATGTCGTAATAGCTTGATTTTAGTTTTTCTTTTAACGGTTTAATTGCGAAAAATTCGCTTTTTGTAACGTTATATGACGTAAGCTCCACAGGTTCGCTTACCTGAGTGTTTGTCAGCGAGTAAATTTTTGACTTTATATCCGCTATTTTAGTGTTTACTTCCGAAATTTTGTTTTGAATTGTAATAAGGGAATCTTGAAGTCTTATAAGTTTAAATTCCGGGATTCTGCCGATTTCCACACCTTTTTTTACACCTTCGTATGTTGTTTTTATAGAATTTTGCTGTGAAAGCAGGGCGTTTTTAAGGGCATAGAGGTAGTTTAGGTTGCTTACGTATATTATAAGCGTGCTTTGTCTTTTTAAGAGGTTTATTTTCGCCTGCAGTTTTGTCGCGTTAAGCAGGAATTCCATTTTGTTTTTGTTTTCGTATATCTCTTTTATAAAAAGAGGCATGGAAATCGAAAACCCTAAACGGTAAATATTCTGTGAAAAAGGCAGGCTCGCACCGGTTTTGATAAGCTGTGTGCTCTCAGTAGGAGGCAGGGGCACCATACTGTTGGGTTTTGAGAAGTGCTCGGCCGATGCCGTAAGCGTCAGTTTCGGATAGAGCGAACTTACAACGCTTTTTTTGTTTGTTTTCATCTCTTTGATCATTAAATTGTCTATTTTGGTATCGGGTGTTTTTTCTATCTGTGATAAAAGATCCGTAATAGATGCGGCATTTAATGCAAGAGCTGTAGCTAATATATAAGATAAGTGTTTCATTTGTGCGCCTTTATGTATTCGATTACAGCTTGATAGATCTCTTTTGTTATGTCGAAATCTTTTGTCAGCTTGTCCGCTTTGATGATACCCGTTATTTTTTCCCTTACTTTAAGGGTGTTTGCATAGGTTGTAAATGTAGAAACAACCATTGTCTGAATAAAAAACGGGTTCAGGTTCGTACCTTCGAGTATTTTTGTCAGGTGTTTTAATGTCTTAGAGATAACTTTTAGCGTATCCACTTCAAGGTGTGCCGCTTCTGAAGTTATCTCTTTTGAGAACAGTTTTGCAATATTGGGGTTGTGTATAAAAAATTCCCCGAGTGTGTAGATGTATGATTTGATATTTTCTTCAAACGAGTCTTTAAATTCAAAGTTAAGGTTGGAAAACTTTACAATAAAAAGTTCGTTGTAGAGTTTTTGTTTGTTTTTGAAGTGATAATATATCGCAGGCTTGGTTATGCCTATTTTGTGTGCGATTTCTTCAAGGGATGTGTTTTCATACCCTTTTTGTGCAAACAGTTCAAGCGCCGTTTGCAGTATGTCGTCTCTGGTAGCCATTTTTCTCCTTACTTACTGTTCGGTAAGTAGAATTATAAATCATTTTTGTTAAAATAGCAAGTAAAAAGGCAAAATATGAAAAAAATTTTAGTGCTTATTATAGGAGCGGTTTTTTTATTCGGTGCGGCTCGGGAGGATCTGAATAAAAAACTTGACGAACTGATAGCAACCGTAATGCAGCTCAAAAAGCAGACCCAGTCGCAAGAAGAGAGAATAAAAAAACTGGAAAAAGCATTAAAAATACAGAAAATGACGATTGCCAAAAACATTCAAAACGAAAAAAACAGCGCGGTTATGAGAAACTGCAAAGGCATTAAAGTCGAAGAGTTTTATGATGAGTATGTTGATAACATGATCCCTTATTACAATCTAAAATACAGACTAAAAAACACTTATCCTGAAAAGATAGTATTTATTCAGGGGTATGTGTTTGCAGAAGACAGCGACGGGGTTAAAATTTTACAGGATTTCGTAAAAAGGGATGTGAGTCTTTCAAGCAAAGAGAGCATACTCATAAAAAAACGTCATTTACTAAACAACGATCTTGAGAAGTATTTAAAAGACGAAGATGTTAAGAAATTAAGAATTTATTTTAAACCCGTAAAAATCAAATTTGCAGACGGAAATGTGTTAGAGTGCAATTAACACTCTATTTTTTCGTTTAATATTTTAAGCTCTTTACACGTAAAGCCGGCTTTTAGCCTGGCTGCAACGTTTAGATCTTTTTTCTTCCAGTCTTTAAAAAAGTTATCCACAATTTTGAAATATGTTTCAACCGGTTCGAGGTTTTGGCGTTTGCATTCGAATTTGAACCATTTATCACCTTTTTGTACGTGAGGGATTTCTTCTTTCAGGATTACCATCAATGCGTCTATCACTTCCTGGGCGAAAGGGTCTTTTGTTTTTTGGAGTTTTTTAATGATTTTTTCGTTTGCGTCAAGGCCTCCCGCTTCATACCACCTCGGTATTATCGCCATACGGCTTAGAAGATCCTGCGTTTTCTGGCTTGCTTCGAAGAGTGAATTATGTACGGGAAAATCACCGTATTTATAGCCTGTTTTTTCAAGGAGGGCGTTTATCATTTTAAAATGCCTGATCTCATCTTCCGCCACTTCAAGCCAGTCGTAATAATATTCATCGGGCAGATTCGGGAATCTGTAGCATGCATCAAGCGCCAAATCTATTGCGCTGTATTCTATATGTACGATTGCGTGTAATAAAACGGCTTTTTTTTCGTTTGTTTCAAACCCCCTTCTTCTTGGGACACGTGCAGGGTGTACTATTTCGCAAAACTCGGCGTAGCTTGGTTTTTCAAAAAATTTTGGTTTTTCATCGGATTTGAAACTTAAATTTTTTCTGTTGTCCCAAAGCTCGTAAAACATATCGAATTTTTGATTTATATCGCTGCATTCAATTATTTTTTCAAGTGTTTTATACATGTCATACCTTTATCTGGTAGCCGCTTCCTTTTATGTTTTCAAATTCTATTCCCGTTTTCTTTTTCAGCTTGGATAAGAAAACATACAAAGCGTTGTTGTTTTTTTGTATTTTATTATAAATTTCTTCAAGAGTGACGAATTTTTTGTTTATAAAGAGTTTCAGGAATTCAAGTTCGCTTTTTGTAAGGATGATTATTTTGTCTTTTATCAGGATTCTTTCGGAAGGTTTTAGAATATATCCGTAAAAATCGATTTCTTTAGGAAAAATTTTGTTTATTTTATGAAGCAACTCTTCTTTTACGAACGGTTTTTTAATGTAATCGATTACGCCTTTGTTGTAGGCGGTGTCTATTATTTTACCGTTTGTGTTTGCTGAAATTACGATAATGTTTCCTTTAATCAAATCAATTACCTCAAGTCCGTTGATTTTTGGAAGGTTTATATCTATAAGGTAAAGGTCGAACTTTTCGTTTGAGTTTAAAACTTCCTCCCCGTTATAAAATGAAACCGTTTGGTGGTTTCTCTCTTGCAGTATTTTACTTATGAGTCTGTTTAATTCTATGTCGTCTTCAACTATCGCAATTTTCATTCGTTTCCTTTAAATCGTATTCAAATATTACACGGTTGTTATCGGTTCGGGCAGAAATTTTCATGTTGTATTTTCGGGTGATTGTTTTTATAATGTAAAGCCCGAGGCCGAACCCGCCTTTTACATTTTCTTCCCTGTAGAATTTTTCGAATATTTTGTTCATGTCGTTTATGTGCCCTTCGTTTTGGAATGAGAGGGTTTTGTTTTTTAGAGTTATTTTAATTTCGTTGCCTGTTGAGTATTTGATTGCGTTTTTTATATTGTTGTCTATCAGCATTTCAAGATCGTCCCTGTTTATACAGAGTGTGAATTCTTCAAGGTCGCTGATTATAGTTTTGTTTTCTTCTTTTGTGATCTCTTTGAAATATTCTATTCTTTCTTCAATAAACTTTTTAAGGTCGATTTTTTCTTTTTTTTGAGGGTGGTTGTGAATATAAAAGCTCATGTTTTTATATGAAGAAATCAGCTTTTTGATTGCTGGACGGAGCTCTTTGTATTCATCCGTATATAATGCGAGAATGTTTATAGGGGTTGCGAGCTCATGCATTGCGAAATTTATGAAGTCGTCTTTTGAATTGATTGCGTCGTTTAGTTCTTTTAGGGTTGAATTGTATGTTGTAATAACTTCGTCGAGTTTTTTATATGTTTTTTTGTTGTAAGGTGTTTTGTTTTTGATATGTTTTGTGAATTCTTCAAGGTGGTTTAGGATTTTTTTAATGTATGTGAGGATTAAAAACGCAAAACCGAGTATCGCAAGTATACTTAAGAGTGTAATAAGCGATATCTGTTTTATTTCGGAATTCAGCAGGTTGCCGTTTATGGTGAGTTTGAAAATCATATAGCTTTCGTTGTTAAAAGGGTTTTTTGCCAAAATATACATTGCGTTTTTGGTAAAAACTGGGTTTTGTTTTAAGAGTTTCTTATACAGCTCAAAACCGACTTTACGGGTTTGAATCATTTCGTTTAATGTGTATTTTCTGTGTAACGGTGTGAGTATTTTACACTCCTGGGCGTATTTTGTTTTAGGATGTATGAAGTATAGCGTAACATCCCGGATATAAGGGTTTTGTTTGATGAATTTTTTTATTTTGTTTTTGAACTCTTCCGTTTTTTTGTTATCAAGTACGTAGCCTACCTGAACGACTCTTCCGTTTATGTATCTGTCTGAAAAGGTGAAAAACTTTGTTGTTGCGGGCTCGCATATAGGAGGTGATATACCGGGATTGTTTTTATGCATCATAAATATATCTTTTGCGAAAGCAAGTGAGAAATTCTGGTCGTATTTGAAGGTGGTGTTTTTTATAATGAAGTTTTTGTCTGTTACGAATATGTGGTAGTGTTTTCCGAGTTTGTCTTTTAATGTGTGTATGTCTTTAGTGAGATTTTTTACGACATAGTCGTTTGCTTTTAGTATCGTTTGTCTGTTTTTGTTGTACTCGTTTAAAATTTCTTCAAGAAAACTGGACGCAAGTGTGTAAATTTCATAAAAAACAAGTTTCTTTTTGGTATCAAACAGCTCTTTTTGCGAATTTATATACATTACGGCAATCAACAACAACCCTGCAACCAAAAGTGTGCTAAAACCGATGATTAAAAAAAACAGCTTTTTAATCTTTTCCCTTTTTTAAGGAAATTTTATCAAAACGGAAAGGTTTTAGAAAGGTTTTTTTGGTTTGATTAAAAGAAAAAAAGGAGAGAGTGTGAAAAAGAAATCTACATTCTTAAGTGGATTTGGAGAATTCTTATTTGGAATGTTGTTTTGGTTTGGACTGTTGATATTTCTGTTTGGTTGGGAAAATCTAAAAAATATTCTATTGTTTTTAATATTTATGTTAATAATCGGGGCGATTGTAGCAGTTTACCAGTTTATAAAAAAAATTATTGTGGGAGAAGTTAGAGATTTTAGAAAAGATCCGATGAACAAATCTGCTGAATGGAGCGATCAAATTTCATGTATGTTTTAAGTGTCATTTAAAAATTAGATTAAATGAAAAAGGAGAAAAATGAGGAGAGTTCTTAAGCTGGTTTTTTTTGCATCTGTTGTATTAATGTTTAGTGGATGTTTTGCAGATAAAGAAGAAGGTGTAAAGCAGTTTTACGAAGGTATGGAATATTATAACAGAGGAGATTATAATACTGCGCTTAAGTATTTTAAAGAATCATGTGATAATGAAATTCCCCAGGCGTGTTATAACATAGGAATTATTTATGAATATAAACTTAAAGAGTCTTTTACTAAAAAAGATGAAATTCTCGAAGCCTATCAAAAAAGTTGTGAATTAGGATATGAACAGGGTTGTAAAAAAGCGGAAAAGTTTGAATCCTGGGCAAGTATTATTGAAACAATTTTCATGTTTTTAGGTTTTATGGCTATAGCTTTCTTTTTCCCAAAACTTGTAGCCAATGTTTTTGATATAGATCTTAACTTAATTAATGACTTAATGAATAAAAAAAGGTAAAAAAATGAAAAAAATTTTAGCGCTATTTTTGTTTGTTGTTTTTTTGTTTGCAAATACGAATACGACTGTAAGTGTCAATACGGCTGATAATAATGTAACTCAACAGCAGGTTGAAAAAATAGAGCATGAGGATTTTGTTAAAAAATGGGAGTTTACTACATTCTGTACTCAGGAGAATTTACAAAACAATCCAATAAGAAAAATGCTTAATGAATTTATTGTGTTTTTAAAAGAGATGAGCGTAAAGAATATTTTGTATGCGATTCTTGCATTTCTTGTTTACTATTTTTTATATTTTCTGCTTGTGGTGATTTTGTTTGCAATAATTAAAATCGATCCGAGAATTATTGCGTTTATCGTACTGTTGCTGGTACCTGCGAGCGACTTGTACTATAATAACCCCCTTGCGATATTAGGGTTTTGGATTGACTGGATTTTAACGGGTATCAAACTGTTTTTGGCGATTTTCGGTATATATGTTTCAAATATCGGCAATCTGTTTATGATTATAGGGGGAGTTATCGGTGCGTTTGTTGTTTTAGGTCTGTTTGCCGGTGCGAAGGAAAGTTCTAAAGTAAAAAAAGCCATTGAGGCGGTTAAAGGGATATTTTATATCGTTGCAATGGCTGACGGGCGTCTTTCAAGACAGGAAGAGACGTTTTTAAAAAACATGATTTACAACTTTGCAAAAGAGATGGATATAGATACGAAAATAGCAAAAGAAATAGGTAAAAATGAAGCCGCTGAGGTTTCAGCCGACAATCTTGAAAAGTATATAAAAGATCTTGATGTGTTTTTTGAAAAAAATAAAAAACTGAAAAAATATCTTCTTGACGATCTGATTCAGTTTTCGTTAATTGATGGTCTGAATGAACAAAAAAAAGATCTTTTATACAAAATAGCTGATATTTTAGGTGTCGATATAGGGGATTTGGAAGAGTATATCAATCAAAAATTCGGTAATTTCAACCAGGAAACGGAAAACAGCGCTACAAATGATGACGTTTACAGGGTTTTGGGTGTTGATAAGGATGTGAGCTGTGATGAGTTGAAAAAGAAATACAGAGAACTTGCACAAAAATACCACCCTGACAAAATCAGTTCAAAAGGTCTTGATGAAGAGTTTGTAAAGTTTGCGGAAGATATGTTTAAAAAAGTTAATGACGCATATGAGTATCTTAAAAAGTTGAAAAACTGTAAATAAAAGCGGGGATTAAACGTTTTTTGCTTTTTTAGGATGACTTTCTCAAAATGGAAAGGTTCTAGAAAGAGTTTTTTGGTTTGATTAAATAAAAAAAAGGAGGAAGTGATGAAAAGAGTAACTTACAAATGGAGTGATATTTTAGGTTTAGTCGGATTTGCTGTATTTTTGGTGTTTATGATAGATATGAATGAAAATATAGAGCTGTGGCAAAAGAGGGCAATTGAAGCCGGTATAATTATTATAGGGCTGTTTTTGGCTTCGAGACAGAAAGTCGTAATCGATACTAAGACCGGATATATCACTTATCCTGTAATGTTGCTGTTTAGAGGGAGGATAAAACTTAGCGATATTGAAAGCTATGATGTTGAAGAAGAGCCAGACGTGGATGAAAACGGAAATGTAAGGAGAACATATCATTTAAACCTGTATGGCCCTTTTGGTTCTAAAACACTTAAATTTTCTTCAAGCAAAGAAGTTAAGAGTATGATCAACCACCTTAACAACATTTAATTTCTTTTTTTTCTTTTTATTCTCTTCTTATCTGCTTATTTTGTGCTACAATTTCTAAAACGTTATATAAATCTGTATATAACCAAATGAAGGCTTTGGGATGTTAATCGACAAATTTGACCGTAAAATAGACTATATCAGGGTATCTGTAACCAGCAGGTGTAACTTCAGGTGTCTTTACTGTATGCCAAATACCCCGTTTGAATGGGAGCCGCATGAGAATATTTTAAGATATGAGGAGATGTTTGAGTTTTTGCGTCTTGCGATAGACGAGGGGATAAAAAAAATACGCCTAACTGGAGGTGAGCCACTTTTAAGAAAAGATCTTGACGTGTTTGTAAAAATGCTGCATGATTACAGGCCTGATCTTGATTTGGCACTAACAACAAACGGATATTATCTTAAAGAATACGCCAAAAGGCTAAAAGATGCTGGGCTAAAAAGGGTAAATATGTCCCTTGACTCTCTAAAGCCTGAAGTTGCTGCAAAAATAGCACAAAAAGATGTGTTAAAAAGAGTAATACAAGGGCTTGATGAAGCATTAAAAGTCGGGCTTAAAGTTAAACTGAACACCGTGGTAATGCAGGGTATTAATGATACCGAGATATTAGATCTTTTGGAGTTTGCAAAAAACAGAGGGGTTAGTATAAGATTTATAGAATTTATGGAAAACGAAAGGGCCTATCCTGGGGTAAAAAGGGTTGATTCTAAAGAAATACTTGATAAAATAGCTAAAAAATACAAATTTAAAGAGCTCCCGAAAGACAACAGCGCAAGCAGATATTTTGAAACGGAAGACGGATATGTATTCGGTATAATCGAACCTCACAATGAAGATTTCTGTAAAAGCTGCAACAGGATACGTTTAACCGCCGAAGGGTATCTGATCCCGTGTCTTTTCTTTACGGAGAGTTATAATATCAAAGAAGCCCTAAGAGAAGGAAATATTCAAAAAGCTGCAGAAATTTTAAGAGAAGTCGTTGCCAATAAACCTGAAAAAAACGACTGGCAGGATGAAGAGGTCTCAACACGTGCGTTTTGGGAAACGGGAGGGTAAAAAATAAGTGAAAAGTGTAAAGTGTACAGTGAAAAATATAATATAAATACTAATACACAAATAACAAATAACAAATATACAAATATTCAAAAGGAGGGGAATGAGTGAAATAAGAAAAGCCGCAAAAGCCATAAAAGAAGCGAAGTATCTGCTAATAACCGCAGGCGCGGGTATGGGGGTTGACAGCGGGCTGCCGGATTTCAGGGGGGATGAAGGATTTTGGAAAGCGTATCCGATAGCCAAAAAACTCGGTCTTAATTTCCAGGCTCTTGCAAATCCGAGATGGTTTGATATTAATCCTCGTCTTGCCTGGGCGTTTTACGGCCACAGACTTAATATGTACAGAAACACCACGCCCCATGAGGGATTTAATATTTTGCTGAATATGCCTCACAGTAAATTTGTATTTACATCAAATGTTGACGGTCATTTTCAAAAAGCGGGATTCAGTGAAATGAAAGTTGTTGAAATTCACGGGAGTATCAATTATCTGCAGTGCAGTGAGCCCTGCAGTGACAGTATATGGGAAAATAACGAACATATCGAAATTGACGAAGAGAAGTTTGAAGCGCTCAATTATCCGCTTTGTAAACACTGTAAAACCGTGGCAAGGCCGAATATTTTGATGTTTAGCGATTTAAGGTTTGTAGATAAAAGAGTGGATTTGCAGCTTGCGAGATTTGAGTACTGGCTTTCCCAAATAGATGATAAACTTGTTATAATTGAGATCGGAGCAGGCAAGGCGGTGCCTACTGTCAGAAGAATGAGCGAGAGGGTTAAAAGAGGTTTTGACTCTACGCTGATTAGAATAAATCCCCTTGAAGCCGACGGCGCCGATATACAGATAAATAAAGGCGCACTTGAAGCATTGAGGGAGATTAAGAAATATTTATAAAGGAACAATATGAAAAAAACGTTATTATTGGGATTGGTATCGTTGGCTTTTGCATTTAACAGCGGTACGACATATACTTGCGATACCCTCGGAATCAGTTTTAAAGACAACAACAAAACCTACAATATCCCGAACAATGAAAAAACAAAAGATGATTTAAAAAAGAGTTTAAAAGAGCTTTATTCCCTAAAAATCAAACCTCAGGATAAAAGCGTTTTAGTTTTTGTGGCGGATAAAAACGATACACTTGATTACGTAAAGACACTTGATAAAAACGTGACTCTTTACAAAACAAAAGCGTCTGATCTGTTTATGCTGCTTGATCCTAACACCGAGCAGATTGGTATAAATATACCTTCTCAGCAAATGATAATATATTATCAGTGTAAATGAAAATATTTGTTTACGGAAGTCTGAAACAAAACAAAAAACTGCATACATATCTCAAAGGCGCAACGTTTTTGGGATATGCCGTAACTTCAAAAAAATATCCTTTAATCCTCAGTAAAAGCGGCTGGTATCCGTATCTTTTAGATCTTCCCGGTGTCGGTTATTATATAAAAGGTGAAGTTTATGATGTAAACTACAGCCTTTTAAAGCGTCTCGACAGGCTTGAAGAGGTGCCTCATTATTATAAACGAAAAAAAATAGCAGTAATATTAAACGGTAAAAAGATAAAAGCCGATACGTATTTTTACGCCAAAAAGAAAAAATTTCTTAAAAAAGATCTTTTGGAGGAGTTTTAGTTTAGATTCGGTTTAGTTTTGTAAAATAATATAAAACAAAAAAGGCTAAAATGAAAAGAAAAATCCTTATAGTCGAAGACGACGTGTCATTAAATGAGACGGTGAAAGAATTTTTGGAGCTTAACGGGTTTGAGAGCGTCAGTGTATACGACGGCGACAGCGCTTTAAGCAGGGCGTATGAGGAGAGCTTCGATATTATTTTGCTTGATGTGAAACTTCCCGGTATGAACGGCTTTGATGTTGCCAAGGAAATCAGAAAATTCAGCGATACTCCTATAATTTTCATTACTTCCCTTGACAGTGAAAAGGATATCGAAAAAGGCTTCTTAAGCGGCGGGGACGATTATATAAGAAAGCCGTTTTCACTAAAAGAGCTTAAACTCAGAATCGACGCAATTCTCAGAAGAATGTACGGAAACAGTGAAAAAGTGGATTTGGGTGAGGGGTTTGAGTTTGACGTTAAAAGTATGGAACTTTTAAAAAACGGTGAGAGCGTGCATTTAAAAACAAAAGTCGCCAAACTTTTAAATCTTTTTATAAAACACAGGGGAGAAGTGCTGAATAAAGAAAAAATCTTCAGTGAAATATACGATTATGAAGAAACTCCGAATGAAGCATCTTTAAGAACGTTTGTAAAAACTTTAAGAAGCATACTCGGAAATGATAAAATAGAAACAATAAAAGATGTAGGATATAAATTTGTTGGCTGAAAAAAGAAGTTTAAGAAGGTTTTTGCTTATTTACATTATCTCAACCCTTTTTCTTGTTGGGATTGGGGAGTGGTTTTATTATAAAGCAAAGTATCACGCAGAAATTGATTCTCAGGTTGCGGCACTCAGTAACGAGCTTAAGGTGTATCTGGCGGAAAACAAAGGTATGCTAAGAAGCCTGAGGTTTTCCAAAAACTACGATATCGGGGATAATATAAAAATAGCGGTCTATAAAGACGGAACATATATGTTCGGGAATTTTAAACCTGAAAAAGTCAAATGGAACAGGGAGTTCTGGATAGACGGAAAAAAGATCTATTATCTTTACACAATGCCTAAAAGATGGGGTAAAGTGGATATCGTCGTTACCAAGCCTGTGAATAAAGAAAAAATATCCGAGCTTAAAAAGCAGATAATCGTATTTAATGTATTTGTTGTGTTTATTGTAATAATAACGGCCTTTATTCTCGGTAAAATATTTTTAAAACCCCTTAAAAGCAGTATTGAAATGCTTGAAGATTTTATCCGTGATGCAACACATGAGATGAATACTCCTATAAGCGTAATCCTTACGAACATAGAGATGCTTAAAATGAAAAATATTGACTCAAAAGAGCTTCAAAGAATCGAATTTTCGGCAAAAAGGCTTGAAAAGATCTTTAAAGACCATGCGTTTGTAAGGCTGAATCATCAGCAAAAAAGGGAAATAATACCTATTAATTTAAAAGATCTGATTAAAAAAAGAATCGAGATTTTCCAGACGCTTCTTGAAAACAAAAAAATATCTTTTAACAAATCCTGTGAAGATCTTTATGTAAATGCCGACAGGGAAGATATGGTAAGGTTATAGACAATCTTCTTTCAAACGCAATTAAGTATTCGCCTCAAAACGACACAATCCACCTGTCTCTTAAAGACGGAATATTTTGTATAGCCAACAGGGGCGAGATAAAAGATCTAAATAAAATCACATCCAAATTCTACAGGGAAAACCAAAACGAAGGCGGTTTCGGGCTTGGACTTTATATTGTCAAAAAAATCTGCGATTATTACGGATTTGAGTTTAGTATCAAAAACGAAAACGGCTTTGTTAAAACTTCCGTAAACTTCAAATCTTCCTGAGTGAGTTTACATTCAGTTTATCTGCGTAATTTATAATTTCTAAAACCTTTTAAGGAGGGTGAAATGAAAAGAGTGATTATTCCTGTAATGGCTGCTTTTTTAAGTGTGCCGTTATTTGCAAACACACCTGTTTCTCCTATAGAAAGATCGGTTCTTGATATACAAAAATCGGCTCTTAGCATTAGGGAGAAAAAAGATCTTTTACATATGAGAGAAGAAGAAAAACTTGCACGCGATGTGTATCTTACACTGTATAAAAAATGGAAACTGCCGGTATTTAAAAATATAGCAAAAAGCGAAAGCTGGCATATGCATATGATTAAACTTTTGCTTGATAAATACAGCCTGTCTGATCCGGTGGCTAAGACGGGTGACAGGGTAGGTGTGTTTAAAGACGCCAAACTTCAAAAACTTTACAATCAGCTTGTTTCACAGGGAGAGAAAAGTGTGATAGACGCTTTGAAAGTGGGAGCGACAATCGAGGATGTTGATATTTACGATTTGCAAAAAGCTCTGGAAAACACCGACAATAAAGACATCTCAATTGTTTATCAGAACCTTGAAAAAGGAATCCGCAACCATATGAGGGCGTTTGTGGGAATTTTAAGAAGATACGGAAGCGATTATACGCCACAGTTTATCACACAGCAGGAATTTAACGCGATACTCGCAAAAAAACACGAAGCCGGAATGGTGAACTTTGCCAATTCATCTTCAAATGTAATTGAGGGCGAAGTGTTGAAAGTTTATAAACTTCCGGGGATTAATAAAAAAATCACATGGTGGATGATAGACGTAAAAACGAATAAAGGAATAGTGAAAGTTGCCGTAACTACGGACTTTTTGTATAAAAGTCTGAATATAAAACCGGGAGATACCGTAATCGTAAAAGGTTACAGCGGTATTTACAGTTTCGTAACATGTGAAATTGAAGATAAAACAAGCGGATTTAAACTCCAAAACAGATTTAAAAGGTGCAAAATTCAGTGAAAAATGAAAAGTGAAAAATGAAAAAGATAGGGTTTAGGATCAATTTTACAGTTGAAGAATTAGAAAATAAACCCCGAATAAAGATTAAAAGGAGACGATTATAATGAAAAGAAAATGGATAGATCTTTTACTCTTTTACGCAACGGTTATGATAATCATAAGCGGTATAGTTTTATATATTATGCCGCACGGACGTGTTGCGTATTTTACGGGATGGAAGTTTTTGGGCGTTGATAAAGACGGCTGGGACAATATACACGTAATTTTCGGATTTTTAATGGTAATAGTAGCCGTGTGGCATATTGTAATAAACTGGAAGGTTATGAAAAAATACCTGCTTCAAAAAGAGTCTTTCTTTGCTCTTTTGATTACGGCGGTTGTTACCGTGGGTACTATTGCAAACGTACAGCCGTTTAAGAGTGTGAGCGATCTTGAAGAGATGATAAAAGACTCTTGGGATGTGAATAACAAGGCTATTCCTATCTCACACGGTGAGCTTATGAGTCTTAAAGAGTTTTGCGAAAGACTGAATATCAACCTTGATGCGGCGGTTAAAAAATTAAAAAGTAAAAATTACACATTCAGCGTAAACGATACGCTTAAAACAATCGCCAAAAACAACAACACCACACCGGCGGATATTTACGAAGTTATCAAAAACGCCAAAACCGTAACCGCAATGCCCGGCAGCGGATACGGTAAAATGACGCTTGAAGAAGTGTGTAAAAAAGAGGGAATCGATGTAAACGAATGCCTTAATAAACTGCAAAATAAAGGCATTAAGGCAGGTCCTAAAGAGACGTTAAGAGAAATAGCGTTTCCTAACGGAGTGACTCCGATAGATATAATCGATATGATTAAAAAATAGTTTATATTTGGTTTAGGGTGATTAAATAATATTTTGAAAAAAGGAGATATAATGAAAATGAAATTTTTGGCGTTTATTCTTTTGGCGGTTAATCTTTTTGCACTTACACCGCAGGAGAAAAATGCACTTGAATATATGTATCAGGAAGAAAAACTGGCACGTGACGTTTATTACGAGCTTGGAAAATTATATCCGAATGTGAGGGTGTTTAATATCTACCGCTCAGAAACAATGCATGAAAACAGCGTTGCAAACGTACTGAATCATTACGGAGTGCCTCTGCCTGTAAGAGGGGACATGGTTGGTGAATTTGCAAACCCGGAGCTTCAGGAACTCTACAATGAACTTATGGCAAAAGGTAAAAAATCACTGAAAGACGCCCTGGAAGTGGGTATTATGGTTGAGGTTACGGATGTGGAGGATTTGGATAAATATTTAAATTCCGCTACTTCACCTGACGTGATTGCTTTGTTTAAGTTTTTAAGAGCCGGGAGTTATAACCATTATAACGGATTTAATAGAACCCTTATGGCAGTTACGGGTAAGGGTGCGTGCCAGCTGATGGACAGCAGATGGTGTAAAAATTATCCGTTTCAAAGAGGGGTAGGCAGATATTACAGAAACTACTACTGGTTTGCAGGCAGCGGAATGATGAGATAGCAGGAATTATTTTCCTGCTGAGAAATTGTAAAAATCAGTTCCGTTTTCATCATATACATCTATAAAACCTGAAATTGACTGGTTTCCGTCATTCCATCCGGCAACTAAAGAAAAGTTTACATCCCCCATACTCCATCCTTCTATATTAATTGGCATATTGTTTACATCCGAGTAGTTTATATCCAATGCGTGAGTGTATGTGCTGTTACCGAGATAGAGTGTGACTTCTCCTGTTGCGTTGTCGTTTATTTTGAATTTTATATAACCGCTTTTTACAGGTGTTTGGTTATTGTAATCCGTATAGTAAAGTACTCCGCCGTATGTACCGACAGTCGATGTGCTTAAAGTGTTTACGTAATCTTCCGCATCATTTGCGTTATAAAAAAGTTTTATAGATTCCGTATTGCTTGTTAATGTGATGTATTTATCGGTGTATTCACTAAAATAATACACGTTTGATGTGTTGTCGTCTTCTTTGATAGTAATTGCTGTTCCGTTAATTTCCAATGTATCGGTTTGTGAAGAGTCAGTATAATTGTAAGGAGTCACCAACAGTTCAGTGGCGTTTGCATCTACTTTGACTTGGTCTATTAAAAATTTTTTGCTTGAGTCATCAAAAAACGGAACATAAAATGTCTGATTTGCAAGCAGTTTTTTGATTTCATCACTCATTGACGCAAGAAGATTTGCTTTTGTTGTGTTAATATCAACCACACTTAAATTCAGATCCGTTTTTGTGTTTATTTCATCTATAATTTTTGTGATGTTTAATTCGTTTTGATCTTCCAAGATTTCTTTTTCAGTATCGGTAATTGTAATTCCGTTACTTATATTTTTGTCCGCGTCAAGTGACTGTAAAAGTTGTGCTACTGTAAGGTTTTCTTCAAAAAGTTTTGGATTTACATCAAGTACTGCACTTTGAGTCTGTCTTAATACGATACCGCCAAGGCTAAACGTACACACACTTCCCGTTTCATATTCAAAAGATCCGTCACTTCCGGTTATCCCGCTTTGGGATCCGCATACGTAATTTACATTTTGAATAGGTGCGTCAATGTAATAGGCTGTTTTAACTGATGTTGTGGTAGATGCTTCTTCACTGTCGCTGTCACTTCCGCAACCAATGATAATTAATGATGCGGTTAATGCGCTTAATAGTAATTTATATTTCATTTCATACTCCTTAAATGGTAAGTTAATACTATTTTAATACTTTTGGAGTAAAATGTCAAATTTATGTTAAATATGTATTAAAAATGTAAAATTATTGATAATGTAAAATTGTGGTTTTGTAATTTATTTAAAGCAGTAAAAGTGAGGAATTTATGAAATGCAGATGTTTTGAAGAGAAAAAAGGGGATTAAATAGCCCTTTTAAATTCAGGATAACTTTCAATCCCGCATTCGCTAACGTCAAGCCCTTCAACTTCGTTGTCTTCGTCGGTTCTGAATTTAACGATTTTATTTATTGCAAAAATAATAATATACGATGCAACAAACGCAAATACAGCCACAACCACAACACCTTTAATCTGAGCCGCAAGACTAACGCCGCTTCCCCAGATACCTGTAGCAACAGTACCCCAGATACCGTTTACAAGGTGAACTGAAAGAGCACCCACAGGATCGTCGATTTTTAATTTATCAAAAAAAGGAACTGCGTAAAATACAAGAGCACCGCCTATAGCACCGATAATAAGCGCCGCATAAGGACTCACAACGTCAGCTCCAGCCGTAATTGCCACAAGTCCACCAAGAGCACCGTTTAAAACCATAGTGATATCGAATTTTCTGTATTTAAGATATCCCAAAATCATCACAACAAGTCCGCCTATCAGACCCGCATTGTTTGTATTCATTACAACCAACGCAACAGTGTCGGCATTTTCTTTACTTGAAATGCTGCCTACACTTCCGCCGTTAAATCCGAACCAACCGATCCATAATAAAAACGCACCAAGCACAACAAGCGGAATGTTGCTTGCAGGAATAACTCTTACTTTTCCGTCTTTAGTATATCTTCCTTTTCTCGGTCCGATAATTAAAATAGCTGCAAGAAGCGCCCATGCACCTGTTGAGTGGATTACTGTACTTCCCGCTAAATCATGCATACTTGAAATATCAAGAATTGAGCCGCTAAGCATATTAGCACCCCATGTCCAGTTAACTACAAGCGGATAAATCAGTCCAGCCATAAAGAGTGTGAATATCGCAAGAGGTACTATTCTTGTTCTTTCACTTACACCGCCGCTCATGATGTTTACTGTTTTACCAACGAATGCCATCTGGAAAAGAAACGCCGCATACATACTCATGCTGCTTCCGTCCCATCCTCCGAACGCAAGAGTGTATCCCCAAAGGAAAAACACAAGGCTTGCCACGATATAAATCATTGTGTTTACTGTAAGCACTGCTGTTACGTTTTTAGTTCTTACAAGTCCGGCTTCAAGCATAGCAAATCCCGGAACCATAAGGATAATAAGCGTAAACGCAAACAGTGCGAAAAAGGTATCAATTACCCATGCAAAGTCCATATTTGTCTCCTTTTAATTTTCTTATCTACTTAACTACTTCACAACTTATCTACTTCTCTACTTAAGTACTTAATTACTTACTATATCGCTTCTTCGTCTTCTTCACCCGTTCTGATTCTGATAACTTTCTCAACAGGCATTACGAAAATTTTACCGTCACCGATTTTTCCTGTTCTTGCTGATTCGCTGATAGTTTCAATAACTTTTTCAACATCATCGTCAGCCACTACAAGTTCGATTTTTACTTTCGGCAGGAAATCAACGATATACTCCGCACCTCTGTACAGTTCAGCATGTCCCTGCTGTCTTCCGTGACCTTTTACTTCACTGATTGTCATACCGTGAATACCGATATCCACCAAAGCCTCTTTAACATCATCAAGTTTAAAAGGCTTGATTACCGCTTCGATTTTTTTCATATACGCTCCTTTTTTTGATATAGTGTAATTGTATTAAACAACAGGGATGGTTGGTAATTAAAAAGTGATTAAATTTTATACAAAATGCTCTCGGATGAAACACTCTTAGACTTTTGATGAGCATTTATAAACTTAAACAAGTTTTTGATTATGCTGATAAAGATGTGTTATTTGTTCTAAAAGATTAGCGAAATTGTAAAAAAAGTATTCGTTTATTTTTTTTCGGAAGATTACATCAGTGATGAAAGAATGAAAAAACAGGGGAGGAGATTTATAAAATCTTAACTTTTTGAATTAAAAGTTCGGCCTGTTTAAGGGCTTCTTTTGCTTCTTCATCACTAACTAACAGTACTCCCATTCTTCTGCCCGGATGTGCTTCCGGTTTTCCGA
>Ga0256843_1001056_pt1 | contig 22356 bp, 19 predicted proteins | sample AlvinellametaG_FD_191572 | JGI IMG/M metagenome (GOLD analysis project Ga0256843, IMG submission 191572) | Pompeii worm associated microbial communities from hydrothermal vent at the East Pacific Rise, Pacific Ocean - Alvinella | ecosystem: Host-associated > Annelida > Integument > Unclassified ... | reverse complement strand
TGTAACACAACTAGAAAAGCATCAAATAGGTTTACGTTTGCCAAAGTATCTCATAGATGAAGTCGATAGTTTTACCCAAGAGTTTGCTGTCAATCGTACAGATATTGTTATAGAAGCTCTACGCTCTTACCTAGCCGAACAAAAAGCAAAGCTTTTTTATGAGAGTTTAGCCACCTCAACAAAAGAAGCAAAAGAGATGATGAATGGAGCGTTAGAAGAGAGTAGCTTAGGAGACCTTATAGATGAACTTGAAAATCATACCCACTCCTGAGTTTCAAAAATCTGTAAAAAAACTCTTTAAACGCTACAAGCTCATAGCTAAAGATTTAGTCCTACTAGAAAAAGAGCTGAACCAAAACACCCATGCCGGCATAGACCTAGGAAACCACTGCTTCAAGTTTCGACTACCTAACTCCTCTGTACCTACGGGTAAAAGTGGTGGCTTTAGGGTTATCTATTTTCTCAAAACAGAAGAAGCCATCTATCTTTTGGCTATCTATTCTAAGAGTGATTTGGAGAGTATTGATGAGAAGAGGTTGGTGGAGATTATTTTAGGGAATGGGTTGATTTAAATATAAATCAGTCTACCTATCCCCATAATGTCCACCAATAGCAAAAATATGTACAGATTCATCATTGAAAGCATAGATGAGTCTCTCTTTTTGTGAGATGCGTCTTGAGTATAGTCCTGCTAGAGAGTGTTTGAGCTTTTCGGGTTTTCCGTAGCCTTGTGATGGGTCTTCGTCTCTGAGTAATTGTTTTAAAATCTTTCGTAAGTTTTTATGCAACACTTTGTCTTTTTCACGCAAGGTTTCATACACTTCCCATGTACTCCCCTCAAATACTAAAGAACGCACTATGCATCACTCTCTAAATCTAGTTCTTCAGCTGTAGGTGTGTAGCCTTTTTTCTTTTTATAGGTAACAAATGATGCTTCTATCTGCCCCATAAGAGAGTTATTGTTTAGTACATACAAGGTCTCTTGTTCACGGCTGTAGTCTTCTAAAGAGAGTACCACAAATGCTTCTCCATTTTTACGACTGACGGTTAATGGTTCATGGTTTTCTATGGCATCATCTACATAGTGTTTTAAGTTTGCTCTAAATTGATTGACAGATAAGGTCATAGTAACTCCTTTTGGCTAAGTCTATTATTGTACCGTAATACGGTACTGTTGTCAAATAGAGTTTAAAGAACCAATGTTCCGATACATCCTCTTCTACACGTTTTCTACTTCTTTCTGAAGTTATGTTAAGATACGACAAAAAGATACCATAAGGAGATACAATGGCATATAACCAATTAACACAAGAAGAGAAGAGAGTCATCTTAGACAAAGGGACTGAACGCGCATTTACAGGAAAGTTTTGGGATGCTAAAGAAGATGGCATCTATGTATGTCGTCAATGTAACGCTCCACTTTTTTCTTCTGAAACCAAGTTTGACTCTGGTACGGGCTGGCCAAGTTTTGACGACTCTGTAGAGGGGGCTGTCAAAGAGGTACCCGACGCAGATGGACGACGTGTAGAGATAGTCTGTGCCAAGTGTGACGCACACTTAGGACACGTCTTTAAGGGAGAGAGAATGACACCAAAAAGTGTAAGACACTGTGTCAACTCTATCTCATTAGAGTTTAAAAAGAGTTAGGCAATAAACACCTTGCCTACTCTATGGATTTTAGATGCTCTGTCATCGCTTTAGGCTTCACAAAGCCTGTTAAAGTCTTCTCTTTTAAGTAGTGATTGTTCTTGTCAAAAAAGAGAATGTTAGGCGCACCAAAAAGTTGGTACTTTTTGAGTAGTGCCTTATCTTCATCGGTGTAGTCTGTCACATCGATGTGTATGAAGGTAAAGCGTTTGAGCTGCTCTTTTACCTTTTCGTTAGGAAAGGTAATCTCTTCTAACTCTTTACACGAAGCACACCCAGCTTTGTAGATATCTATGATAACGAGCTTACTACTAGCTTTAACCTCTTGTGTTAAACGTGCGATGGAGTAGCCCTTGTCACCCTCAGCACCACTTGGGAGTAAACGACTAAGCATCAAAAGAGCCATAATGAGCATAAGCACTCCAAAGAACTTAGAGACCATATTCATCCAGCCTCCTGGTTTAGGAACAAACCGGCTTGCTCCAGCACCTACAAGTAGCAGAGGTACCCCTGCTCCTATACCCATAACAAAGAGTGCCACACCCCCAAGCAATGCTTTACCCGTAAGGACAATAAACAAAATTGCCCCACTAATAATAGGTGCCGTACACGCCCCAACAATGAGCGCAGAGAGTGCCCCCATAATGGCAGTACCTATAAGCCCTCCATTGCTTCCAGCACTGTCACTGACACCATTGAGTTTGGCTTGCCACGAAGCAGGAAGTGCCAACTCAAAGTGTCCAAAGAGTGAAAATGCTAATGCCAAAAATATACCCGCTACAGGTACGATGACCCATGGGTTATTGAGGTTGGCCTGCAAGTCAAAGTCAAGAAGACCCGCCACCACCCCAATGAGGGCATACATCAGTGCCATAGAAGTCACATAGACCAATGAAATCATAATCGCTTTTGACTTCTTCACCTCTCCATCTTGGTTGGCTTGCTGTAAAATAATAGAAGACAAAATAGGAATCATCGGTAAAATACATGGGGTTAATGCCATCAAAAGTCCTGCTATAAAAAAGAGTAACAAAACAAACATCCAACTCTCATTGGCTAGGGCATCGGCAATTTTATCGGTGTTTCCACTCTTGGCAAGAGAGGAGAGTTTATCAAAAAAACCTGCTTCTTCTAACGCTTTAAATTCAAACTGTTTTTTAATGGGTTGGTAACAAATACCTGCATCTGAACAGCCCTGAAACTCTACTTCAAGTGTGTAGTCCCCTTTTATTTTTTCAGCAATACTTTTTAAAGGAATAGAAACTTCTAATGCTTTAGCATAGACTTTGTCACCATCTATCTCAAAAGGTGTAGGCTTTTGCACCTCTAATTCCAATTGCGTAGGAGAGACAATGCGGTAGTGTACGGTATCTTCATAAATATGTATTTTATCTGCCATTGTAATGCTTATTACAATACGGTCATTTTCTTGCACTGCTGTGGTATGAAATGCCTCTTCAGGGGGTAAAAAAGTTTGCACTTTTAATGCACTACTAAAACCGCCAAGTAGATTTATTGTAAACATAAGACTCACAAGAAGTAACTTTTTGAGTAGTTTATTCATTTTCTCTCTTTTGTTTTAAAGTTTATATAGTAATTTATTGTACTATTTGTGTATAAGCAGTGTAATAGTAACAAAAAAGTATTAACACTTCATAAAAGGTTTTAAAAATGGCAAATCATCTTAAAAATGAACACTCACCCTACTTACAACAACATGCTAATAACCCTGTAGACTGGTACCCTTGGGGAGATGAGGCATTTGAAAAGGCACGCAAAGAAGACAAAGCCATCTTCTTAAGCATTGGCTACAGCGCTTGTCATTGGTGCCATGTTATGGAAAAAGAGTCTTTTGAAGACAATGAAACTGCTGCGCTACTTAACAAACACTTTATTGCCATTAAAGTAGATCGTGAAGAGCGTCCTGACATTGACAAACACTTTCAAGAGGTCTATCAACTCATGAACGGACGTCCAGGGGGGTGGCCAACTTCTCTTTTTTTAACCCCTGACTTAAAACCTTTTTACTCTGCAACCTACATTCCCGATGAGCCACGTTATGGTATGATGAGCTTCTCTTCTCTTTTAGAGATTATTGCAGACAAATACGACCACGCAAGAGAGGTACTCATAGAAGAAGCCAATAAAATTCTTTCGCACCTCAACAAGACCCAGGAGAGCATTCAAGCTACTAAACTTGACGCAAGCATTATCTCTCGTGTAAGTGAACAAGCCAAACAACTCTTCGATGCACAAAACGGAGGCTTCAACAAAGCCCCTAAGTTTCCACAAGCCTCAACCCTTGATTTACTTTTAGATCTTTACCGATTGACCAAAGACAAAGAGACACGTGATATGGCGCTACACTCTCTTACTTCTATGGCAAAAGGCGGATTACGAGACTTGGTAGATGGGGGATTTTGTCGTTACTCTACCGATGATGAGTGGCTCATACCACACTTTGAAAAAATGACCTACGACAATGCACAACTTAGTGAAGTCTATCTCAAAGCATATCATCTTACGGGAGAGGAGTTTTACAAAGAGGTTGCCTTTGAAACCTTAGACTTTATGCTAAATACCATGCAAGAAGATAATCTTTTCTACTCTGCTTCTGATGCCGACACCGAAGGAGAAGAGGGAAAATACTTTGTTTACAGTTACGACAAAGCCCTCAAGTCTTTTGAAAAAGCAGGCATTCCCCAAGAGGCACACGAAAAATTAGCCAAAGCCTTACATATTACGAAAAAAGGAAATTTTGAAGGCAAAAACATTGTACGGATTGAGACACCCGCTCAAATAGAGATTCCTTACTATAAAGAAGCCATTCTAGCTCTACGTAAACGTAGAGAGAAAAGAATTTATCCATCCATAGACAAAAAAGTTTTGGTCTCTTGGAACGCCATGATGGTCAAGTCACTCTTTAAAGCCAGCCGTGTAGATGCACGATTTTTATCTCCAGCCATAGCATCTCTTGATGCACTACTTGAAAGTATGTATATCCATTCCGAACTCTATCACTCTACACTCATAGGAAAAACACCTAAAATCAAAGCCTTTTTAGAAGACTATGCCTACCTAGCAGATGCCCTCATTGAAGCCTATGAGAGTACTCTTAATGAAATCTATCTTGTCACTGCAACCAAATTATGTAACAGTGCCATAGAAAAATATTTTGACAAAGGACGATGGAAGTTTTCACGTGGTGAGTTTGAAACTGATGCAGAGACCTATGACAGCTCCTACCCCTCCTCTTTAGCTACCATGCTCCACGCACTCCATAGCATCTCTTCTTTGGTAGATGGTATCTATAAAAAATTTGTCTTCAAATCGTTAGAAGTTTGTTCCTATGACGTTATGCGTCAACCCATCTCTACCCCACGTTTAACACGTATGGTCATTCGTTATCTACAGGATGACATTATTGTAAAAGCAAAAGCGGAAAAACTACAAGCACATCTTACAAAACTAGACACACTAGCACATCCTTTTTCCTTATTTAAAAATGATACCAACGATGGCTTTATGCTTTGCAATTCAAACAGCTGTTTTGCACATGAAAAGAATTTTTCAGGCATTGAAGAAATTTTAGATAAACGCTAAAATTTATTATGTATTGATAATTACTATCATTTTAACAACTTTTAAGGCGAAAAGGAGTAAATTACTCCTATTCATATTAAATGAGAATAGTTTTCATTTTAAACCAAGGAATATTGTATGCAAAAGATTGTCGTAGCATTGGCAGGACAACCCAATGTAGGGAAATCTTCTCTCATTAATGCCATCTCCAACGCGAAGTTAAGAGTAGGAAACTTCTCTGGTGTTACAGTAGACAAAACTGAAGTGGAGTTTACTCTTTGTGATGAAGTGACATGTACCAATTATGAAGTACATATTATTGACCTTCCTGGAGCATACTCACTTACAGAGTACACCATTGAAGAAAAAGTGACTAAAAGCTTTTTACAATCAGACGAATATGATGTTATTGTCAATGTCATAGACTCAACCAACCTTCAACGAAATCTTCTTTTTACCACTCAACTTCTCGAAACAGGTAAAAAAGTGGTTGTAGCACTCAATATGAGTGATGAAGCAGACAAAGAGGGGATCATTATTGATGAAAAACAACTCTCTGCTATTCTTGGTGTTCCGTGTATAAAAACTTCTGCCACAGACAAACGTGGTGCCAAGGCACTCAAACATGCCATTGCAAAAACATTTGAAAAAGAACAAACCACCGCAAAAGTAATCTACTCTGACTTCATAGAAGAAGAAATAGACAATATTGTTACTTTTATGCAAGAGAAAAATTACAAAAATACCCTACCCTACCGTCACCTTGCCGTCAAACTTTTACAAGAAGATGAAGAGGTGTATAAAAAAATGCATGAAGACCCCATCTGGATAGAACTCCTGCCCATTGTACGTGACAGCTTACAACACATCTATCTGCATACCAACACCAAAGACCTCAACGAAATTTTTGCAGATGAACATTTTGCCTTTGCAAAAGGTGCCAAAATGGAAGTAATGGCAGTTAAATCTATGCGTGCAAAAAACCTTACACAAAAAATAGACAACCTGCTCATCAACAAATTTTTAGGGATTCCTCTCTTTCTCTTCTTTATGTGGACACTTTTTCAACTTACCTTTGAACTTGGAAGTATTCCTATGGATACCATTGATACTGCTTTCACATGGCTAGGTGAACAAGCCAAAAATATGTTAGGTAATGGTGCGCTAGGCTCACTTGTAGCCGATGGAATGATTGCTGGGGTAGGCGCGGTCATGATGTTTTTACCCAACATTGTCATCTTGTTTTTAGGCATTGCCCTACTTGAAACCACAGGATACATGGCACGTGTTGCTTTTTTACTTGATGGATTTTTTCATAAGTTTGGCCTACACGGAAAGAGCTTCATCCCCCTTGTGACTGGTTTTGGTTGTTCAGTTCCAGCCTACATGGCAGCACGTACCCTTAAAAATGAAAAAGACAGACTCATAACCCTTTTTATTATCGGCTTTATGTCCTGTGGTGCTAGGTTACCCATCTATGTCCTTTTTGCTGGTGCATTCTTTGGAAAAGAGCATGCTGGGAATATCTTATTTATCATCTACATCTCTGGTGCAATTTTAGGACTACTTATGGCAAAAGTACTCAAAACCTTTGTCTTTAAAGGTGATGATGAACCCTTTGTTATGGAGATGCCAAAGTACCGCCTTCCTTCACTCAAACTCATCTTGCACACCGTCTATGGACAAGCAAAATCCTATATGAAAAAAGCTGGTACCTTCATCTTAGGTGCTGCTGTTCTCATCTGGTTTGCAAGCAACTACCCCAAAGTTGAAGCCCCAACTACCCTAGATACCAACCAAGTCAAACTCTATGAGCTTGAACACAGCTACTTAGGTATTATAGGTCATGCCTCAGAACCATTTTTTGCTCCATTGGGTATGGATTGGCGTATGGCTGTCTCTCTTGAAGCTGGTCTTGCAGCCAAAGAGGTAGTTGTCTCTACTCTTGGTGTTCTCTATGCTCTAGGTGATGAAGTCGATGAAGGAAATGATGGGCTTATTGCACAAATTAAAGCCAATATTCCTTTTGCTTCTGCCATTGCATTTATTGTCTTTGTGATGATTTACTTGCCATGTCTAGCTGCCTCTATGGTCTTTGCAAAAGAAGCAGGTGGGTGGAAATACTTAGTCTACCTCTTCTTTATGACAAGTTCCACCGCATGGATACTGAGCTTTATAGCCTACCATATTACTTTAGCACTAGGATATTAAATGAAGTTAACGCAGCTAGAAAAAGGGCAAACCGCCACCATTTACAAAATTGATGCAGACAAAGCACTCAAAGATAGATTTAACTCTTTTGGTGTAATGCGTGGCGAAACACTGTGTGTAAAAGGGTGTTCCTTAGGCAAACAAACCATTGAAATTGAAGTAGGATCTACACTCATCGCACTACGTGCAGATGAGGCAGAAAAAATTGAAGTCACACTTAGCTAGCTAAGATGATTTCTTTGGCATACTTTTATTGTTCTCCATAGTAGGTGTTATTTTTTTCACCTCTTTAAGCTTTTTCTTTGCCATCGTAATCTCTAACTTACCAGAAACATACTCCGTTTTCATGGTAGCTATATCTGCGTCTTTAGGTAATGTCACACGCTCTTGGTACATACGCATAGCGTTGCTACTTACATAGCCATTACTACTTTTATGTTCTTCTTTATGAATCACTTTTGCCTGAATAAAAAGCACTCCATCTTTTATCTTTAGCTCAATTTGATTCTCTTTACTTTCTGGAATATTCGTAGTCAATGCATATGAACTACCTCTATCTACAAAAGTACTCTTTTGCATTACTTTATAGCTATTTACAGGAAGGAGTTGATTGCTGTTTCTCTCCTGCATTCGTGTATGCATACGCATAAACATCTTATCCATCTCTTGTTGCATCTGCATCATCTCTTTAAAAATATCATCACCAAAAGGATCTGAAAAAAAAGAACTATTTGCACTGATGCTCAACGTTGAAAATAATGGAAGCATCCACATTGCTATTTTTTTACGGTTCATTTGAAGCTCCTTATATTGTTTTTCATATTATAAATCCAAAGGTTTAACCATTTGTAAATCTTAAAAGCATACCTTGGCTGTAAACGCTACACTTTGTAAAGTTTCAAATAAAATAGCATCCAACACGTGACAAAATTACTATATCAAGCTATACTCACGTATGTATAAAGAGAGCCTAAAAATATTTCTAGGAGATTTAAAGAACGCCTTTAAAGACCTCCTTCCCATTATTATTGTTGTTGCCCTATTTCAAGGGGTTATTATTCAGTCTATGCCTGAAAATGTAAGTTCCATTGTCATTGGGCTTAGCATTGTTGCTGTAGGACTTGCCCTATTTATTCGTGGACTTGAACTAGGTATCTTTCCCATTGGAGAGGGGTTAGCTGTTGACTTTGCTCGCAAGGGTTCAGTCTTTTGGTTGCTTACCTTTGCCTTTACCATTGGTTTTTCAACCACAGTAGCAGAACCCGCCCTCATCGCTATTGCCAACAAAGCAGCCCTTATTTCTCACGGGCTTGTAGATGCCTTTTGGCTTCGTATGACCGTAGCACTCTCTGTAGGGTTTGCCATTGCACTTGGAACCTTTCGTATCTTAGTAGGACATCCTATTTGCCTACTACATCATCTCTGGTTATGTATTGGTTGTCTTGGTCACGTTCTTTGCACCTAAAGAGATTATTGGTTTAGCTTACGACTCAGGGGGAGTCACAACATCAACAGTTACTGTACCTTTAGTTGCCGCCTTAGGTATTGGGCTCTCTTCAAGTATTAAAGGGCGTAACCCAGCCATCGATGGCTTTGGACTGATCGCTTTTGCTTCAACTTACCCCTATGATATTTGTACAGGTCTATGGTATTGTGGTTTACAATTTTATGGATGCACCTGTAGTTATTGAAACCGTCAAACAAACGGTAAAACACCTTGAAGAAGTCACTGTTATTCAGCACTTCTCTTTTGTAGATGCCCTACTAGACCTACTTGGTGTCATTAAAGATGTAGCACCCATTTTAACGGTTATCTTCTTTTTTCAATACATCATTATTAAAAAACCCGTTGCACACTTACATAAAATCATTGTAGGTATTGTAATGGTTATTTTAGGACTTTATGCCTTTATTGTTGGGCTTGAGATGGGACTTTTCCCTATTGGTGAGAGCATCGCTTTCTCTCTTACCTCCATGGGGAACAATGCACTCATCTACCTCTTTGCTTTTCTCATAGGATTCTCAACCACAATGGCTGAACCTGCCCTACTTGCCATTGCTATGAAAGCCGAAGAGATAAGTGGTGGGACACTCAAACAAAATGTACTACGCATCATTGTCGCTTTTGGTGTGGCAGTGGGTATCGCCCTTGGAGCATATCGTTTGGTCTCAGGTGATCCAATCCATTACTATATTATCGCAGGGTATACTATGGTTATTCTCTTTACCTATTTTGCACCCAAGTACATTGTACCTATTGCGTACGATTCAGGAGGGGTAACCACCTCTACAGTTACGGTTCCTCTTGTTGCAGCACTAGGGCTAGGACTGGCAGAAAATATTGAGGGTCGTAACCCTCTTATTGACGGCTTTGGACTTATCGCATTTGCCTCACTCTTCCCTATGCTTACTGTTATGGGGTACGGTATCTATGCCGACTATAAACTAAAAAAGGAGCCATCATGAAATTTGTTGCACTTGTTGCAGTCGTTCAAGACAAAGATGAAGAAGAAGCCATTAAGGTAGCTAAAGAAGCAGGGGCTGGTTCAGTCACTATTTTACACGGTAAAAATATCGGACTTAAAGAGAAAAAAGTCTTTTTTGGACTCACACTAGAAGAGAATGTCTCTGCACTTCTTTTCATCTTACCAAGAAAACTCTCTATGCAAGTGATGAAAGCCCTTAGAGTAAGATTTGAGCTAGACAACCATGAAAACAGTGGCTTTGCATTTACCATGCCCTTAAGTCATGTTGCAGGACTAGACACCGATGAACTTCATACATTTGAAGACAATATTAAATCAATAATTTAGGAGAAACCATGTTAGTAAATGAAGTTATGACCCCAAAAGAGACCATCATTACCATCTCACCAATGGCAACAGTAAGAGAAGCCCTAAAACTTATGAAAACACATCATGTGCGCTCCATTGTTGTAGAAAAAGCATCACCATCTGGTGCATATGGTTTGGTCACATTTAAAAATATTTTACAAAGTATTGTAGCTGAAGATGGTGACATTGACCTGCTCAATATTTACGACATTGCAGCCACACCTGCTATCTCTGTTTCTGCTAAACTTGATGTTAAATATGCAGCTAAAATGATGGTAACAAGTAGCATCAAACGTCTTCTTGTTATTGACGACAACGAGATTTATGGTATTTTAACAATGACCGATATTATTGGTGTATTAATGGATAGTGTAGAGTAATTTCTATTACTCCCTTTTTACTGCCCTCTCATTTTTTTGGACTAGTAGCTTCTTCTCTATTTTTCAATACAACATTACCTAAAACATACATATACACTATCTAAAATAATAAAAAAAGGGGGGAGTTATTGTAGTTCAGATATAAGGTAAAGTACCTTATATCTGAGAAATGAGATATCCTAAAAAAGTATTACATGTCTCACTGCTATAAGCCATGCTTTTGGATCTAATGTTTTAAAAGTAATTAATTGCTTAACCCCTTCACCTCTTCCATTAAATGATAGTATCTTAAATACATATGATGTATCTACTTCAAGATTTTCAAGCGTATAGCTTGTAACATTTGCACCTACTACAGCAATCAAATTATTATCTAAATCATAGATTTTATATCCATACTCATCGCTAGTATTATCTGACCAATGTAATACTGCACTATCTACAGTAATATCACTTACTTCTGTAACACTCACACTAGGTTGTGGTGCAGGTGTTGGTGCAGGTGTTACAGTACCTCTACCTTTTCCTGCCAAATAGAATGGCATAATTACCGTAGAAACATTAGATTTTACTGATGACTTATCAATAACATCATAATCAAATGTTACATTTGTCGTAGGATCATATGGATCTGCACACAATAAATCATTGTCAAAATCATTGATAACATCACCCACATTTACAAGCGCTCCATTATAATATAATGTTGCATTATTTGGGAGTGTTAAAAGTTCAATTGTATTTGGTTTACCATCTTCTTTATCACTATAAACCAAAGTAGGAACAACAAAACAATCGTCATTTGGTCTATTTGCTTCAGTATCAGCAGTAATGTCTTCAGAAACTGGCGCTTTATTAATTCCTAAATCAACATTAGGAACATCATCTACTTCTACACATACCTTAATCTTACCATTTGCTGCACCATCTGTACCATCACCACTAGCATTAAGGTTTTCACCTGTATGGTTCCAATGAGCAGGAAGCACAACAGATGGAGCAGATTCACCCTCTGTACCACTATTTGTACTAATCATCACCGTATAACATCTATTTGAATGAATCCCATCTTCATCAGTAAAGAGATAAGTACCATCTGAATTTAAAGCTCTTGATGCCATAACAATGCCATCTTCATCAAGTAGTGTCACATAAATTACTTCACCATCAGCACTGTCAATTGCTGTACCATCAACATTTCCATTACCATTACCATCATCAAAAAGTGTCCCTGAAATCTCTGGTTGAGCAGAAATAAATCCAAAGTCCACAGTCATATGATCTTTTGTATTGACGTTCACAGTTGTACCAGTTGCATCATGTGTCATGTTCTCTTCAGAAGTTGTATCATCTACATCATTGTCATCAGATCCATCTGCAGGTGAAGTCTCGGATGGTGTGTCTGTTTTCACTGTACATTCACCAGTATTAGAAAGCAGTGTAAATTCATAAATACCATCAGAATTAGTAGTCGTCTCTGCTTCATATCCATTTTCACAACTAATAGTTACAGTATGGTTTTCAACAGGTGTCACATTTCCAGTACTTGCATTTCCATCATTGTCATCTTCAATCCAAACTAAATTACCTACTTTTACGGTAGAGGTAATTGCGAAATTAATCTCATCTATATTTTCATCTTTTACAGAAACTACAATAATCCCATCTGCATTGTCATCTGTACCTTCTGATGCACCAATATTCTCACCATCAGCATTTACACAGCCTCCTGGTAAGACTGCAGAAGGTGCATCATCGCCTTTGCTTCCTTCTGTTTGAGAAAGAATTAATGTATAGTCTGTATTATCTTCAAGTCCATCAGCACTATAGAATCCATAGTTTCCTTCTTCATCTAAAGCTTTAGATGCAACTACTTTGTTATCTGTATCGACTAAGTTAATATATAATTCTGTTGTACCATCACAACTATACTGAACACCTTCACCATCTACTGTATCATTACGTGTACTGTCATAAAAAAGTTTTCCTGAAATAAAGACTGTATTAAATGGCGCTTCAAAGAGTGCTTCATTTGATTCTCTACAAGCTTGATCTACAACTGTATAGGTAAATGTTGTTTTCACATCACCATCATCTGGATCAATTTTAAAGTTTGCAAAATCTGGAGATACTATCATATCATCTTCAGCTACTTCTGAACCATCATAATACAACTTACCACCAGAAATTCTTACAATACGAATAGAAACTTCTGTACTCTGCTCAAAGTCATCAATAAATGCTGCAGTCTCTGTACCATCAGTTATAAAATCAACTTGCACTTCATCCCCTGGATTTAACTCTATCTCTCTTTGGTAAGCATTTGCAGTAGGTACTTTATTGATTGCAAAATCAAGTTTGTCAATATCTTCTGTTTCTACTTGAACATCAACATATCCATCTAAATCACCATCTGGTGAAGTTGTATAGGTTTCCCCTTCATATTTCCAACCTTCAGAAAGTACAGCAGAGGGTGCGTCATTACCGACAATACACTCATCTGTTGTGAGAAGCATTCCATACATTGTGTTAGGATGAATATTAGTAAAGAAATCATATGCACCATCAACTACTACTTGAGTTGCTACAACCACACCATCATCGTCTAAAAGACAAGCATTAAGTGCTTTACCATCAATCTCACTAATTACTTCACCATCAATATCATCATTCGTATCACAATCTGCTTGGTCAGTACCATCTTTATCATCATAGACAGTACCTTTAATATGTAAAGGTTTACATACCGCAAACCCTGTCATAGCCAATGCTGAACGTGTTTGACAAGGAACATCAGGCCCTGCACTATGTGTAATTACTAATTTTTTAATTGGTACAAAATTTGATGTTAAAACAATATGTCCATTTGTAGCATTTGGTGTTGTACCTTCACCTGTAATAAAGTCTCCTTCACCAGCATCATACTCATCTTTATCCGTATGAACAATAGCATTTTCATCTTGAATCAAACCAGTACCACTATCACCAATTTTAGTTTCAATCGCTACTTCATTATCATTCTCATCATAAGCAACAACTTCTATACCATCTTGCCATTCCCACTCAGAGGCATCTCCTCTTACATCACCAGAATCTACATCTCTAATACGCCAGTTATCTAAAACAACTGAAGTATTAAAATCAACTGTAAGTACAGATTTTTGTCCTGACTCTAATTCATAACCATGACTTGTACATCCCGCACCATCATCATTGTTCCAATTCCCATCCCCTGGATCTGTTTGATCTCCAAGATAAAGGGTTAAATAAGGTTCTCCAAATGCTGCTGATGTACCAGAACCTGAATCATTATCTGCATCTGTATCATAAAATTGAGTATCTGGATTATCAATATGCATTGAGACAGTTACTGTATTACCACTTACTGTTTCTACATCAGTTAAATCTCCGTCAAGCAAATCATGCCATACTGTTGCACTACTCACGTTTGAACCTTCCCAAGTAATAGAAGTAGGATTCGCACAAACAGCTACATCTTTTGGATCACGGTCTTTCTCTCCTGGAATAGTATATGGAAAGTCTTTATCACTACAAGTACCATCTGCACTAGTACCTTCAGAGAGTGTAATGGTTACACTTGAACCTGGTTCACTCCATACACTACCATCAGGAATATCTGTATCTGAAGTATCAATACTCAATGTTACATCACCTGCTAAAACATTTTCTAAGGTAAAGTCTCCGTTCTCATCTGTTTCAGTTGTATATGTATTACCATAGGCATCTTTTACATTCAATGTAATATGTGCTGGAGCTTCTACATCTGTATCATTAAATATTCCATCTTCATTGACATCTTCAAATAACTTTCCAGTCACACATCCACGTGCAGGCAAAATACCAAAGTCTAAAGAGTGATCACTTGATGCTGTTGTAGTAAATGTAAATTTATTATAATCCCCATCCGCAGCAGCATCATTATCAATCGTATCATTGTCATCACCATTTACATTCTGCTCAGAAGCATCTTTATCATTTACATCTGACTTTTTAATGCTAAGCTCACACGACAAATCAGCACTGATTGTCTTACCATCATTTAAGTTTACATTATCTAGCCCACCAAAATAGTAGTGACCATTTTTATCTGTAAGTGCTACACCATATTCAACTTGAGGATCCCCACAAGAGAGTGTGACATTTACCTCTTTAAATGGTGGTTCATTTGGATCTTGGATACCATCTTCATTTAAATCCATCCATACATAGTTACCTAATTCAATTGGAGCTGGGTCACAAAGAAGCTCAACATCTCCCATACCACCTGCTTTTGAACCAAATGGTTCACGCTCACCACCATCTGTAGTCTTATCATTTTTAATCACCGCTTGTGCAGCTATTTTATCTCCAGATGTATGACTATAAAGTCCAATTGATCCTGGTTGATACCAATCAGTTCCATCAACCATACCCACAATAATATTGTCTTGTCCTGGTGCTTGTGCCAATGCTCCTGAAGCAGTTTCAGGGTGACCATCTTCACCTAAATATCCATTAAAATAATCTCCAACATAAAATTCATAATAGTCTTCATCATTATCTTCGTATTCAATTTTAGTAGAAGCACAATCCGTCTCAACACGTGCTGTTGATTCATCAGTATATGTTCCATCATCATTAAGACACATTTTACGAATATCCCCATGAGAACCTGAACGTTCACGTATCATAATTGATCTATCTGTATATCCTAAAACTAAATCTCCATTGTTTGCAAATTCAATATCTGTAAGCATTGGTTGTGGTAGCCATTCATAACTTCCATGTGACCAGTCAGTATTCTGATAATGGTAACTTGTTTCATCTTTAGGATTGTATCCTTTTGGTCTAAGGAATCTTAATGTATTCGTCATAGCAAAATTTGTAAATTCGCTGCCATCAAACTTTTGAATTGCCGCACCAATTCCACCAGCTTCCATATCAGTTGGATCATCACCATCTAAAATTTCGTCTTCACATACAGAACCTATAAATACATCATTCCCTCTAATTTTAAGTGCCCAAGGACGTACTTTTTCATCTGTACACTCAGAACCATATGGGTTAGGAATAGACGCAGTAGCTAAGATATCTCCTGATGAAGCATCAAGTTTAATTAACGTTTTATTCTTAAGGTTAATTGTATAAAGATACTTATCATCTTCACTAATATCAAGATCTCCTAGCCCTTTTGCACCAACAAGTTCTTTAATATCTGTATCTTCATTTTCATCATAAGTACGATTTTTAATTATATTTTCATCATCAGAAGTCACAACATCATCAATGACAGCAAAAAGCTCTAAAGAACCATCTAACTTTACTTTATAGATAGAACCCGCTGCATCTGCAGGTTTTGTTGCTTCATCTTTTAAAGGGACATAACGTTTAATCGCTGCAGAGACAAAAAGTTCTTGTGTACTTTTTTTCCAAGCTGCACCCCAGATAGCACCTGTATCTTCAGATTTTGTAATAACATCACGTTTGTCATCGATTGTATCATCATTATTAAAGTCACCCTCTGCAGGTGTTGGTACTTTAAAGATGGTACCAAATCCTTCTGGACTTTGACGTTCATCATCATCGTCAGTAAACCATCCTGCAGTTGCTGCAAGAACAACATCAGGATTTGGTTGACAATACGTTGCAGGTGAACCTGCTGAGATATTATGCGTACTTCCATCTGCAACAATATCTACAAGTGGTGCTGATCCTGGTGCATTGGTACCTGAGCCTAACCCTGCACTACTTACATCTGCCTCTACACGACATTTAGCACCCGATGGCATTCCACTTAATGCATAACTCCCGTTAGCGTCAGTTGTATCTGTATAGACCTCCTCATCTGTACAAACTGCCTTAACTAATGCTCCAATTACTGGTGCATCACCATCATCCTGCGTTCCGTTCATATTAAAATCTTTATAAACAGTTCCCGTTATATCTGCCCAAACAGAAGTCATTGTCAATACAAAAATTATTTGTAATAACAATGACTTAAGTAAGATTGCTTTTGCTGTCTTCACTTAATTCCCCTTAAATAAGATAATGCAACTCGGCTATCTTTTTTTAATATAAATTAAAATGAAGACCCGCAGCTTTCCGTCCCAACTTTTCAGAAGGTTTGGCAAGAAGCTACTAGCTTACCATTTTTTTAGTTTACAACTACTTAAATAATAAGAATTTATAGATGATTATAATCCCTTTGCATTTCTAAACTCAGCTATTTCGCTCTCAACCATACCATCTATCATTCTAATATAAAGGTCATTGATGAGATTTGGAGAGAGATCAAGTTCTATGGCTTGTGTTCTTACTTTTGAAATCACATCATCTATTCTATCTTCTGCTTTTACTTCGTCAATACTGGTTTTAAAATGTGCGATTTGTTTAATATAGTCGTTACGTTTTGCAATAAGTTTTACAATCTCTTTATCAACAGTATCTATCTCTAAACGTGCTTCTTCAAGTGTATCGCATTGTTTGTTTTGCATAGGAATATCCTTAAATTTTATTAAAAGATTATAGCTTAAAATAGATAATTTTGGAAATAAGAAGGATGAACATCAAAGTTCATCCTAAGGAGAGGGGAAGAAGTAGCGTATTACTCTACTTCTGCATCGATAACATCGTCATCGTCTGCTTTTTTTGCTTCTGGATTTGTTCCACCTTGTTCTTTAGCGTACATAGCTTCAGCAAGTTTGTGTGACTTTTCAGTCAATATTTTTACTTTTTCATCAATTTGCTCTTTGGTTGTAGAATCATCTTTAAGTGTCTCTTCAAGTTCTGCAATAGCAGTTTCTATACCTTCTTTTTCTGTTGCATCAAAGTTTTCACCAAGGTCAGTGAGTGACTTACGTGTTTGGTGTACCAATGCATCAGCTTGGTTTCTAGCTTCAACTATTTCTTTTCTTTTTTCATCTTCTGCTTTGTTTGCTTCCGCATCTTGTACCATTTTTTCAATCTCTTCATCAGAAAGTCCTGACGAACCAGTAATTTTAATCTCTTGTGATTTGCCTGTCCCTTTATCTGTTGCAGATACAGTTAAGATACCATTTGCATCAATATCAAATGTCACTTCAATTTGTGGTACACCACGTGGTGCTGCTGGAATATCTCTAAGCTCAAACATACCTAATGATTTGTTATCTTTAGAGAACTCTCTTTCCCCTTGAAGTACATGTAAACTTACTGCTGGTTGATTATCTTCAGCTGTTGAGAATACTTGTGATTTTTTCGCAGGAATAGTTGTTCCTTTTTCAATCACTTTAGTTGTTACACCACCTAAAGTTTCAATTCCTAAAGAGAGTGGTGTTACATCAAGTAACAGTACGTCTTTCACATCACCTGCAAGTACTCCACCTTGAATCGCAGCACCAAGTGCAACTACTTCATCTGGATTTACAGATTTGTTAAGTTCTTTGCCAAAGAATTTTTTCATCTCTTCTTGAACCAATGGTACACGTGTAGAACCACCAACCATAACAACTTCATTAATTTCTGAAGTGCTAAGACCAGCATCTTTCAATACACCCTCAACAGTCTTAATAGTAGAGGCTACCAAATCACCAATGAGTGATTCAAATTTTGCTCTAGTAATTTTAGTTACTAAGTGTTTAGGACCTGTTGCATCTGCTGTAATAAACGGAAGATTAATCTCTGTTTCAGTTGAAGATGAAAGCTCTTTCTTTGCTGTTTCTGCAGCATCTTTAACACGTTGAAGTGCCATTACATCTGCTTTTACATCAATACCAGTCTCATTTTTAAACTCTTCTGCCACAAAATCAATAATTTTGTTATCAAAGTCATCACCACCAAGGAATGCATCTCCTCCTGTTGCCAACACTTCAACAACCCCATCACCAGTTTCAAGTGCAGTCACATCAAATGTACCTCCACCAAGATCGTAAACTACAATCTGCTCAGAATCTTTTTTATCTAGCCCATATGCAAGTGCCGCAGATGTTGGCTCATTGATAATTCTTAGTACGTTAAGCCCTGCAATGGTTCCTGCTTCTTTTGTTGCTTTTCTTTGTGCATCATTGAAGTATGCTGGTACTGTAATTACCGCATCAGTTACTGCTTCACCAAGGTATGCTTCTGCATCTTCTTTCATTTTCATCAGTACTTTTGCCGAAATCTCTTGCGGTGTGTATGTTTTTCCTGCTACTTCAATTGCACAAGCACCACTTCTATCTACTATATGGTAAGGAAGTTTAGATTGTGCCTCTTTAGCTTTATCTTCACTCATCATAAGACCCATAATTCTCTTAATAGAGTAGATAGTCTTTTCTGGGTTAGTTATCGCTTGACGTTTCGCAGACTCACCGACTAAAATCTCACCTTTATCTGTAAATGCAACAATAGAAGGAGTTGTATTTTTACCCTCTTTGTTTGCAATAATTTTTGCTTCTCCACCTTCAAACACTGCCATTGCAGAGTTAGTTGTTCCTAAATCTATTCCTAATACTTTTGCCATATTAAAATCCTTTATATATCATTAATTTATATCTGATGCAATATATTGCATCCTACTCTTCTATTTACAGGTTGAAACCATCGCTGGACGTAAAACTCTATCCTTAATAGTATAACCTTTTTGCATCACTTGAACCACATCTCCTTCATTATGCTCATCACTTTCAACTTGCATAATCGCTTGATGTACTTCTGGATTAAACTCTCCGTCACAACATACTTCTTTAATACTATTTTTTTCTAATATTTTTTTAAGTTGTTCAAATGTAAGGCTAACCCCCTCTTTTATCTGAGTCAATACTTCAGAACTCTCTTCTGTGTTTTCCATAGATGCTAAAGCATTTTCAAAAGAGTCCATAACTGCTAACATATCTTTAGCAAAACTTTCGTTTGCATAGGATACAGCATTTGATTTATCTTTCTCTAAACGTCTTTTCACATTTTCAAAATCTGCATGGGCTCTTAAGTATTTATCTTTATACTCAGCCACTTCAGCAAGTGCAGCTTCTAAAGGGTCAATCTCTTGCACCTCTTCTTCACTTGGTTCTACTTGTTCTTCTACAACTTCCTCAGTCTGAGACTCTTCAAGATTATCATTTTGTACATCTTCTTGACTCATAAACAGACCTCCTTTGTATATTTTATTGCTTTACATTTAGTACAGCTTGAACGTATTATACAACATTGAGTGTATCTTTGTCAAGTCTTAGTTGAGTGATATTGACTAAAGTTAAATTTTTCTTTTATATTCACATAGAAATAGTCAATTCCATGGTGTAACAATATAATGTATTTTAAGCATAGAAGTTTTGACATAATGAAAGATTATTAGAATAAATATAAATTAAAAGGTAAGAAGTTTAGGAGGAAGATATAAGGGTATTGCTTCTATGACAATACCCCAAAAAAATATTAAGATTAAGTAACTTAGTTACGAATTCCCATATCTGATTTAATTGTGTTCCATCTTGCAAGATCTACTTTTTTCAAGTATCTCATAAGTCTTCTTCTTTGACCAACTAATTTAAGTAGTCCAAGTCTTGAAGAGTGGTCTTTTTTATTTGTTTTGAGGTGTTCAGTAAGGTATGCAATTCTTTCTGTTAAAAGTGCTACTTGAATTTCTGTTGAACCTGTATCGTTCTCGCCTCTTGCGTACTTAGCAATAATTGCTGCTTTTTTTGCCTGATCTAAAGCCATAATGACCTCCTGATTGGTATTAAATTCTCTAAATAGAGTTCGTTATATTAGCTAAATAAACTTATTTTCTACTTATTTAAGATACTATTTTTCATATACATTATATAATGTTAACTCAAAATCAATTTTAAAGGCACAACTTTATTATGAAAAGTATTAAATTTTTCTCATTTTTCATCTCTACATTGGTACTACTAGCATTTACATTAATTATTTTCAGAATTTTTTTTAATGGATCTCCTACAATACCTTTTGTTTATGGACTAAAAACGGTTCAAACTCAGACAACTCATTATTTACCAGAAAGTAAAAGTTCTCTGCTCCCAATCGATAAAAATACTATTGGTATTTTTAGTACAAAAAAAGAACATTTTTTATTAAAAGAGATCTTTCAAACAGCTGGTGTTCCATATATCTTTAGCAATACATTGCAGTCACTAAAAGATACAAAAATTATTTTTCTTGATTTTGATATCAATATCCCTCAGACTTTAAATGAAGAAGATAAACGATTTCTTTATTCATTTGTAGCAAAAGGGGGAACGCTTATCGGTAATGAAATATTACCTACCCGTAATGGAATACTAAAAGAACTTTTTGGTTATAAAAGTTTTATTCCAACACAATCTCATCATAACTTCATGTTAAAAAATTCCAAGTTTTATACCTATTTTGATACGGAAGAAGAAAAAAACTATACCCTATCAACAATGACACTTGCCCCCTATACTAATAGTATTATTCTAGGAAGTGCAACAGCGATAGCAAGTTATGAAGACAACCAAACAGCAATTAGTTTAAATCATTATAAAAAAGGTATTTCTATTAACTTAGGTATTTCTCTTTTTGATTTAAGATATCGTAATTTATTGGGTAGAGACTTTCAAGCAAATAAAAATGATATTAATCATTTTGAACCACTCTCAGATTTTATAGTATTATTTATCAAGGGGATATATGAAGAAACTCTTGCAGGTTCACTCACATTACATACCTCTAAAAATGGTAACCAAGCTACAGCGATTATGACACATGATGTTAATAATGAAGACGCTGTAAAAAATATTGATAAATTTATTCATTTAGAAAAATCCCTTCATATTAAAAGCTCCTATCTAATACAAACTAAATATAGTTCCGATACAAAAAATAAAGCATTTCTAACTATACCAAATTTAAGAAATATTCTTAATGCTCAAGATTATGGTCACGAAATTGCTTCAAATGGTATTTTTGATATAGAAAACTTTTTTTTACTTCCTCGTGGTGAATGCAACATAAGCTATTCAAAATATAGCCCCTCTCATAATAACACCCCCGTTAATGCATGTGCAGAAATTAAAATATCAAAAGAGTTACTTTTAGGAATGGGTGCCAAAGAGATATCAACTTTTAGAACTAATAATTTACAGTATCATCCTGATTTACCAAAGCTCCTTGAATCTTTTGGATATAAATATAGCTCAAGTTTTTCTGCTGAAGATATATTAAGTTATTTCCCATATAGATATATGAGTGATTATAAAACATTAAAAGTTCCAAGTAAAATATGGGAGATACCTTTAGTTCAAGAAGATACAGCATTTCCACCACTTTATTTTAAAGTAAAAGAGTCATTAAATTTATTTCAAAAGATTTACAACAATGGGGCTGTCTATACTATGTTAGTACACCCTGACCTGACACTTTATAAATTAAAAAACTTAGATTTAAAATTTATAAAAGAATTTTATGAAAATATTCCAAAAGATGTGTGGAAAACCAGCTTGCAATCATTTGGAAATTTTTGGGAGAGTAGAGATAGAATTATTTTTAGATATACAAAACATAAAAAAAACCTATTTCTTACAGTATCATCCAAAGCAGCAATTAATGGTTTAACATTTCAATTTAAGGGATATAAATTTGCTCCTTCTTCGCAATATAGTATTCAAGGTAATAAAATTATTTTAAATGTATTAAAAGGTGAGAATAAATGGCAATTAAAACTACAATAATATTTCTATTTTCTTTACTTTTTGTATATG
>Ga0256843_1001054_pt1 | contig 22412 bp, 15 predicted proteins | sample AlvinellametaG_FD_191572 | JGI IMG/M metagenome (GOLD analysis project Ga0256843, IMG submission 191572) | Pompeii worm associated microbial communities from hydrothermal vent at the East Pacific Rise, Pacific Ocean - Alvinella | ecosystem: Host-associated > Annelida > Integument > Unclassified ... | reverse complement strand
ATCTGAAGGATTGATAGATATATTTTACCACACGTTTAGGAACCACTCTAGTCGTAAAACGTATAGAGATATTTCTAAGCAGTTCATAGCTATTGATAAAACCCATATCCAAAAGTTTTTTTTGAAATACTATCTCTTTTTTTGCATAGTGGAAACCAGTACGTCTTTCAAGTTGGGCATTTCCGGCTCTCATATTGACTAAGACTTCCTGTATGTTGTAAAATGTTGCACCTGCTAGGAACATCCTTGCCCAAAGATAATAATCTTCAAACAACATCATTGTCTGGTAGCCTCCCGCATGCTGTACCATAGACTTTTTGTACATCACAGCAGGATGGTTGATAGGGTTTCTTTTTTTAGCAAATGCTATAAGGTCTTGATGCAGTTTAGGGAGTTTTCTATAAGAGAGTATGACATCCTCATCCTCTTCAAATTCACTCACCCAACTACTGCATATATCGATGGAGGTATTTTTAAAAATCTCTAATTGTTTCTCAAATCTATCAGGAGATGCGATATCGTCTGTATCCATACGGGCAACAAGTTCATAACTACAATGTTTTAATCCAATGTTTAACGCATCACCAAGCCCTTGGTTCTCTTCTAAAGAAATGATTTTTAATGTATCTCCTAATTTACTTTCCCATACATCTATGGCATCATATAATGCAGCGGTCAATGCACCGTCTTGTACTAACACTATTTCATTAGGTTTTATGGTTTGCTTATCCCATATTGATGTCATGGCAGTATGGAAATAGGTCACTTTTTCTTTATGATATATAGAGATTAAAACAGAAAACTTCATCTTAGTGATGTACCTCGATTTCAAAACTTGCTTGTTTTGGAAAGTGATTTTCTAAATATGCAGTGAGTTTTGTTTTTACTTTTTCGTATGCTTCATCAGAAAGTTCCGTAGAATCATTAAAACATACAAAATTTATATTTTGGTGCGCCTGAATACGTTGCAAGAGAGAGTTGAGTACATCTATAGAATCGATGTTTGAGACAATGGCATCATTATGTTTACAGGGATGAAAAAGACCTTGTGCAAGTTGCCAATATCGATAGATGTATTGATTCAAATCACTGTTGTCTCTAAATCTATTTTGTGAACATTGCATAAGTTCGGGTTTAAATGCATGGTAGACATCATCTAATGTTTTTTTGAGGTAGGGTTGAGGATGGTGCCAGTGTTCTATCCAGATAAATTTTTTAAAGAGTGTATCAAGAAGAAAATTGTTTATTTTATTACTTAATAGATAGCTCTTATGATATAAATACTGTTTATCAAGTTGTATCGGTTTAAATTTTCTATTGATAAGTGCAAGTGTATTGTTAAGGGAGTGTATCCATGTATCACGCTCTTTAAAGATACCAAATAGTTTATTGCGTGGGATGAAACTATGCGATAAGAAATCCACAGGTTTCCCTTCTATAAAAAAACGTTCTGCATCTAGTTTGTTCATAATAAGCATATCATCATTTAGGTACACAAACTGTTCTGAAAGATTGGGGAGGTTAGATAGATTCATTTCAATAGCCACCGAACTGAAGACCGGTAAATGTGATTTGTCAATAAAGAGCTCATCTTCTCTAACAAGTACAATTTTGGGATGTGTAATATCAAGCCAGTCAGGGTGATAGCCTTTTGTAATAAGATATATTTTATGATACCACGGACAATTCTGTTCAATAGATCTTAGGACATATTTGAGTGTTTCCATATCTCTAAAACGTGCAGAAGAGGTCGCATCTTCATCATCATTTTTTTGAGGTAGATATTGTTTTTTTATTTCATTCCACTCTTTGTTATCACCCGTGACCCAAGGCAATACAAAATCAATTTTATTGTCCACAACACACTCTTTTTCTTTTAAATATAGAAGCAAGTATACCCACTTTTATCCTAGGAGTAATTTGCGGGCTAGGTTATGTAATGTTTGCTTTACTCTCTTGATTTTATCAGATTGTATTTCTGCTATTTTTAATGTATCCTTTACTTCCATTTTCCCTGAACGTAGATAGGTAGGTTGTTTATTGATTTGAATACGAAGAGATGTGTCTTGTGATTTGATAGGAATTTGTGCGTAATATTCATTGATAAACAGAGTATTGACAAAAGAGTGTGCTTGTTTGAGTTCTACTATGGGAGTGACAGGCACATTGTCAATGCTAATCTCGATATCTTCTTGCTTATGGGCATAGTAAGATAACATAAGATATTTTTTGTTTTTTAGTATAAAGACAGTCTGATACGCTAAAGGTGTTTTTTTATAGCGTATTGACCAAGCATACTTTTCAAAAAAACCTATGTTGGCAAAATCAAAATCTTCTATGGTTTTTATATCTATCTCTTGAAAGAGCTCTTGAAGTAATGTGTGAAATCTTGCTTGTTCTTCTTTCGATAGAAATACTATTTGTTCATTATGATTCATAAGGTTTCTATAGTACCACGCCAGATGATAGAGTACGGCTCTTTGCACAAATACAGGAACGTAACCATATTTTTGTTTTGCCTGTATAAACAAATCTTGACATCCTAAACGTAGGACATCATCAAAAAGTTCTTTTTTACTCCAAGCAGTGTCAATGGTTGAATTTTTACTTTTCCGACGTCTATAATAATAGATGGCAGATTTAAGAAAAAAGATAGACTTGTCAGCATATGCAATGAGGTAGCTATTGACAAAATGTGCATCTTCAAAATTAGGTTTGATATTGGTATCAAATTTCAAGTGAAGCGTCTTTATCAGCTCTGTTTTGAAGATGGCAGTACTTGCAGATAACTGTATCTGTTCTGTAAGCTCTTGTATGATTGAAGGGCTTTCTTCATCCTTAAAGCACTTTTTTAACGGATGCCTATTGAGGTAGAGTCTATATTGTTCAAAATAGTACTGTATATGACAAGAGATAAGAGCCAAGTCATTTTCCCTGTGAGCATTTATAGTCTCATCCACTTCTTGAAAATAGTTTTTATCTATAAAATCATCTGGGTCTATAAATGTGACCCAAGGTGTCTTAAGATGCTGTATACCAAGATTTCTTGCAGAGGACTGTCCTCCATTCTCTTTTTTTATGTAGTGAATGTTATCAGGGTATTTCTGTTGCCATGTCTGAATGATTTCTGCAGAAGCATCAGTAGAGCCATCATCAACTAAAATGAGATAGATATGTTTCTCAAAATCAAGTGTTTGTTTGGTGAGACTTTTAAAATAATCATCTAAGTAGGGCGCAACATTATAGACGGCAGAGATTACTGAATAGGTTTTGGTTTGTATCACTGTATTTTTCACGTTTCTTCTTTAGCATTTCGTCTATATTTGAGCCAAAACTTCAAATAAAATTTTATTTTATCTTTGAGTGAAAGTTTGTAGTTACTATATTTATTAAATTCTCTATATGCAAAATAGCATGGTAGATTTAAGTAAATATTAGCATTTAGCATTAACCAATACTCTTCATGGAAAATTTCTTCTAAAGCTGTTTTATTAAAATGATTATTGTCTAGTTGGATAAACTTTGTTAATAGTGTATGCATCGTATGGTAAGGCGTAAACTCTTTTCTATTAATCTTGCCTAAAATTTCTATTTCATCTTGGTGAAATGTATTTCCTAAATTTGTTAAATATTTTTCTCGAATACTACATGCCATGTTGTCTTGCTTCTTCTTATGTATGGTACATGTTTGCGTGGCATGGTAACGGTATTCATATAAAAGTTCAGGTATGTTTGAAGCTTGATATTCTAGTAGTAGTCTTGTCCATAATTCATAGTCTTCTGATTTATTATATTCTTCATCATATTGAAATTTTTGAAATATTTCTGTTTTAGCTAGGATAGTTGCATGACCTAAAGCTGTATTAAATAATAGCTTTGCTTTTATTTCCATGTCATTTAATGGATAAGAAAGTGTATATCGTTTGTCCCCAAATATTTGAATATGGGTTCCGCAAATTGCAATATGTGGGTTACCTTCCATACATTGAATTTGTTTTTCAAAACGCTGAGGTAAACTAATGTCATCTGCATCCATACGAGCGATATATTTCCCTTTTGCTACTGCAACCCCTTTGTTTAAAGTTTTTACTATCTGTAAATTAGTTTCATTTTTTATATAAACAATTCTAGCATCGTTATAAGAAAGTATGATTTCCTCAGACCTGTCTGTTGAACCATCATTAAGTATAATAAATTCAAAATCATCATAGGTTTGGGTTAAAATACTTTCTATTGCTTCATTCAAATACTTCTCCGCATTATATACGGGCATCACAACAGATATCATTGGTTGGTATTTGTTTTGCATAGTTTATCTTTCTTTTCGAAATAGAATAGAGTCTAAAATACTTATATAATATATCATTTTTTAGACTCTAATGTAACAATTTCATTATAAATTCTTTGACAATTATGTGTGTCATAAAGAGGGAAAAATCTTTCAACTCTTTTTGCATATTTTTCATTCATGAGAAAGTCAGTATTTATTACTTTCTCAATCTCTTTAAGTAAGCGCTCTTGATAATTACAAACGATGCCAAAACCATCAGTTTTATAATTAAAGTAGCCTCGTTTGTAATGTGTATCAAAAAATGTTTTTTCATCAAATTGATAAAAAATACTTGGTTTCTGCATATATCCAAAATCAAAAAATACACTAGAATAATCAGTAATGAGAAGTTTTGATTCAATTAAAAGTGTTTGAACATCATAGTCATTTTTTGATGCAATTTTAATATTTTGAGATCTTGTACTAAAGTATTTTAAATATTGTTGTACTTCATAATGAGGATAAAAGATAAGCTCTATATTGTTTTCTTCCAATAACGTACTCAAGAGTTGTGAATTTAACAGTGCTTGATAGGTTTTATAATATTCAGACGTTAAAAATATAGAATCATTTACGATACGCTCATTAATCCATGATGGTTGACAAATTTCTGCTCTCCATGTGGGCATTAACAAAATTTGTTTTTTTGTTTTGATGGAGTGAAGATTATCATATCTTGCTAAACCTGTATATTTTACTTCATCTTCTGAATAACCAAAATTTTGTACGATATAGTCATATTCTGGTTTCGCTCCACAAATAAATAGATCAAAATTTTGTGTTTTTTTATTTAACTCTTTTGAAACGTCATTGTGAATAACTCCATGTTGTAAAAAAACATATTTTTTATTTTGGTATGCAGGGTAAACAGTATCAAGTACGTGTAAATTCCAAGGTGTAATTGTACCTCTCGCATGTGTACATATTAAATACTTTGATTTTAAAAAAAGCATTTTATGTTGATGAGAGTTTTTATCGATGACATTTCCTAGTTCATTTAGGGTTTCATAAACATTCGATTCCTCTTGTGTCATGACATAGTATGCTGGAATTTCTGGATGATTTTTACGAATGTATTTAAAGAGGGCATATGCATTGTCTTTTGCTTCATTCCCTCGTTCACTTAATAGCCAGATCTTTTCAGGAAGCATAGAAAACGCTTCTGATTTTATGATGTTGTCAATCTCTTTTTTGAGTTTTTTTTCACGTGAAGTTAATATTATTTGGTGGCTATTTTTACGTAGGGCTTTTAAAGTAGATTTTACTTTTTTTGCCAAAGGTACTAGAGCAGGAGGGATATTTTCTTTTAATTTTCTTTTAATTTTTGATATCACAATTCGTGGTTTGCCACTATAGACTTTCTTATGAGCATCTTCATAGGAATGTGATGTCTGTACTATTTGTATATATCTTTTTGTTTTATCATTGATTCCATCATAATAGAGGTTATTGACATCAATATTTTGATATATGTTTTTTGTTCTTTTAAATATCTCTCTTTTCTCTTCTATTGAAAGATCAATGTTTTCATGAAAAATTTCATATAAAAATGCACTCCAAGATCGTACATTGAACCAGTGAATGGCATATGCCATGTGAGGATAGTTTAGTGTGAGTTGATATAGATGTTCATTGACAGAAAGATGATCGAAAAAGTTATTTTTTCTCTCTAAGTAGTTATCCATAATGGATGTATTTTCTACTTCCCTTTTTCTATAAAAGTAAGTAGTTCGGTCGGTAATATGAATTTTTTCTGCCTCTAAGTAACCTTGTATAGAAAAAAGGGCATCTTCAAAATGTCCACCTGGAAATTTTGGTAATACGTCTAGTAGTGTCTTACGATAGACTTTATTACAAGCACTCATTGCATGCATCAATTCTGGGTACTGTACAATCTCATATTGAGAAATTGTTTTATTGAGTGGAAAAAGTTTAGCCGATGGGTTGAGTAGATACTGCTTGTTTGATTTTGAATAATATTCGTATGCATAGAGAAAGATATCAATTTTACTATCTTGTTCCATTATCTCAGCAGCTAGAGAAAAAACATTGCTATCAAGAAAATCATCTGAGTCTAAAAAGGCAATATACCTACCTGTAGCATTTTCTAAACCAGTATTTCGAGCTCCACCCAAACCTTTATTTTTCTTATGCCTGATAATACGGATAACATTCTTGTATTTTTTATAATACTCTTCTGCAATTAAAATGGAATTATCTGGTGAGCAGTCATCAATAATGAGAATCTCTAAATTGTCGATACCGATATCTTGGGATACAAGAGAATCAAGGCAGTCCTTAATGTATTCTTCCGCATTATAAACAGGAACAATAATGGAAATAAGTGGCATACTTTTATATCCTTTGTTTATTGGAAAGAGAGTATATGTTCATTCTCTTTTTTTTAAAATTTTTAATCATCAGTTTTGTATTTTCCATATTGTTTAAGAAGTGCTTTATATGCTTTATATTTTTTAATCGGATGTTTACTGATAGAATATTTCCCTGTATCTCCAATTGTATATTTTATCTTTTCAATCATGTTAGCTTGTTGTTCAATTAGTGTTGTTAAATATTGTATTTCTCTTTGATGTGCAATAAGTTGTGTTTTTTCATTTTCTCTGATATCTTTAAAAAGCAGAGGAAAAGTAGTACCGGCTATATCTACAATTCCTTCATTTGTATTCCATGTAAAATCTAATGTTTTAAGAAAAGGAGTATCGTATCTTAATGCTCCATAAAATACAGTGTATTGGCTATGAGACTCACTAAAGAGTTCTTCTACGTGCTTTTCATTTTTTATTTCATTTAGTGCAAATAGACGAATCTTATGGCTATTGTCTAAACTTGAAAGAAGTTGATCTTTCTGCAATTGATTGGAACTAAGATAAGTCTCTATTGTATGTACTAAAGACGGATTATTATGTTCTATATTTTTTGATGTGTAAAAGTATATATCAGGTAATTTTTCATACTCCTTAATAAGTTTAATCGATTTTTGTACCTTATTAACCGTATAGAGCTCTGGATGGTTTAGTGTTATTTTAGATTTTAAATAGAGAGCTTTATTTCTTGCCGCAATGTCTCTACTTATTTTTTTTGTTCTGTAAAGGAATAGTACTTCAGGAAAACGTTTAAATTTAAAGCCATGCTTATATGCATTTACCCAAAATTCCCAGTCTTCATATCCTTCAGACATATTTTGTTTATATCCCCCTGTTTTTGCCCAAACTTCTCGTCTATATAAAGATGCACCTATCCAGCAATTTGCATAAAGAAGATTACAATCTGGAAATTCAAGAGGGGTGATTTTATAGATTTTCTCGCCAAAAGTTTGTGCATCAGTGCTGATTATATCTACCTCTGTTTCTATCAGTATTTGCATACATTTTGTAATCATTTCTTTATCTATCTGATCATCCGCATCAAGGGGAAGTATGTATTTTCCTTGTGATTGTTGAATAGCATTGTTTCTTGCTATAGAGACGCCAGTATTCTCTTGTGAAATAAACTTTATTTTCTCAGGATATCTTGATTGTAAATAATTGGCAACCTCTTCAGTATTATCGGTACTTCCATCATTTATAATGATAATTTCTGTATTTGAATATGTTTGTGTTAGAGCACTTTGCACAGATGCTTCAAGGTATTGTGCTTGATTATAGCTAGGAATGATTATAGAGACAAGATTATTGTGTTTCATGATATATTTCTCTTCATATTTCTATACGTAATCAACATTTTTTTATAAGCCTGATATTTTTTGATAGGGTTTTTATAAATGGAATAATGCATAAGTTGACTAATGGCTTTTTGCAATTCAGTAAATTTTATATTTGAGTTAGTCGAAAGATTATTTTCGTTAGAAGTAATATTTTTTTTAAGTTCTTTGTACCAGTCGGATATCTCAATACGATCTTGAGAAACTTTATGGTCAAGAAGTACTTTAAGAGATTCAATATTCATTAACAATGCATTACTTTCGGCAAAACCACCTAAGGTAAAGATGGCGATAGTGCTATCAATATAGTTAAATTTTTTATTTTTTTTGTACATTTTGAAAATAAAATTATGATCTGCTGCCAATCGAAAACTCGTGTCGAATAGTTCTTCTTTCATGATAGACGTTTTTGTAAAAAGAGTCTGGTGACAAAAAGGCATATGTAAATCCCATTGAGATGGCTCCCAGGCTTTTTTAATTCTATTATGCTCTTTAATTAAAAAATTCCCATATATCAATTCTGCATTATCTTGTTTTTGTGTCATTACATTACTAACAGTATCTAAACTAAAAAAAGTATCTCCAGCATTCATAAAGTTTATCCATTCCCCAGATGCTTTTTCTATGGCTTTGTTCATTGCGAAGTAGATACCATCGTCTGGCTCACTAATCCAATAATCAATATTATCTTCATATTTTTTGATAATATCTATAGTACCATCTGTTGATGCACCATCAATGATAATATACTCTATATTTTGATATGTTTGATTGACAATAGATAGTATAGTTTCTTCAAGAAAATCTTCAGCATTGAATGTGACTGTTACTATTGTTACTTTAGGACTTTTCATATCATTATCTTCTTCTTGTTAGTATGCTTTTCATTGTTTACAAAATATTGAAATATATTCATTATATCAGACAAATTATATAGAATTTATTGTACTTATCTATAAAACTTTTTATACCAGGTAATAAACTTATTAATTCCTTCACTTAAATGAGTATCAGGCTTATATTTAAAATCATTTATAAGGTCACTTGTATCGGCAAAGGTCGATTTTACATCACCATCCTGCATAGGCATAAATATTTTTACAGCTTTTTTATTTAGTTTTTCTTCTATTGTCTCAATAAACTTCATTAAACTAAGAGGAGCATTATTTCCTATATTATAAATTTTATAATGTTGTGATGCGTTATCTATAACTTTTATGATGCCATCTACTATATCATCAATATAGGTGAAATCTCTACTCATGTCTCCATTATTAAACACTTTTATAGGTCTATCATTTAAGATGGCATCTGCAAAAAGCATTGGGGCCATATCAGGCCTTCCCCATGGTCCATATACAGTAAAAAATCTTAGTCCACTAGTTTGAATATTGTATAAATGACTATATGTATGTGCCATAAGTTCATTTGCTTTTTTAGTGGCTGCGTAAAGACTTATAGGAGTGTCTGTTTTATCAGACGTTTTAAAAGGTTGTGATTTATTTAGTCCATATACTGATGAGCTTGAAGCATATACTAAGTGTTTGATATTATTATTTCTACAGCCTTCTAAGATATTCATAAAGCCAACTATATTACTCTCTATGTAAGCATGAGGATTTTCTATAGAATATCTTACCCCTGCTTGGGCGGCTAAATTTACTACAACATCAAATTTTTCAGAACTAAAAAGTATTTCCATAGCTTCTCGATCAGCTAAGTTTATCTTATAAAATCTATGTAGATTGAATTTAGTGGATTGTGTATAGTTTAGCTGAGATAGTGAGTCTTTCTCAATATTTTCTTTTGCTATACCCAATTCATTTAATCTTGCATATTTTAAATTTACATCATAGTAGCTATTAATATTATCAAGCCCAATGACTTCATCACCTCGTTCAAGAAGTTTTTTTGCTAAAGTAAAACCAATAAATCCGGCTGTCCCTGTTACAAGAATTTTCATTTTGAGACCTTTGTGCTATATGTTTGATAGTTAATCGTACATAGTGAAAAATTTATGAATATTTGATTCATTTATTCTGTTTCCTTTTGATTCAATATATTAATACAGTTATTTAGAATAGAAATAAGATTAAACTTTAAATCTCTAATTTTATTTTTTGATGTATTTCATTACAATTTTTACTGATGGCTGTAATACGTTATAGATTCTAGCTCTTTTACTTATGACTTTACCCATTGTCCATATTTTTCTTTTTCTAGATAATTTCCCAAAAAGATACCATTTATTATTTATCAAGGCTTGTATTTTAGATCTGTCTTTTTGAAGATTTATAAACTCTGAAAAGTTTGTTGGTTTATCTGGAAAATTCTTAGGTATTTCTTTTATTTTATCACTTGAATTCTGAGTTGAAATAAGATTTTCATACAGTGCCTTATATTTTTTCGAGGCTTTTTCTAATGAAAATCTATTTACCGCATATTCCCTACAGTTATTTGATAGATTCGGTCCACTAAGTACTTCAATAATAGCACGGGCTAATTCCTCACAATCTCCCGTTGGAACAAGACGACCATTGTAGCCATCTATTACTTCTTCTCTCATTCCACCATTATCAAAAGAAACAACGGGTGTTCCACATGCAAAACTTTCCAGTAACATATTTGGCAAGTTGTCTTCTAAATATGGGAGGACGGTTAAATCAACCAATGAATATATCTCTGATAAAGTTAATTTGTCTTCTATATAGCCAAATGTTTTATATTTAATACCAAGATCATCGTATAGCTTTGTATTTGTAGCTCTTCCAAGGTTTAAGACGGTAAAGTCCTTCTTTTTGATTAAAGATAAAGCTATTATTAACTCTTGATATCCTTTTCGTTTTTCCGTAAAAGAATCGCACCCAAATAAAATATATTTTTTATCTACATCTAGATTATATTTTTTACGCATTTCAACTGAGTTATAGGGCTTGAAAATATCGAGTTCTACAGGAGTTGTGATAATTGTAATATCATTGTTTTCAAATATAGGACTTTTTTCAGCAAGGTTTTTCATCCATTGACTTGGTGTTACAACCTGTAGGTTTGATGACCAGTATTTAACTCGTGAATCTAGAATATGTGAAGGTAACCATTTAAATTTATCTAATTGTGGACAGTCTTGGCATCCATCATATATATATTTATAGCAGCCGTGAGAATAATGGCATCCTCCTGTAAAAGGTTTCATGTCAGATAAAACCCATATAACGGGTTTATTAAGATTTGATATAACGGCTATTTGTCTATTTGATAGCATATTTGCAACCCATCGAATAATAATAACATCAAAATTATCACATAAGTTCATAAGTGAATCATCGTTTAAATGTGAATCAATTGAAGCGGAAAACATTGTATTCCCACTATGTGAATCTCTTCTTATTTCACCATCACTATATGTATTTTCCTTATTTTTATCAAGCTTGGATGCTTGTATAACCGAGAAATCTTCTTTAGATTTATTCATTACATACATGACACTACAATCCCCTAAGGATTTTAGACCTCTATGTAACTTATATGCTGAACCTCCAGCTCCTCCTCTGTCACTAGCACATAAATGTAAGACACTACGTTTTTTATGATAAGAATTGATAGTTTCCGTAATTTCCTCATCCCATTTATCTAATACTTTTTCTGGTAAAAACTCATACATACTTTGTACAGCATTATCTGAAAAATATTTTCTTATTTCTTTGTCGCCCATTAAATAACGTATTTGCTTAGTTAACGTATCAATATTTCTATTTACTAATAAACCAGTTTGATTATGTTTAATTAATTTGTTTACACCGGGGCAATCTTCAAATCCTATACAAGGAACTCCATAACTTAAAGCATCAGCCAATCCAAGATGAAATCCTTCATATTTGGATGTGCTTATAAACAAGTCAGCGGACAAATAGGCTTCTTCTAAATTATCAACAAATCCTTTGAAATAAATTTGCTTCTCTAAATTAAGACTTTTAGATAAATCTTGCAGTGGTTTAAGCAGGGGACCTACTCCATATATTTCTAAATTACACTCAGGATTTTCTTTAAGGATACTGGCACAGGAAAGTATCAGTTCTTTGTAGCCTTTTACTTCAATTAGCCGACCTATGCTAATGATTTTAGTAACTTTATCGTGAATATCTATTTTTCTTCTCTTCTGTATTACTGGGTTACCGATTGCAATACTTTTAGATTGGAGATTGTTAGGTAAAAAATCAAAATATTCTTGTGCTAGCCAATGAATTTTAGTTGCATACGAACTAATACTAAAATATAATTCTCTTTGAAATAAATTGTTCTGACTATAGTCTCTCTCTGGTGTACCATGATTACTTATAAAAGTGGGGATATTTAAATCGTATGTTCCCAAAATTAATTCGGGAAATGTAGAAATCATAAAAGGAATAGCGATATCATATTTATTTTTAATAAAATGATTTCTCCATAAAGTGATATCTGTAGCTTTAGAAAAAACCCATTCTTTGATTTCATCTTTATCCAGAGAAACATCATTTAAAATACCTAAGGAATGCCGATAAACTTCCTCTTTATTAATAGGTAAGCCTTTTCTATGGTTAGGGTGACCTAAACATATATGGTTAAACTCATTGTCTATATTATATGGTGTGACACCATTTTCTCTATATTGAGTGGAAATGATATCAACATCATATCCCTGACTCAATAAGCTTTTTGCCAGTGTAGCCAGAACTTTTTCTGCCCCTCCAGTAGTATCATATAAATATGATATACAAAGAGCTACTTTTCTATTTGACGACTCTGTTCTTGTTAGCTCTTCTCTCAAGTGACTATAGTGTTTGCTTCTATATTTTAAAGTTTGAACGATTGAGCTTAAAAGCTGTTTACTTATTGTTTTTTTATTAAAATAAATATCACATATCGTATCTATCTCTGCTTGGCTTGTTTGAATATAACTTTTTAATTTATATAAATAGTCTAATTCAATTTCATTTAAATTGTCATTGTCGAACCTATCTCTGATTAAACGTATATTTTCATTGTATTCTGTTTGTTTATCAAAAGACGCCCCACCAATTTGCATAAATAAAAGGTCTTGATTGATAATACAAGAACGCATACCTCTCATATAGGCATTTTGCACCCATAAATAATCTGAAACTATCCTATAGTCTTCATTATATGGTCCGACTACCTCATAGCATTCTTTACTGACTATCATAGATTCATGCGCACAGGGAATTCCAAAAATGAACATGGCATCATCCCAGTCATAAGCTCTCTTTCTTAGAATATGATTACCATTATTTACATATATAGTATGAGAAGAAGCTATATCTACGTTATCCTCTATAATGGAAGATAATGAGGCTTCCATCATAGCAGTATCATACCAGTCATCACTATTCAAAATACCAATATAGTCACCTGTAGCTAAAGAGAGTCCTTTGTTCATTGCAGAATAAATTCCATCATCTTGTTCGCTAATGAAGTAATCTATGGAATCACTATACTTTTTGATAATATCCAGTGTTCCATCATTTGACTTCCCATCAATCACAATATATTCAATATTGTCGTAAGTTTGATTTATGACAGATTTGATACACCTTTCTAATGTTTCTTCATTATTATAGACTACAGTAATAATAGTGATTAAGGGTTTGTCTTTGAGAGACTGTTTATATTTTTCTTCTACTCTTAACCCCCCCTCAAGTACTCTTCCCCCTGTATTATTTGGGTAGTGAAGATATTTACTACAAACTGCATTTTGATTGATTGTAGGTTTGATTTTGCTAATATTTTTTTGCGTTGAGTACATTTTATTTTCCAAATATTTTTTTTATTGATTTTGCTATGGGCTGCAATAACCAATAAAATTTCAGTTTTTTACTTATGATTTTTCCTATAGACCATATTTTTCTTTTATTAGACATTTGTCCGAAACGATACCAACGATTATTTAACAAAACTTGGTTCTCTTTTTCTTTTATTTTAATCTGTTGATTTTTTTCTTCTACTTCTTGAGTCTTTTGTTTAAGTTGTTGCGTTTTCTTTTTGAGTTCTTGATCTTTTTGTTGGAGTTGTTTTTGCATTGTATGTCGAAGTTTACTTTGTTGGGTACGAAATGTATTTCTTAAAGAAATGGTTTGTTTTTTGAAAAGTGATGCATATACAGTAAATAAAGCATCATTTACTTCATCTGGCATATTATTTTTATATCCCATTAGGAACATTCCTTGTTGATTATTTAACCAAAAAGATAAATGTTCATCTTTACTAAAAGCCTTTTTCCATGAGTCTTTTTTCCCACTTCTGAAAAATTTTGGGTTTACTTTTTGAAGTTCTTCAAAGGTAGGTATTGTATGATTTTTAGGCTTAATACTTAAATATTCTGAAATATCGTGTAGTATAGTACTAGGATTATCAGTAAGTTTTTCAAATTTTATAAGAAGTTTAGGTACTTCTTCCCATTGTTCAACATGTTGTCCCCATGAACCATATGGAGTATTACCATAGATGACATCTGACAAATCATCATTTTCTTTTCCATAGAAATTTTGAAGGTGTTTTGTAAAAGAAAGTGAACTTTCACGTCCATCACGTACAAGATAAATGACTTTGTCTGTATTTTTTATTTGCATATCTTCAAGAAGTTCATGTGTCTTAATATAGTAAATTTCTGATGATGCTCTTGCTTCATCAAGGTTAAAGTCTTTTGGTAAAAATGCATGTCCAACAACTTCAGATGTTGCTTCATCTGCTCCAATATCTCCAGTATCATTATAAATGGAATAGGTTTTAATTCCAAAGACGGAATTTAATATTACTCTAAAAAAAGTATTGCCACTACGAGGGTAAGAAGATAACCAAACGATCATATTATTATATATCCTATATCAATAAATTAAAGCATATTATAACTTAATGTACTAATAACTAAGATGTAAACCAACAGCCACTTTTTTTTAATATATTTACAATATTGTCATTATCTTTTTCTGAGATTAAGTGACGAATATAGACTTCTTTATTTTCTTCATAAACGCGTTGAAATTTTTTGTGTGGCAAAAGAGCCAATGTAAGTTTTTGACATTTTCCTGTTCTAATCTGGGGAGAACAAATAAATTGTTTTTCTCTAAAGTCAATACTATAGGAATCAGTGGGTTCACTCCAATTTGTTTGCATTTCCATTAACAGTCTGTTACAGCTTACTTGGTCATCTTTATCGTTTTTGACCCTTTCGAGTAGATTTTTCGTAAACTGTAAAGTTTTTTTGTTAGAGCGTATTATGAAAAAACCACAACAAAGAACAAATCCCCATTTTTTTTGCACATCAGGTGGCCAAATAGTACCTTGTGAAAAAATCATATCTTGCGGAAGATTTTCAAGATATGGAAGAGGGTCTTTTAACCAAACTGCATCAGCATCTGAATGTATAACATCATAATTTTGTTTTAATAGTTCAAGTATCACTTCTATTCTATGTATCCATAGTCTGCCAAGATTCAGTTCACAAGGACGCAATAGTGTAGAGATATTTTTATCTTTTAAATATATATAAAGTTTTTCATCCAATGCAATAATAAGATAATTGTCAATTTTTAAATTCTTCATAGCAATCATCCAGTTTTCTAGTACAGGAAGATAGTTATAATTGGCGAAGACTATAATATATTTAGAATTGGGTTTTTTGAATCCAAATAGATTTTGAATAAACTTTATCATATAAATAGTTTTGAAAATATACGTTTTAGTATAGATATTTGTTTAGGATGTTTAAAAATTAATAAGTTTTGACGATGATTGATATTTTTTTTGTCACAAGCTTCTCGTATCTCTTTGGTAAGTTGTTCTTGAAAAATCATACCTCTTTTAGTAAATTCCTTTTTCCATTCTTCTTCGGGTCTTTCTGCTATATGTCCATGACCTCCTTGCCCTACATGTGCTCCAGAAAAAACAATCCAATTCTCCGTATGACTTACCAAAAAATCAAATAATTCATCATGTCTTTCTTGTTCAATATGCTCTGCTACTTCAATAGACATTACTAAGTCAAAAGTACGTTTTATCTCTTTAGGGTGTTTATCTTCAAAGATATTAAGTGGAATGAGTTTGGGTCCTTTATCGGTATCATAAAGACCTTTAATTTTATTTGGTTCAATGCAGTAAACATCTGATAGTTTTAAATTGTCTACAATATGTTTTGATAAGAAACCTAAGCCTGAACCAAATTCAAGAATATTTTTAGGTTTAATTGATTTAACTATGAAATTCGCCATTCCAAAATTAAAATTTTTGGGATGTAAAGCCATATGCATTTCTTCATCCCATGCTCCACCTGTGTTACCGATAAACTTTTTTTCTTGCATTATATTAACCTTTATTACTTTGCTATTGTTCGTGTACTATAATCTTTTGATTTAAATGTATTTGTCCACCTTGAGCCCAGTTTTCATTTTTTACTTTGAACATATAGGCATCATTTACAATAGCTGTATCATCTTGATTACTTACAAATATTTTAAGTAGATACACATCTGGTAAAATAAGACAATCAAATTCAAGAGAGACACTATAGATTTTATCTTTTTTAACAGTGTAAGATTTCTTTTCTATATAATCCTTAGTATTTACACCACTAAGTACAATTCCTTTAATATCTAAAATTTGTGCACCAAATAGTATGTCTTTTGCATTTTTATGAAAAGTAACATTAAATAAAATTGTGTATCTTTCTTTTAATGTAAGTACATTTACAGTTTCATTTTGAGTATTGTATATTGAAATATTATCAAAACTTGCAAATTCTTTATTGCTATAAATGGGTGTAGAAATTAATGATGATAAATAAGTATTAGGTACTATATTTTTATTAGGTTTTAATGCAGTTTGTTTTTGAATAGTTTCTTTTTCTTTATGTTCTGGACCATTATATTGCATAAGTTCTTGTTTTATTTTTTTTTGCTCATTATCATTTGCAAAAAGGTATCTTTCATATTGTTGTGTAACAGATTTGGCATCAGAATCCATAATAATATTCCCTTCTAAAAGGAATATGGCTCTTGTACATAATTGTTTTATTGAATTTGCATCATGAGAAACATAAATAATCGTTTTTCCACTTTTAAAAAAATCTTCCATTTTGGCATAACATTTTCGTCTGAAAAGTACATCTCCCACGGCTAAGACTTCATCAAGTATGAGAATTTCTGGATCAATATGTACCGCAACTGCAAAACCAAGTCTGGACTTCATCCCACTTGAATACGTTTTGAGTGGTTGATGTATAAAATCACCAATATCAGCAAAAGATAAAATATCGTCTAATTTTGCTTGCATTTCTTCTTTACTAAAACCTAATATAGTCCCATAAAAGAAAATATTTTGCATGCCGGTAAATTCTGGGTTAAAACCTGAACCAAGTTCAAGCAATGCAGAAATTTGTCCGTTTACTTTCACACTTCCTTCATCTGGTTGAAGTACTCCTGTAATGAGCTTAAGAAGTGTAGATTTACCACTTCCATTTTTACCGACAATGCCCAGGATTTCACCTTTTTTTATCTCAAGATTTAGATTTTTAGTGGCGTAAAATTTACGATGGTATGCTTTACCTTTTCTATTGAGAGCCTCTTTTAGTCTATCTTTAGGATTATCATATAACTTATAATATTTTGAAACACTTTTTATAGAAATAGCAATATCACTCATTATACTACCTCTGCAAAATGTGGTCTTAGTTTTTGGAATACTTTTATTCCGATACGCATAATAAAAGCTGTGAATACCCAGAAATAGAGTGTTTGATAAGGTTTTTCCCAAAATCCAACATGATTGATAATGGAGTCACGGTATCCTTCTACTATATATGCTGCAGGGTTAAGTTGCACTACCCACTGATATTTTTCTGGAATTTTGGATATATCCCAAAAGACAGGTGTTAGCCAAAAGCCAAAGGTTACGATAACACCTATAATTTTAGAGACATCAGGAACAAAAATATTCGTAGAAGATGTAAGCCAAGCCATACCTAAAAGCAGGGTAACCATGGCAATAAAATAGTATACTAGTTGAAAAAGATAAAAGGTAGGGTATACACCATTTATCAAGGCAATAAGTACCGCTATGAAAACAAAAAATAAATGGGGAGCAAAAGAGCTCATGAGTTTAACTATGGGAAGTAGGCTTAAACGGAAATCTACTTTTTTTAAAAGAAATGCATGGTTTTTGATAACAAAAACACCTGCATTTAGATTTTCTGCGATGTAAAACCAAGCAATCATTCCGGAAATTAAATGGACTGAAAAAGGAACACCTTCTGCACTAGTTCCTGTACGAAAGCCAAAAGTAAATACAACATAAAGAACAGAAATAAAAAGAAGAGGTTGTAGATAAACCCAGACAAAACCTAAGTATGACCCCATATATTGTTGCTGGAAATCACGTTTTGCCAATTCATAAAGTATGGAACGTTTATCGTAAATATCTTTTATAAAGTTTCTTGTTCTGTGTATCATAGGGAGTATTATATCTGAGTATATTGAATGTTCCCGCAAAGCGGGGAACTTTTATTTGTTTATCGTGACTTTCTCTTTTGTCTTTTTTGATGTATCGAGTGCAAGATTTGTTAAAAGAGATTCAACTCTTGTTAAACGTTTTTGCATCGCTTCAAGGCGTTGTATCTTTTTCTCTTGTTCTTGTACAACTTTTGTAAGTAAGGCAACCATATCCATAGCACTTAATCCATCACGGCTGTTAATTGCCACTAAATCAGGCACATCTTCTGCAATAAATCCAACATATTTTTCTGATTTATCAGATTTATAATTGTATGTCATGGGTTGTAGTTGACTAAAGGCTTCTAAGGCTTCTTTAGATGAAAGTGGCTGAATGTTTTCTTTAGAAGTTCTACTTGATCTATTTGTCCAGACACCATTTACACATGTGGCACCACTACCTAAATATAGATTTGTTCCACTGATATTTGCAGTGTTGTTTATGATTTTAAATTCTGTACCACCAGTACCATTGATAGTTGCAGCAAATCCAGTACCATCATCTGTTGTTCTAAAATTCCACTGTTTCCCACTTCTCCCATTTTTTAATGCAAATCCTGTATCTGATGTAAGTGTTGCATTTGTATTGGTTGCCTCCAATACCATGAGATTTGTGAGACCGTCTCCTGCGGTATTCTCTCCATTATAGCGCACATCCAGTTTTGCTTCTGGACTATCTGTTCCTATACCTACATAACCATTGGTTACATTGGTATCGTCATTTGTTCCTATCACTAAGGTATTAGACGCAGCATCATGGCGTACTTTCAAAGGTGCACTATAGGTGCCTGCCATATCATCTTTAGGTACAAACCATAAGCCATCACTTCCAACATCTAAAGCCCACTGCCCATCTACGAAACCATCAGTTTGATAGAGACGTCCTTTATCTAAAGTAAGGTTTTTAAGTGTAGTATCATCACCTTCTAGTACAGGGTCACCTGGAGCTGCGAAAGCTACCCCTCCTGAGAGTATGAGTGATAGTAGAGTTGCTTTTGTTATTAATTTTATTGTATTTGTCATTTTATTTCCTTTTTCAATTTAATTTTACACTAATTCTCTTTTAGAATAAGTATATGTTGTCTATATCTATAGACAAATATCTGTACCTTGCGTGCTAGAAAGATTGCCATCTGCACATACAGGAAGTTCCCATGGTGTAGTTACTGTTGCATTCGTATCTACTATGGTGGTTCCTTGAATAAATCTTGGATCTGGAATATCTGGTAAATACGGTGGAACGATTGTTGCTGGTGCATCATCTACACATCCTAATGAACCTTGTGCAGAGTGCTGTGTAGCACTATCACATATATAAGCAGGTGGTACTTGATCTGTAGATACATGAGGTGTGATACGAATTATAAATGTACTTCCTATTTTTGCATTCTCACCAACTTCAACGATATAGTTCAGCCCAAGGTTTAGTACATCTTCAATGGTAGATTGCTCATACCATGTTCCTTGCCAGCTATCTAACTCTGCTGAACTAGGGATTTCCCAATTATCAACAAAACCTTTATGCCATGCAGGTGTGCCTGTATATCGTTCTCCTGGTATGGTTCCCCAAAATGCAACAAGTACACCATCCGTGGCAGGATTCATATCGTCATCATGAAAAATACCTTTTGGTGCCCAGATAGAAGGTAACCAATTACCAAAGATTTTTTGATAGTTACTTGCCCCCATATCACCAGTATACCCAATTGAATTATTGTCTGGTGTATTAAACGTGATTGGAAAATATGCTCTATACTGATCAAAAAAACCTGGTTCTGGAAAATGATTGTCTATCGGACCCCATAAACCATGTGACATATTTGCAAGTTCACTCTCATCCCAAATATTTGTTCCATTATCACCTTCTCCATATCCTAATGATAATTTCAAGTAAGGATTACTTGTCCCATTTTCATCTAAAACTTCTAGATTATAACCATCTAGTCTTTTATCTGTATAGTTATTGATTTTTTGTAAAACTTGATATCTTCTAACAGTGGTATTGGTATCACTCATGTCTAAGTTAAAGACAATGTCTACAGCTCTCCCCCAACCACCTGCGGGTGTTCCCTCTATAGTAGATGGTAGCAAATTAATTTTAAAACGTTTATGTGTCTGAAAATCACTTGAACAGATAACTGGTTGGGGATTAACAGTATCAAGATAGCCTACATCAAGATATGATGTATTCATAATACAGTTAAAAGGTTTACCATGTTGAACTTTTAAATCATTATTAATTATTTTGATTCCTGCAGGTTCTCCTACCGGCCAGTCTTTACCGTGGAGATGTGCCAAGAGTGTCATTCCATCTGAAGACCAGATATCAGACTCAAAAGACATATCCTCTCCCATGGTTGTGTAAGTCCCATTATTTTCATAAAATGTACCAACGCTCCCAGAAAAATCATTAGTATTAACAATTCTTACATCTATGTTATCAAAATTCCAACCACCAAAACCATATTGATTATTGGGAGTAACAATAGGATTTTCAACATCACCCGCATTTGTGATAATCTTACCTGAATATGCCGTAGATAGTAGCATCATACTTGCTATTAGGCTTAACCCTAATCTTTTTTTTATCATTTTGCCCTCCTTTTTTTTAACGTATAAGTCTAATGCTTATAATTATAGTTTAGCAGGTTTTTGGGCGAAATGCATCACCCAAAGTAATGATAAACATCAATATTATTTAGGATATTTAAAGTGTAAAAAGAGTTTGAGTGTTTTATGATGTGCGTATCAGTACTCTTAGGGAGTTGCGACACATACATCAGTTCCCTGGATGATACGTTCAGTAGAAAGACAATCTGGAAGAGCAAAAATTTGAGAAGTAATCGTTGTAGTCGGAAGGCAACCTGCTGTTCCTTGTTCTAGTCGTTCCCCATTAGGACAAATAATAGGGGAATATCCCAAGTTAGGAGTAGGCTCATCTATCGTACAAAGTAAACTACCTTGAAGGTGGTGATACCCATTTTTACATATACCCCCAAGACCAATTGCTTTTTTTAGGTTGAGTCTTCCTTGAGTGAGTACTTTTCCTGCAAGGTCGTCCAATACATCTATATTATCAAGAATACGAGCTTTCCTAACGGCTGCAGTTTCATTGAGATATGATGATGCTAGAAGTGCTACTGCTCCAGTAACATGGGGTGTTGCCATAGATGTTCCACTCCATGTAGCATAACGGTCACTTGTACGTGTACCCACACCAATGCCAATATCATCTATATAGACACCATCATAGGTGATACTTACATCTGTAACTAATTTAAAACGGTATAAAAAATTGTTTGTTTGAAATTCGGAAGGGATCTCTACAGAATAGGCTTGCATGGCTAAACCTGTACCTGTGAAGGACTGGACTTCGGACCATGTTGTTCCCCCATCTGCAGAAAAAAGAATAGTTAAAAAATCATAATTTTTCTCTAAATCTATTTTTGCCCAAAATCCTAAAGAAAGATTCTCTTGAGCTATACCTGTTAAGTCAATAGGAGTTGTTGGATTAAAGTATTTATTTTGGTTATTGAGATATGTTGAGTTGTTAGAATCTGTCATAGCATAGGGAGTACTGTGTGTGTCGGTTGTATCATTATACCATGATGTATTGTCATTACTAACTATCTCCCATGTTTCATTACCCTCAATTGATACAAAATAGGGGTCACCCGATTGTGGAGTATAATCTACTTTATATCGCATAGTACTTAAAATGCCATCTCCGGGTGCTGATAAATCTACGCTATTTAGACCATAATTTGAAAAAGAAGATAATAGGTCATCGTGGTCTGTGGCAGCAACTGAAATAATATTGCTCGCA
>Ga0256843_1001050_pt1 | contig 22457 bp, 18 predicted proteins | sample AlvinellametaG_FD_191572 | JGI IMG/M metagenome (GOLD analysis project Ga0256843, IMG submission 191572) | Pompeii worm associated microbial communities from hydrothermal vent at the East Pacific Rise, Pacific Ocean - Alvinella | ecosystem: Host-associated > Annelida > Integument > Unclassified ... | reverse complement strand
CTAAGAGAAGAGTAACGAAAACAAGAGCAGCAAAAAGAAGAACACACTACAAACTTAAAAATGTAGCAACAGTTCAAAAATGTGCAAGCTGTGGAGCTTTCAAAAAACCTCATACTATTTGCCCAAGTTGTGGTGAGTATTAATGGTTAAAGTTGCTATTGATGCAATGGGTGGGGACTTCGGTCCTAAACCTATTATAGAGGGTGTTGTACAAGCTTTAAAAATCAAAAAGTTTGAGCCTATACTTGTAGGTGATGAAACAGAAATAAAAAAATATCTTCCAAAAAAACTTCATAATAAAGTTAGTTTTATAAATAGTAGTGATTACATCAAAATGGATGAACATGCTACAGATGCCTTAAGAAGGAAAGAATCATCTATTTATAAAGCTATAAATTTAGTAAGAAATAAAGAGGCAGATGCTGTAGTAAGTGCTGGACATAGTGGGGCAACTATGAGTTTAGCTACTTTAAGAATAGGAAGAATCAAAGGGATTAAAAGACCTGCTATTGCTACTTTTATGCCTACAATCAAAAAAGAATATACTTTAGTTTTAGATGTTGGTGCTAATGTAGATAGTGATAGTGAAAATCTATATCAATTTGCACTAATGGGTGAGATATATTCAAGAGAAGTTTTACATCATGATAAACCAAAAGTTGGACTTTTAAGTAATGGTGAAGAAGATGTAAAAGGTAATTCTGTTACAAAAGAAACATTTGCTAAACTAAAAGACAGTAAAAGTTTTTATGGAAATGTTGAGGGTAATGACATTTTTAAAGGTGTAGTGGATGTAGTAGTTTGTGATGGTTTTGTAGGAAATATTTTACTTAAAACTAGTGAAGGTGTAGCTGATACTATTGTTACACTTATCAAAGAAGAGGTGAGAAAATCTGGACTTATTAGTAAAGTAGGTGCACTTCTTATGAGAAAAGTATTTAAAGTACTTAAAAAATCGATTGATTATGCTGAGTATGGTGGAGCGCCACTTCTTGGTGTAAATGGATGTGTTATTGTTAGTCATGGAAAAAGTAATGCAAAAGCTATAAAAAATGCAATTTTTCAAGCTATCAATTATACAGAAGCTGATATTACAGCAAAAATAGAATCAAAAATTAAAGGCGAGTAATGTATGCTAAATTTGCTTCGATTGGTGCATATGTACCAGAAAAAATAGTAACAAATTTTGACTTAGAAAAAATAGTAGATACATCTGATGAATGGATAACAAAAAGAACAGGAATTCATACAAGACATTTTGTAGAAAATGAAGTAACATCTGATTTGGCTACAAAAGCAGGGGAACTTGCTATCAAAAGAGCTGGATTAAGTACTGAAGATATAGATATGATTATTTTAGCTACTATTTCACCAGATTATTTTGCTATGCCTTCTACTGCATGTGTTGTAGCAGAAAATTTAGGTATTAAAGCACCAGCTTTTGATATAAGTGCTGCATGTACTGGATTTATTTATGCATTAGCTCAGGCAAAAGCTTTTATTGAAAGTGGAATGAGCAAAAACATATTAATTATTGGTGCTGAAGCACTTAGTAAAATTATTGATTTTAAAGACAGAACAACTTGTGTAATTTTTGGTGATGGTGCAGGTGCTGCAGTAATCCAAGCAACAGAAAATAAAGAAGAAGCAATTTTAGATATTGATATCAATGCAGATGGTAAATATCAAGATTTTTTAATTACTCCAGGACGTGGGGTAAAATATGGATGTGATACAGAAGAGATTTATATGCAAATGAAAGGAAATGAAACTTTCAAAGTAGCAGTAAAAACTCTTTCACAATCAGTAAGAGATATTTTAAAAAGAAATAATATGACTAGTGATGATATCGAATGGTTTGTGCCACATCAAGCTAATTATAGAATTATTGATGCAGTTGCACGTGCTATTAAGATGCCTAGTGAAAAATCAGTGTTAACTGTAGGAAAATATGGAAATACTTCATCTGCTTCTATTCCTATGGCATTAAATGATATGTATGAAGAGGGAAAATTAAAAACTGGTGATATGATGCTTCTTGATGCATTTGGTGGTGGATTTACTTGGGGAAGTGCATTAGTTCCATTTGCAGGGAAATAATAACCAAAAGGTTATTTATTTTCTAATTTTAAAATAAAAACAAGCACCATTTTGAGTGTTTTTAACTTCTAAAGAACCCATATGTTTTATTGCTATTTGACTTGCTAGATATAATCCTACTCCAGTTCCATCTTTTCTAGTAGTATAATTTAAATCAAATATTTTATCTTTTATATCCTCAGGAACACCTCCAGCATTATCTATAATTTCTAAATAAAAATAAGTATCATCTTCATAACTTTTAATATTTATGTATCTATTTTGAATATTTCTTTCATTAAATATATCTTTTGCATTTGTGATTAAAGTTATTATTAAATGTTCAAGTTCAGTTTTGATAGCTTCGATACAAAAGTTTTTTTGTATATCTTTTTTTATTTCTATTTTGTTTTTTATTAATTCATCTTTTAAAAGAATTAAGGAATTATCTATAACATCTTTTATGCATACTAATTCTTTTTCTTTATCATCTCTAAAGAAATTTCTAAATTCAGTTAATGTAGATATCATATGTTTCATTTGTAAATTTATGTCATGAATAAATTTTTCAATATAATGTTTGTCGATATTTTCTTTATCTAAATTAAGGATTTCTAGATGTAAAGAGATAGCATTTAATGGTTGTTTCCATTGATGAGCAATAGCATCTATCATCTCACCCATTAATGCTAGTCTAGATTGTTTCAGTAGAATTTTTTCTTGATATATTCTTTTATCAACTTCTTCTTTTACTTGTTTTTCTAATGTTTTTTTATGTTGTTTTAATTCATTTAAATTTTGATTTAATTGATGTTGTAAAGATATAAATTCATCTATCATATCACCTATTTCATCTTTATATTGATATTCTTTTTTTGTAATATTTTTCCCTTTTTTATACATTTGAATTATATTTGTTAAATAAGTTATAGGATTGTATAGTTTCTTTTTTATCATTATAAATACAAAAATACTTTCTATGATAAATAAAATAGCACTAAAAATTAATAATAAAAATTGATATTTTAGTTTTTCTTGAATCATTTTGATTTCTGTTAAATTTTCTTTTTTTATAAGTTGTTTGATTTTTTTGAAATAATTAATGACAAGAATATATTGTTGTTTATATATTTGAATGTTAGTTTTATTATTTAATACTTCTTGTTGTAATTTTAATAATTTTTCAATTTGGTTTTTTATTGTAGCTATGTGAGTTAATTCTAAAGAAGTGAATTTAGAATGGTTTATAAGATATTTTAATGTTTTTTTGTTTATTAATAAATTATCTGCTTTAATAGTATGATGTTTAAAGAGTTTTTTAATATTTGCATGTTGTTTACTGTATTTATTTAAAAATATATGATTTAGATTTATGATACTATCTTCTAATTCAGAAATAAGATAAATACTATTAAAACTCTTTGACTTGATTTCTAAAATTTTATTTGAATAAAAATTAAAAACTAAAATTTCGTATATAATAAAACCTATAATAAATGAATTGAAAATAAAAATAGAAATAAAAAAATTCTTCATTTGAAAATTTAAAAATTTTCTTGTTAAAACTAAAAATATAATAATAATTAGACCAATACTAAAAATAGATAAAAATAGAATATCTTTTTTTGTGATTAAATCTTTTAATGTTATTTTAGGTGTAAAAACTTTTTCTATTTTGATTTTTTTGTATACATGATTTCTTATACTTTCAATTTCATTATAAGGGATAGTTTTCATTATTTTAGAAATAATAGAATATAATTCAGGATATTTTTTGTTTATACCTATGTGTTCTTCACCATTTTTGTCTATAAAAACTTTAATAATTCTATATTTGTTTTTATTAATATCATTTACATAAAACAACATAATACCATCTAACTGGTTATTTATGATTTTTTTAAAAGCATTTTTTGTTGATATTATTTTAAAATCAGGATTTTTAAAAACTTCTCTTAAAATAGAGTTTTTTGCAATAGCTATTGTTTTGTTTTTTAGATCTTGTAAAGAATAGATATCACTATTTTTATTTACTATTAAGTAATAAGGGTGATAATTATATGTTTTTGTAAAAAAGAACCATTTTTCTCTTTGTTTAGAATAACTTAAAGCCATTATTCCATTTGTTATTCCTTTTTTAGCGTCATCAAATCCATTTTCCCAATGTTGATAGAAAACAGGTTGTAAATTGATGTGGCCATATTTATTTAATAATTTTATATAATTTGTATGGAAAGATTCCCCATTTTTATCTACAGGCCAATAAGTCATTGCAGAGATATATATTACAGGATGATTTTTTAAAAATTGTTGTTCTTTTTTTGAATATTCAATGCCAAATATTAATGAAGTAAATATAAGTATTAAAAATAGTTTTTTCATAATAATTCCCTTAAAAATAAGTAGAATTATAACAAAAGTTATTTTAAACCGACTAAGAAGTCGGTTAGGTTATTAACCCCACCCATGAGCGAAATTATATAAAAACAAAATTACACAATACTTACAATTTTATCTATTAATAGTTGAATATTAACATTTCCATTAAATTCATTTTTATTTACAGTAAATATAATTTCACATTTATCATAAAATTCACCATCATATCTAAAGATTATCGCGTCTTTATAAATACCATTTTGTGAAACTATAAGTTTGTAGTGATTATCTTTTAGATTTCTAATGTGTTCTATTTTTACAACAGCACTAAATTTTGGTCTTGGATTTCCTTCTCCATATGGCTCAAAACTATCAAGGATTTCAAGAAGTTCAAAATCACATTCACTAAGAGGTAATTCACCTAATATAAACTCATCTAAATAAAAATATTCTTTTGGTAATTTTTTAGTTTCTTTGTTTATTTTTTGAGTGAAGTTTTCTAAATCTTTTTTTGCTATACTAAGTCCACATGCAAGTTTATGTCCACCAAAACCTAAGGTATATTCGCGACATTTATCTATTAATTCATATAAATTTACATCACCTAAACTTCTTCCACTTCCTTTAAGAACATCGCCATTATCACTAAATACAATAGCAGGAAGTTTGTAATGATGAACTAGTCTACTAGCTACTATTCCAACAACTCCTTCGTGAAAATCACCTACAGCTATTATGAAGTTTTCATTATTATTTGATTCTATACAAAGTTTTGTAATGTTTTTTTCTATCTCTTTTCTATCTTCATTTGTTTGATTTAAAATATTATATACTCTTCTAGCTTCTTCTATAGAATTACTATTTAAAAAGTCAAAAGCAATTTTTGCATGTTTCATTCTACCAGCACTATTTAGTCTAGGAGCTATTGCAAAAGCGATATCTTCACTGTTAAAATATGTTTTATTTAATGCCTCTCTTAAAATTACAGCAAAAGGTTTGTTACTTTTAGATAATTTAGCTAATCCCATTTTTACCAAAATTCTATTAATATGATTTAATGGCATAACATCAGCAATGATAGCTAATACTAAAACATCTAAAAATTCTCTCATGTCTATTTTTGCATCTAAAGATTTGTTTATAGAAGCACACAGATACCAAGCCACTTCTGCACCACAAATTTCTGTAAATGGAAAAGTTTCATCTTTTTGTTTTGGGTCTATTATAGTATAGGCATCAGGAAGAGGATAAGTAGGGGTATGATGGTCTGTGATTATTAAATCAATTCCTCTTTTTTTGCATATAATAGCAGCATCATAAGATGATATTCCATTATCTACAGTGATTAATACATCACATTCTATTTTATCCATTAGTTTTGCAGTTAGTCCATAACCATCATTAAATCTATCTGGAATAATAATTTCAATTGGATAATTTATTTTATTGAAAAATTGTTTCATAATAGTAGATGATGTAACACCATCTACATCATAATCTCCTACTACAACTATTTTTTCATTATTTTTTATAGCTTTTTTTATTCTATCAGTTGCAATTTGAATATTTTTTAATTCTTCAAAATGTGGAATTTCATTTGGTTTGAGTTCAGTTATATTTTGTGAGAGTAGTTTTTTTATTGTTTGTTTTGTTAGAGGCAATTTAGCACCTTTTTTACAAAATTATATCAAATTTGATGTATAATAAATAAAAGGAGTTGAAAATAAAAGGAGTCGAAAATGGGTATTTTAAAAAGATTTGAGTTAGAAAAACACAATACAACGGTAACTAAAGAGTTTGTCGCTGGTCTTACTACTTTTTTTGCGATGCTTTATATTATTCCTGTAAATTCAACTATTATGAGTAATACAGGAATGTCTTTTGATGCTTTGGTTACAGCTACAGCACTTATGACTATTTTTGCTACTTTGATTACTGGATTATGGGCAAATACTCCTATAGCTATGAGTGTAGGAATGGGGCTTAATGCTTATTTTACTTTTGGATTAGTATTAGGTATGAAAATACCTTGGCAAACGGCACTTGGAATAGTTTTTATTTCAGGAATTTTGTATGTTTTAATAGCACTAACTCCAATTCGAAAATGGATAATAGATACAATTCCATTAGATATAAAACGAGCAACAAGTGCTGGTATTGGAGCATTTATAGCTTTTATTGGATTAAAAGAGATGGGTGTTATTGTATCAGACCCAGCAACTTTAGTAAAACTAGGGGATTTAAGTAATTCACATATTTTACTAGGGATATTTGGATTATTTGTAGCATTAGTTTTGAGTATGCTTAGAATAAGAGCTGCTTTGATTATTTCTATTGTAGCTACGAGTGTCTTGGCATGGATTACTGGTGTATCTAAAATGAGTACAGATTTTATATCTATGCCAGCATCTATAACTCCTATTGCTTTTCATATGGATATAAAATCAGCATTACAGATATCAATGATTCCTTTTATTATTACATTTTTAGTAACGGATATTTTTGATACTATTGGTACTTTAATAGGAGTTGGTTTAAGAGCAAAACTTTTTTCAAAAGAAGATTCAAAAGAATTACAAAAAACAATGGAAACTGATGCAGTTGCGACATTAGTAAGTGGTGTAGCAGGGGTTAGTAGTACTACAGCTTTTATTGAAAGTGCTGCTGGAGTAGAAGAGGGAGGAAGAACTGGTTTAACAGCAGTTTTTACAGCTCTTTTATTTATTTTACCTTTGTTTTTTTTACCATTTTTTAAATCAATTCCATCGTTTGCAATTTATCCTGTATTAGTAGTTGTAGGTAGTTATATGTTTAGTGAATTAAAAAATATCGATTATTCTGATAGTGCTACAAAATATGCAACATTTTTTATAGTACTTATGATGCCACTTACATATTCTATTACAAATGGACTTATGATAGGTGCTTTTATTTATGTATTAATTAAATTATTTCAAAGAGATTGGAGTGTTTTTAAAAGTGCTATGTTTTTAATGAGTTTGATTGCAGTTATTTTATTTTTTGTATTATAAGTAAAAAAATCACTTTTTAAATTCAAGTGATTTTTCTACAAATTTTTTAATAATTTTATTTGGGTTTTGAAGTCTATTTGTAAATTCTGGGTGGAATTGTACAGCTACAAACCATGGATGGTCTTTTAATTCAACTGCTTCTACTAATCCCTCTTTACTTCTACCTGAGATTATCATTCCAGCTTTTTCTAGTCTATCAGCATAAGCATTATTCATTTCATATCTATGTCTGTGTCTTTCGATTACTTTGTCAGTTTGATATGCATCGTATAGTTTTGTTCCTTCTTTTACTAGACATTCATATCCACCAAGTCTCATAGTCCCACCAAGAGGTGTTGTGTGAGTTCTTAGTTGTTTTTCACCACTTGCGTCGATAAATTCATCGATTAAATATATAATAGGTTCTTTTGTATTTGGGTCAAATTCTTGAGATTCTGCATCTTTAATACCTAAAACATTTCTTGCAAATTCAATTACAGCTGTTTGCATTCCAAGACAAATACCTAAATAAGGAGTTTTACTTTCTCTAGCAAATTGAATAGCTTTTAGTTTTCCAGCTACTCCTCTTTGTCCAAATCCACCAGCTACTAAAATACCATCAACTTCTTCAAGTTTTTCCATAAGTTCTGGTTTACTCTCAAGGTCTTCACTATCAATCCATTCGATATTTACTCTAGTATCTAGCCAAGCACCACTGTGAATAAGCGCTTCAATAAGTGATTTATAACTTTCTTTATGAGTTACATATTTACCAACGAAAGCGATTTTTACTTCATCAGCTGGTTCTACTATTTTTTTTACAAGTTCATTCCATTGTGACATATCAGGGTTTAATTCACCTAAATGTAAATGTTCACTAATTGCTGTTAAAATGTTTTGTTTTAAAAAGTTAATAGGAACTTTATATATAGTCTTTGCATCAGTTGCTTCTATTACAGAATGATAATCAATATCACAACTATTTGCTAATTTTCTTTTTAAACTTTTAGGAAGTGTTGCTTCACTTCTACAAATAAGCATTTGAGGTGTAATACCAATTCTTCTAAGTTCTTGCACTGAGTGTTGAGTTGGTTTAGTTTTTAGTTCACCTGCAGCTTTGATGTATGGAACTAAAGTTACATGTACAAACATTGCATTTTTGCTACCAACTTCTTGTCTAATTTGTCTGATAGCTTCCATATAAGGTAGTCCTTCTATGTCACCTACAGTTCCACCAAGTTCTATTAATACAATATCAAAATCTTTTCCAATTTCATAAATTCTTTCTTTGATTTCATTTGTAATATGAGGAATTATCTGAACAGTTTTTCCTAAATAATCACCTTTTCTTTCTTTTTCAATAACACTTAGATAAATTTGTCCTGTTGTAAAGTTATTTTTTTTAGAGATACTTTCGTTTAAAAATCTTTCATAGTTTCCAATATCAAGGTCAGTTTCACCACCATCTTCAGTTACGAATACTTCACCATGTTCAAATGGAGACATAGTACCAGGGTCAACATTTAAGTATGGGTCAATTTTTAACATAGTAACATTTAGTCCTGAGTGCTTCAGTAATGTTGCTATAGATGCAGAAGTTACACCTTTTCCTAAAGATGATAATACACCACCTGTAATAAAAATATATTTAGCCATTAATTTCCTTTCTAGAATTATAATATTTTGAAATTATATCAAATTAATGACAACTATTTCTAAAACTTCCATCTAAATTTTTAGGTAAAAATATGGTTTGTATTTGTAGTTTGTCTGATTGGTCACATATACTATCATCTTCTGTATATTCTATATTAAATACTGGTTTGTTTTGTAAAACAAAAGGAGTAAGTAGATTACATTCGTTGTATTCATAACACTGTTCATTAATGGCAAAATCAAAATACATTGATAAATCATTGATTTGGTTCAAGTCATTTTTTAGCCCAATACTTAATCCCCTTTTATGTGCTTCGTATGCTAAAAAGATATTATATTTTAGTTGGTCTTGGTAGGTTAGATTAAATCCAGTGTCATTAGTATAGCCATCTACATTATCTGCATCTACTCCATCACATCCTTTTATTTTAGCTAAATCAAGTCTTTTTTTCATAATTTCTCTAACTTTTTTATTTCTTATATCTAGCCAATTTTCATCCCAATCAGCCATTTTTTTACCAATAGCTTCTTGTGGAAATTCATTTTTATCTTCTCTCCAATCTTCATAACTTCCGGCACTAAAATAACAAATCACTTTTCTACCCTCTTTATGTAATTCATCTATAGTATCTGTTGGAGTATCAAATAAATCAATATCATATAAATTTACATCATAACTTGTATTGATATCATTAGTTAATTGTATTTCTGCTGTGGTGTTGATATCAAATTGAGGCCAAGTTTTGTTTAGCCATGTAACTCCTCTAGTTGTAATAATATTTTTCCATGGTCCATCAGGTACATCATCACTATTTACAAATTTCCAATCTACTTTGTCTACATCTTTTAGACCTAAATATAATTTTACAGCAGGACTTACATCTATCCCAGCTTTTGCTCCGAATGTATTTATGGGATTTGATGGTCCAAATACATATTGCCAATCATTATATTCAAAAGGTCCAGCATCTTCTATTTGTGCATATACAGTTTTATCATTTTTAGTGATTTTGACCCATCTGTTTTTCATTAATGATTGATAAGTAGCAATATACCATGGAATTATTTTTTTAAGGTCAGGTTTTTTATTTCCATTATCATCAAAATCATTATAAGGTAAAGCAACATAAAAAGGGTTTTCTTTTGGTATAAATGTAGCTGGATAATATATAAATGATTGATTTCTATCATTAGGGTCATCAATCCCTCCATAATGTATACTCCAGTTTTCATCCCAAGCACTAGAAATATTATCAATATTATCATTGTCTTTACTAGCATCTTCTCCTATATAAAAATATGTAGATATTATATTTTTATGTAAAATATTACTATTGTCTTTATTTGTATCAGTGATTACGTTACATCCAAAAATAAAAAATAAAAAAATAAAAAAATAAAATTTTTTCATAACAAAAGCCTTTTTATCTTATTGATAAATAAATTTTATCATAAAAAGGTTAATCTATTGTTATTTTGTATAATCGTTTTGGTATAATTGAAACAATTTAATTTTTTTCATTAAGGAGTCATAATGAAATTTTTCAGGCAATTAACTATTCGTTGGACTATGATACTCATTATTAGTATTTCAACATTAGTGATTTCGTATTACACAGTAAGAGACTTTGTAGCATCTATTCATATAGAAAAACAAAAAACAGAATTGATGCAATTAGTTAAATTTAGTAAAGTTTTAAGTAAACTTATACATGAAACACAAAAAGAGAGAGGAGCAAGTGCGGGTTATATAGGAAGTCATGGTAAAAAATTTACAATTATTTTACCTAAACAAAGAAAACTTACTGATGTAAGAATTCAAGAATACAAAAAAATGATTAAAAATATTGATTTTCAACAATTTTCTCCTGAACTTAAAATGTTAGTAAATCAACTAAATAAAGATTTGAGTGATTTATCTAATATAAGATCGCAAGTTACAAATTTCCAAATTTCTCTAAAAAATGAAGTTAAATGGTATACAGCAATGAATGCTATTATTTTGAAAATAGTTGGACTGAGTGCTACATTAGCACCAAATGAAAAAATAGCTATGGATTTAGCTGCTTATGTGAGTTTTCTAAAATCAAAAGAAAGAGCAGGGATTGAAAGAGCTGTACTTAGTGCTACATTTGGTGCCGATAAATTTAAGCCTGGAATGTTTGCAAAATTTATCTCTTTAGTATCACAACAAAATGCATATATGGATGATTTTTTAACTTTTGCTTCACCAGAAATGAAAAAAGCATATTATAAAGCTATAAAAGATCCTTCTTTTAAAGAAGTAGATAGAATGAGACAAATAGCTATGGAAAAAGCAACTACTGGTGGTTTTGGAGTAGATGCTGTATATTGGTTTAAAACTATTACAAAAAAAATCAATAAATTAAAACAAATTGATGATAAAATCGCTCAAATTACTACTAATGATTTAGATAAAATCAAAAATTATGCAGTTATACAAACAATTATTGGTACATTAGTAATTATTTTTATGCTTTTATTAGGGTATTTTAGTGTTAAAAAAATTGAAATGCAGTTAAGGTCTCTAAAAAGTCTTATTTTAATGATATCTGAAAATAAAGATTTATCTACAGAAATTAGAATATATGAAAATGATGAATTTGGAACTATTAGAGGTGCTTTAGGACAATTCTTATCATCATTGCATGAGGTGATTACAAATGCATATAATGCATCTCATACAAATAAACAAAGTGCTTTAGAGTTAAAATCTGGATTTGATAAGATTAATGAAAATATTAATAAAGAGGTGAATATTGTAAATATTGCAGCTGATGTTTCAAATGAACTTAAAGAATCTTTATTAAAAGAAGCTAAAAATTCAAATGATGTAAAAGATGAAATTTTAACAGCAAATGAATCATTAAAACAAACAACAACTTTAATTACTAATTCAGCACAAAACATTCAACAAAATGCAGAAGTAGAAAATGAAATAGCATCAAATCTATCTACACTTGCACAAGATGCAGAACAAGCAAAAAGTGTATTAAGTATGATAAGTGAGATTGCAGACCAAACAAATTTACTTGCATTAAATGCAGCTATTGAAGCAGCTAGAGCAGGTGAACATGGTAGAGGATTTGCAGTTGTAGCTGATGAGGTAAGAAAACTTGCTGAAAAAACACAAAAAAGTTTAACAGAAATAGATTCTACTATTAGTGTAATTGTACAAGCTATTAAAGATGCAAACCATATCATGGAAAATAACATTGAAAATGTAAATCATGTAACAGAACAAACAATGGTTATTCAATCACAGATTGAAGATGTTTCTACTAAGATGGACTATGCTGTAAATAGAGTAGAAAGTAATGTTGGTGAATTAGAACATATTGTAGAGATTATGCAAGAATTTATCCAAAAAATGGAAGAGATTCAAAAACTATCAAAAGAAAATAAAAGTAATATAGAATTAAATCATGATAATGTAACAAAAATCAATGATTTAGCGAATAGATTATTACAAGATATTAGTCAGTTTAAAATTTAAGGAGTTTTTCTCCTTAAAATAAATATTTTTTAATATATTGATTTAATTCATTTATTATTTCTTGTTCTCTATGGCATATATATTTTTCTAAACTTATTTCATCTTTTGGATGCAATACAAAGTAAAAATGGTATTTGTATCTATTTTTATCTAGTTTTGTAATAGAAACTAGTTCTGCTTGAGTAGTTATATCAATCTTATCTAATGAATATTTAAATTTTAAACTTAATTCTACTTTATCTGAAACAGATATTTTTAATGGTTTTGAGATTACTGCTAATCCCCTTAGTGATAAATCATATACTTCACCTTCAAATGTAATGTTTTTATAATATATTTGAGTTGTTATTTTTTGTTCTGGTTGGATTCTAATAAAGTTTCTTTTTATAGATTCTCTTTTAATATTACTTATATTATCTAAAATTACAGTTTTTGTGTCAGTATTAATTTTTTGTATATTTGCTACAAATGTTTTTGTAGTATCTGGTGTTAAAAGATAAACTTGTCTTTGAAATTTTGCAGCAATTATTTGGTGAGAATTGATTTTTACTTCAATATTATTATTATCTACATTTTTTATATAAGTTTTATGTGAAATAGGAATTCCTTTGAACACAGTAAAATATATAATTGGTTTTGAATTCGAAAAATATTCTAAAATAGTTTTTGGTAGTTTAGCAGATGTAGTATTTGATTCTTTATAATGATTTAGATACGTGATATAAAAATCACATACTTTAGTAAAAGTCATCAATTTTTCTATAGAATTTTCTTTTTTGAAAATATATTTAATATAAGAATTTGCTAAAAGTAAAAATGTTCTATTTAAAATAGGATTAATACTATTTAGATTTGCTATAAAATAAAATGTTTCGGAATTATTTGAAATATCTAAAAATATAGCATCAAAAAATTTATTTAAAATTTTTTCTAAAGGTTTTTCTTCTATTTTATTTGTTTTTAATATCAATTCTTTTAAGGTAGAAATAGTTTTTACTTTATTTTCTTTAAAAAAAGAATAGTTTTCTTCTAAAAAAGGTTTAAAAGATGATATATTTATTTTCATTAAATTACTCCTTGTTTTATCATAGCTTGAGATACTTTACTAAAACCTTTGATATTAGCACCTATTACTAGATTATCTTCACATCCGTATTCTTTTGATATTAAAGCTATGTCTATATATATTTTTTTCATTTCTTCTTTTAATTTTTCATCTAAGATATCTTTATTTAATGGTTCAAATGTAGCATTTTGACTCATTTCATATACGCTAGTTACAACTCCACCAGCATTTACAGCTTTGCTTGGTGCAAAAAGAATATTATTTTCTAAAAAATATTTAATAGCATCAGGAGTTGAAGGCATATTAGAACATTCTATTACATATTTTACTCCATTTTTTACTATTATTTTTGCATCGTTTAGGTTAATTTCATTTTCTGTGGCTGCAGGCATTATTACATCAGCTGGTATATTCCAGATATCATTTCTTGTTTTATGAAATTTTGTTCTAGGTGTATATTTTGCGTATTTTCTATGGTCTAAATATTTTTCTAAACTTTCGTGTGATTCATGTTTTAATTTTGCTATTATTTGTAAGTTTATACCATCTTCATCGTATAAAAACCCTTGAGAATCGCTACAAGTTATAGGAATTGCTCCATATTCATATAATTTTTGCATTACATGAAAAGCTACATTTCCAGCGCCACTAACAGATACTTTTTTTCCTTTTAATGTATCATTATGTGAATTTAGCATTTTTTCAGCAAAATATACAGCACCATATCCTGTTGCTTCTATTCTACAAAAACTCCCTCCAAATTCTAAAGGTTTACCACTTAAAGCTCCATCAAATTTATTTGTTAATTTTTTATACATTCCAAAAAGATATCCAATTTCTCTTTCACCAACACCAATATCACCAGCAGGAATATCAGTCCTATCACCGATATGGCGATAAAGTTCAGTCATAAAACTTTGACAAAATCTCATAATCTCCATATCACTTTTACCATGAGGATTAAAATCAGCACCACCTTTTCCTCCACCAATGTTTAATGAAGTTAGTGCATTTTTAAATGTTTGTTCAAATGCTAAAAATTTGAATGTATCTATAGTTACATTTGGATGAAATCTAGTTCCACCTTTATAAGGTCCAATAGCACTATTAAACTCTACTCTATATCCTCTATTTACTTTAATTTCTCCATTATCATTAACCCATGGGACTCTAAACATAATTACTCTTTCAGGCTCAACTAATCTTTCAAGTAAAGATAACTTTTTTAAATTAGGGTGTTGGTTTAGATAAGGGATTACAGAATTTAATACATCAGTAGTAGATTCTAAAAATTTAGTGTTATATGGTTCTTTTTTTTGTATATTATTTAATATCTCATTTACATAGTTTTGCATAAGAGTCCTTTTTTTTTATTATAACTGAATTTTAGATGTCATTGAATAGTTTTATAAAAAAATAGAAATTTATATATAAAATAGTAAACATTAAAAAGATTATTAATAAAGGATGAAGAATATATTCGTAGGTTATAAGAAATGAAAGTAAAAACATACTAAAGAGAAAAAAGGTAATAAACCTAATTATCTCTAATTTTTTCATAGCATATCTGCAAATTCTTTAAAGATATATTTACTTTCTCTTGGACCTGGGCTAGCTTCTGGATGGTGTTGTACACTAAAGATTGGTTCATCTTTGTATTTTACACCTTCGATTGTATTATCAAATAAGTTAATATGTGTAACTTCTGCTATATTTTTAATCTCTTCAGGTACATTATAATTGTGATTTTGTGCAGTAATCTCTACACTTGTTTTTTTAACAGGATGGTTTCCACCATGATGACCAAATTTTAGTTTAAATGTATCATAACCATGGGCAATACTTAAAAGTTGATGTCCAAGACAAATACCAAACATAGGGATTTTTGCTTCTATTAGTTTTTGAACATTTTCTTTAACTTCTGTTAAAACTAACGGATCACCTGGACCATTACTTAAAAACACACCCATAATTTCATTGTTTTGATATTTTTTGATTAAATCTTCAGCAGGAGTAGAAGCAGGATATACTTCACACTTTAATCCTACATTTGTAAGTTCATTTAAGATATTTCTTTTTACTCCAAAATCATAAACAGCGATTGTTTTTGATGTATTTGGTTCATTATAACTTAAAGTGTCATCATTCCATGCACCTTGATTGTGAACATACATCTCAGGTGTAGTTACTTCATTGATGTAGTTTATTTCAGAAATGTGTGGTGCTTCTTTTAAGATTTTAGCAAGTTCATCTTTATCATGGATTTCAGTAGAAGCAACCATCATTTGAGAACCTTCATCTCTTATTAGTTTAGTTAAAAATCTAGTGTCAATATCACTAATACCAATAATTCCTTCTTTTGCTAAAAAAGTATGAAGTGCTTCTTCACCTCTAAAATTTGAATAATTAGGGTTATAATTTCTTACTATTATACCTTTTAGCCAAGCACCTTTACTTTCCATATCATCAGCATTTACTCCAACATTTCCAATCTCACTAGCAGTAAATACAACAAATTGTCCAGCATAACTAGGGTCTGTTATGATTTCTTGATAACCTGTCATTGATGTATTAAATACAATCTCACCCACGCTAGTACCAGTTGCTCCAAATCCTTTTGCTTGTAAAAATAAGCCATTTTCTAATAAAATTGATATTTTCATAACATACCCCTTTTTCTTAGTTCTTGTTCATATAATTTTGTAAATACTAATTCCCATTCTTCACTACCAGGAACTAATTCTTTTTTGTAATTTCTTAATTTATCGTATACAACATCTTCGATATCTTTTCTTTCTTTAATAAAACCATCCATACTATCAAATACAATATTTTTCATTTTACCATCATTGATTTCGTAATCGATTAATTCAGCATCCCATAATTCTTCTACAATAATATGAGCTAGATTATTTAATCTATCAGTTTTATTTAAAATAAAATCATCTTCTTTTGCTAATTTTCTTTTTAGCATAGAAAAAAGTTCTTTTTTATCAACATCATAAAACATATATTCATTTTCTTCTTCTTGTTCTGCTATGATATCTTTTACTTCATTTTCAAGTTCTCTCTCGGCAGCTACGTTTTCCAATAGGATTTCTTCTACCTTTTTTTTAGCCTTTTCTAGTCCATTTGCAAATGTTACAAACCCAGAATTTAACATATCTATAATTATTTTATTTGCGATATAAGGCACTTGTGTTTCTTTGATAAGCATAAAAATCCTTTAACTTTTAAATATATGAAATTATAACCAAATTTTTTTTAATAATAGTTGAATTTTATCCACCAGTTTCATAAAAAGCTCTATCGCTTACTTCATTTTTCCAATCATTTTTTTCTGGTTTTTCTTGAATTACTTTTTTTAGTACATTTGCGGCTTCTTGAATATCACCTTTTTTTATAGCATCTCTTATTTGATAACTTTCATTAAAAAATAAACAAGGAATTAGATAACCTTCTGCAGTTAGACGAATTCTATTACAGTTTTTACAAAATTCATCATCATGTGGCATTATCAAACCAAATATATATCCATCTTCATCTTTATAATAAGTTGCTGGTGAATTATCTCTTTGCATTTTTGTGAAAGTATGTTTTTGTGAAATAGTATCTAAAATAGTTTGACTTTCAACTCCTTTGATGTCATTATCAGCAATATTATTTTCCATGTATTCAATAAATCTAATAGGAACATTTAGTTTTTTTGCATATTCATATAAATCTAATATTTCATTATCATTTATATCTTTTAAAATAACACTATTTAATTTTACTTTTAAACCAGCTTTTATACTTTCTTCAATTCCTAAAATAACATTGTCTATTACATCTTTTTGAGCCATTTTTTTATATGTTTCTTTATTTAAACTATCTAATGAAATATTTATTCTTTTAAGTCCAGCATCTTTTAAAAGTTGCGCATTTCCTTTTAGAAAGTATCCATTTGTAGTAAGAGCTAGGTCTAGATTTGGTTTATAAGAGATTATCATATTTATAAATTTATCTAAATCTTTTCTTAGAAGTGGTTCACCTCCTGTTAGACGAATTTTTGTAATTCCATTATCTATTGCGACTTTTATAAACTGCATCATTTCTTCGTATGAAAGTAAGTTTTCTTTTGGTTCCCAACTAAATGGAGTATTTGGCATACAATATAAACATCTAAAATTACATCTACTTGTTACAGATATTCTAAGGTAATCTATTTTTCTATCAAAATTATCTATTAACACATGAATCCTTTGGTATAATTTTTAAAAAAGGGAATGTATGGAATTTTTTACTGAATTAGAAAAAATTATTCAACTCCAAAATTATAACGATAAAATAACACAATCTAAAAAATTTATCAATGATTTTAGAGAAAATAAACTTGAATTTAATCATAGTAGTAACATTTTGAGTTTTTCTCCAAGTTATTCGGGCTTTTGTAAAATTGTTAAACCGCAAAATGTACCTCGTAGAAGAGGGTTTGAAACTGATTTAAAAAAAGCAACTTTAATTCATGCAATAGTGCATATTGAATATAGTGCAATTGATTTAGCATTTGATGCTTGTTATAGATTTAGAAATATGCCTATAGAGTATTATAAAGATTGGATTGAAGTTGCAGATGATGAAATTCGTCATTTTGAGATGCTTAATTCACTTTTAAATCAAGTAGGGTACAAGTATGGTGATATTGTAGTACATAATTCACTTTGGGAAGCTGCTGAGAAAACATCTACTTTAATAGAAAGAATGGCTGTAGTCCCAAGATGGCTTGAAGCTAATGGACTTGATGCAAATGAGCAAATTATAGAAAAACTTAAAAATTATAAAAATAATGAAATTGCTTCTAAATTGATAGATATTTTACATGTTATTTTAGAAGAAGAGATTCCTCATGTAGCAAAAGGAGATAAATGGTTTAAATGGGTATGTGCAAAAGAAAATAAAGAACCTCATGTCGTTTATTTTGAAATATTACATAAAGTGTATAATAATATAAGTAAAAAAGCACATATTAATGTAAAAGCAAGAAAAAAAGCAGGATTTAGTTGTGTAGAGATTAAAAGTTTGGCTAGAAATGAGGTGGAGTGTGATTAAACTAAATGATAATAATTTAAATGAAGAATTTAAAAGAATATATCATGGTAGAGGTTTAGGTGGAGAATATAAATCAGTTACTATTGATAGTATAGATAATATTCTTTTTGTTCAATTTTTTGAAGATGAAAAAGAAGAAATTATTGAATATTTAAAAGAATATATTAAAACTTCAAGACATAATATTTTGCTTTCAAAACATCGTCCTAGTAATACTTTAAAAGCAATAGTTGGAGAGGTTCCAAAAGATGCAGTAGCTATAGAAAATGGATTAAAATTTAAACTTAATTTTTATAATCAAAATATAGGTTATTTTGGTGATACTAAAAATGTAAGAATGTATGTAGAATCTATAGCAAAAGATAAAAAAATATTAAATTTATTTAGTTATACATGTGGGTTTAGTTTGTATGCAAAAAGAGGTGAAGCACACAAGATAATCAATATGGATATGTCTAAAAGTGCTATAGCTATCGGTATGCAAAATCATAGTATAAATGGATTTGATATGAAAAATATTTTGTTTTGGCCTCATAATATTTTAAAATCATTTTCCAAAATCAAAAAAAATGCTCCTTATGATTTGATTATTATTGACCCACCGACATATCAGACAAATTTTATTGCTAAAAATGATTATTTAAAAATTATAAAAAGATTAGATAGTTTTAGCAACGAAAATACTATAGTTATAGCTTGTCTTAATTCACCTGATTATGATAGTGAATTTTTAAAAAATTTAGTAGAACAAAATAGTAATTTTAAATTTAAAGAAATTATAAAAAATCCTATTGAATATCAAAATGGGAGTTTAAAAAGTTTGGTTTTTTATCTCCAATAAACCAAACCTTGTGTTGCATGGATAGGGATATCTTTTTGTGTGTCTTGGAAATATTCTTCTATCCAGCTTTTTATATAAATATCTTTATCAGCATTATCATTAAAACCAGTTTGTTTTTTAAGATCATTTCCATGAGCGAGAGTCATACCTATTGCATTACAATCATTTACTAAAAAGTCTATATGTGAAAATAAAAATGATGTATGTTCTTGATTCCATAAACTAAGTTTCCAAATCCATAATTTTGGTTTATTTCCTTTTCTTATATTTAATTGTTTTGAAATAGCACCAAAATATTTTGTCGCTGATTTATATTCATCTGTTGTATGAGATGCTGAACGGGGATTAAAATTGAATGATAAAAAATCAAACTGAACATTATAATTATTTAAATATTCAGCCATCACTTTTACTGAATCTTGATTGTCCCATCCATCACTTGGTTCGTGAAATATATCTTTTTCAGCAATACCCCATGTTTTGATTGTATATCCTAGTTTTACATTAGGAGCATATTTCATTCTTAAATAATCCATCATTTGAAATATTCCAGCAAATGAGTTGTCCGGATTTCTTTCTAATACTTCTGGAAATCTGCTTTCTATAAGTTTTGCTGGAATTGTTTTTGCATCATTGTTATGGTTTAATCTAACATCACTAGCCCAATAAGCAGGAGCATCTCCAGCTATTATATATAGTACAGTTCCATCAACTTTTCCTAATAGTTGCATTTGGTCTTTGAAATATTCAAGCCATCTATATATTTTATCACTTTTATTTATATCTTTTATATATCTATATCTTGCACCTACTAAAGTTTGCCAGTTTTCATCAGAAATAACGATAGTATAATTTTTTGGGTTATCTTTTATTCTTTGTTTTGCATATTCAAAATCTGGACTAGCTGTGAATTTATGCCCATAATTAAATCCAGCAGGTTTCATACCTACACTATCCCAAAATTGTTCGCTATTTGCTTTTGCTGCAACTATTGTAAAATAATCTACTCCATAATCAGATACATTTCTATCCATATAATCTTTTGCTGTTTGTGTGTATGTTGCAGTTATAGTATTTTGAGATTGGTTGATATCCATTTTGATAGATCTATTGATTTCAGTTCCACTATATAGATTTATACCAGCAGGAGAATGTAGAGTAGGAAAATTATTTGTTAATACTAAAGGAGCATCTACATTTTGTAAATTTAATATTACTTGAGAATTACTATTTTTTATCTCCCAAGTTCCATTATATTCAGTACTACGAGGTTCGTTGTGATATTTTCCTAACATTAAAATAGACTTATATTTATATGTACCATCATCATTTAGTCTTAGTGCGATTTGCATATAATGAGCTTTTCCATACCAATAACCTACAAAAGTATTTGTATGATTTGCATCTGTTGTAATATTTTCTTCTAATATTTTCATGGCATTTTTATCTACCTCTTTTGGCCAATAAAAATCGTTAGGTAGTTTTTTAGATATATTATAGTCTTTATTTTGATAGTCTTCTGTATTCATCTCACATCCATATGTCATAAATATTAAAATAGCTACTAAAATATAATTTAAAATTGATAAATATTGTTTCATACGACAACCTTTTATAAAAAATATTTTTAAAATTCTAAAATAAAAAAGTTAATAAAATGTTATTATAGATTAAAAATAGAAAAATTTCTTTTTTGATTGAAGATAATCGTATATTTTGGTAAAATACTATTTTAAAAAAGGATTCCCCCATGAGTAGAGTAAAAAATAGAGTTTTAATCAAATTTTCTGGTGAAGCACTTGCAAATGAAGATGGTTTTGGAATTGACACAAAAGTTTTAAAATATCTTGCTGATGAGATCAAATCCCTAAAAGATGCTGGTTATGAAATAGCTATCGTAATAGGTGGTGGAAATTTTGTAAGAGGTGTTAGTGCTGCTAAAGATGGAATTATTAAAAGAACAAGTGGTGATTATATGGGAATGATGGCTACAGTGATTAATGCAGTAGCTATGCAAGAAGCATTAGAATATGATGGAATTTGTGCTAGAGTTCAATCTGCTATAAAAATGGAGCAAATTGCTGAGAGTTTTATAGTAAGAAAAGCAATAAGACATCTTGAAAAAGGTAGAATTGTAATATTTGCAGCAGGAACTGGAAATCCATTTTTTACTACAGATACAGCAGGAGTTCTTAGAGCTAGTGAAATTAGAGCAAATTATATTATAAAAGCTACGAAAGTAGATGGTGTTTATGATAAAGACCCAAAAAAATTTAATGATGCAAAATTATTAACAGAACTTAGTTATGATAGAGCATTAGAAGATAATATTAAAGTAATGGATGATACAGCAATTGCTTTAGCAAAAGATAATAAATTACCAATTATTGTGTGTGATATGTTTAAAAAAGGGAATCTTTTAAAAATATTACAAAATGATGCTGATGCAAAATATAGTATTGTAAAATAAGGAGAAATGATGAGAATTGAAAAAATTAATGCAAAAGCTCTAGAAAGAGTTGATTATGATAGATATTTACTTTCAGTAGTAGTAGCACAAAGAGTAGCAGAACTTGCAAAAGGTGCTAAACCATTAGTAGAAGTGAAAAAAAATACTCAACCTACTGAAATTGCGATTATGGAAATCGCTGAAGGTTTAATCCAAGTTAAAGAAGACTAATCTTGGATAACTTCTCTTCTTTTATAGAAAAAATCAAAAATATTAATACTTTAGATACAGCAAAAACTACACTTTTTGAAGTAACTTCTAATTTTGATACAAATAAAATCAATGAAGCTTTAGAATTCGCTATAGTT
>Ga0256843_1001049_pt1 | contig 22458 bp, 16 predicted proteins | sample AlvinellametaG_FD_191572 | JGI IMG/M metagenome (GOLD analysis project Ga0256843, IMG submission 191572) | Pompeii worm associated microbial communities from hydrothermal vent at the East Pacific Rise, Pacific Ocean - Alvinella | ecosystem: Host-associated > Annelida > Integument > Unclassified ... | reverse complement strand
AATTTCATACTATCTTTTTTATTAATGTTCTCTACGGTGTCAGAGTAGTAAAGTAGTCCTTTTTTGCTACATCTAATAGGTCTTCCTTCTTTTGTTCGATAAAGAAGTTCATTTACATAAAGTTCTCTTATATAGCTTATAAATGCCTTTAAATCGGTGTGATTTTTCTTTATTGTAAAAGTCACCTCTATTACTTTTTTTCCCCGTTTTTTTTCTGTGAAATTTACTTCAAGATTTGTAAATTTGTTTATATCTTTTTGTGCTTTTTGTAAAACTTCTCTTTTAAAGTTATTATATTTTTCTTTATGGCTTTTGGGAGCTTTTAAAATATATTGAAGTTCTTCAATATTAAAAGTTCTTATACCTATTTTGTCATATTCTTTAAGAAGTAAATATATTCGTTTAGAATAACTAGAATTCATAGGTAATAAATGCCTAAAATCAGCTAATACTCTAGTACCACTTAGTTCTATTAGATAAGGTTTCAAACGTTTGTCAAATCTACAAGTAATAATCCCTGTATGGCTATATTTAAAATATGAGAACCAATTTACAATTTCCCAATCTTTTTCATGTTCAGTTGGTAATTCTAATGGTTTACTGATTAATGATTTAACAGTACTTTTTAATTGTTTTGAATGCCATTTTCTATTGGTTTTAAGTTCTAATTCTTTAATTGTAAATTCATAATCTTTAAAATCTTCATCTTCTTTTTTAATTGCTGTTAAAAGTGTTAATATAATATCTATCTCAGCACGAGAAAGGGCATATCTAGCATTGACAATTACATGTGATTGTCTAGTATTATTTCTATTTGTTAAATTTGTATTCATTTTTATCCTATATATAAAAACATTACTAAAATTATATCATGTTATTATTTATTAAAAATAAAAATACTAGATTAATAGAATGACTAGCCTTTTACGGATAAAACCTAGCCTTTTACGGATAAAACCTAGCCTTTTACGGATAAAACCTAGCCTTTAGACCTCGCAAACGCCTAAATTGTGGGCAGGAGAAGACCCCTACAGCTCTTTACAGCTTTTTATATAAGATAACTGTTTTGAAAATTAACTTCAAAAAACAATATCCGTATATATTATTTCGACCATTAAAAGCTATATATTGAAAAACACCTAGCCTTTTACGGATAAAACCTAGCCTTTTACGGATAAAACCTAGCCTTTTACGGATAAAACCTAGCCTTTAGACCTCGCAAACGCCTAAATTGTGGGCAGGAGAAGACCCCTACAGCTCTTTACAGCTTTTTATATAAGGTAACTGCCCTAGGAAAATCTTCGCTATCGCTACGATATTTCTATTAACGGTCGCTTCGCTCTAAGAGCCTATTAGGAAAAAATTCTCCACTTCGTTACGAATTTATTTTTTATTTAATTGAGGTAAAAGTTCCTATCGTAACTTTTACTATCGCCTACGGCTCTCGGAGTTTTTTATTTTAATTCAAAAATAGACTTTTCTAAAAAAATAAAAATTTTTAAAAAACATTCATTTCTCTATTTGAACGTAAAAGCATTAATAGACCGATAGAGTTTTATTTAGCATTTATGGCAGAGGTAAACTTTTTCTTACTTGGCAACTTTTTAGCTCTGAAAACCGTTGATTGTTATCTCCTCTCTTTATAAACCGAGATTTGTTATTTAAACTCATCTGCTTTACTGCTGTTTAGCTTCGCTCTTTATGAAGAACTCTATTTGAACGTAAAAGCATTAATAGACCGATAGAGTTTTATTTAGCATTTATGGCAGAGGTAAACTTTTTCTTACTTGGCAACTTTTTAGCTCTGAAAACCGTTGATTGTTATCTCCTCTCTTTATAAACCGAGATTTGTTATTTAAACTCATCTGCTTTACTGCTGTTTAGCTTCGCTCTTTATGAAGAACTCTATTTGAACGTAAAAGCTCTCTTTTTATGAGTTATTTGATTAGTTGCAGTTAGAAGTAGTTTATAAATGGCTCTATTTCGCTCATATTTAGCCATATACGCCTTTTTATTGCTTTTCCCTTGCTCTGTACCTCTTACTCTCTTTTGAGCTTAATTAAGGGCTTTTTTGTGCTTTTATGATTTTTAGTGAATATTTGATTTAAGAGAGCAAAGATTTTTGAACAAAAAATAATCCGCAATCCTCTTCCATAATCTTTGATTTGGGAGAGTGAGGTTCACCAAAATGTTTCTAGAATATAAATAGATTATTGAAAATTTATCGTTTTTATATTATAATAATCCAAAAACGATAAAGGAAAAATATGTTTATTAATCGCCAAAAAGAGTTACAATTACTTGAAGAAGAGTATAGTTCCAATGATTTTAGATTTACCGTAATCTATGGACGACGACGGGTAGGTAAAACCACTCTTCTAAAAAAATATATATCCTCTTCTAAACCCTATATCTATTTTTTGGTAACACTTGAATCACTCCCTATAATATTGCAACGTTTTCAAAATTTAGTAGCAGATTTTTTAGAAGATACTTTTTTAAAAGAAGTAGAGTTAAAAAGTTTTGAACAAATTTTTTCTTATTTAACTAAACAGAATCTTTCTCAAAAAATAGTAATAGTGATTGATGAGTTTCAATATCTTGGAAAACTAGATAAGTCTATTCCCTCTCAATTTCAATATATTGTTGATGAACTATTAAAAAATAAAAATATTCATCTTGTTCTCTGTGGCTCTATTATCTCTATGATGTATGAACAGACACTCTCTTATAATTCTCCTCTTTATGGGCGACGAACTTCTAGTATTAAACTTGATGCCTTAAAATTTGAATACCTATCTTCTTTTTTTCCTACAAAAAATGAAATTGAACTTATTGAACTTTATGCAGTTTTATATGGTGTACCTAAATACTTAGAACTATTTAAAGAGAGTGATACTATTTTTAAAGCCATAGAAAGGAATATTTTAGATAAGAATGCTTTTCTCTATGAAGAACCTCGCTTTATTCTACAAAATGAAGTTAATGAGCCAATGACCTACTTTACTATTTTAGAAACCATTGCTAATGGAGAACACAAGTTAGGAAACATTGCAGGAAGACTCAATAAAAATGTTCAAAATATCACTTCCTTTATTAGTAAACTTATTGAACTAGAGATTATTTATAAAGATGTTCCAATAACGGAGAAACTTCCAAATAAGAGTAAAAAAGGGCTTTATTTTATAAAAGATAACTTTTTTAGATTTTGGTTTTCTTATGTTCTCCCCTATAAAAGTCAACTAGAGATAGGAAATACTAGCTATGCTATGGTTAAAATAAAAGAAAATTTTTTAGGTTTTGTGGCAAAAATATATGAAGATTTAGCAGTAGAATATACTCTAAAAAATTACCCTCTATTAAAGTCTGGTCGATGGTGGAACAAAAATGAAGAGATAGATGTAGTAGGAGTAGGAGAAAACTTTTTATTGGTAGGGGAGTGCAAATACTCAAATAAAAAAGTAGGTATTGATATACTTGAACAACTAGAAGCTAAAAGCAAAAAAATAGAATTAAATTTGCCTATAAAAAATTATCTTCTCTTTTCTAAAAGTGGATTTACCCAAGATTTATTAAAAATTGAAAAAGAGAGAAGTGATGTTATTTTGATAGAAAGATTTTTGTAAAGAACAAAATAGTGAAAAACTACCTCTTTTTAGGTGGTGGAGTTGTCAATCTTCATAACTTGGTTCAGCTCTTAGGGAGATTGCCGTCTCTTTAAGAGCAACTTCTTGTGATGGTAATATTTAGATAAATTATTGATTTCCCATTAGTTTTCTTTTTACCTCCTCTAAGTCAATTTCGTTTTGCTGAAAACAGATTAGATTCTCTCTATTTTCATGAAGTATTTCCCACAATTTCATACTATCTTTTTTATTAATGTTCTCTACGGTGTCAGAGTAGTAAAGTAGTCCTTTTTTGCTACATCTAATAGGTCTTCCTTCTTTTGTTCGATAAAGAAGTTCATTTACATAAAGTTCTCTTATATAGCTTATAAATGCCTTTAAATCGGTGTGATTTTTTCTTATAGTATAAGTTACTTCTATTACTTTTTTACCTCTTTTTCTTTCTGTGAAATTTACTTCAAGGTCTGTAAATTTATTAATATCTATCTGTGCTTTTTTTAAAACATCACTTTTGAATTTATTATATTTCTCTTGTTTACTTTTTGGTACTTTTAAAATCTCTTTTAGTTCTTCTATATCAAAAGTTCTTTTTCCTATTTTTGCATACTCTTTTAAAAGTAAATACATCCGTTTAGAATAACTGGAACGTATAGGAAGTATCATTCTTAAATCAGAAGTTACAAAACGCTCTTTTATTTCTACCAAATAAGGCTTTAGAGCTTTATCAAAACGGCAAGTAATAAGACTACCATCACACTCAAAATAAGAGAACCAATGAAATATTTTCCACTTTTTTTTAAATATATTAATTTCTATGGGTTTACTCATAAGACTTTTAACAGTATTTCTTAAATCTTTTGTAGTCATAGTTTTATTCATTTTTTTATTAAATTCTGAAAGAGTAAATTGATAATCTTTAAAATCTTTATCTTCCTTTTTAATGGCAGTAAGCAATGTTAAAATTATATTAATTTCACTAGGAGAAAGAGCATATTTTGCATTGACAATCAAATGAGATTGCCTAGAATAATTTCTATTTGTTAATTCATTTTTCATTATAAGACCTAAATATTTTTAATAGAGTATTATAGCATATTAAAAATTGTTATTTATTTAAAAAACTATTTAATTTTAATAGGGCATTAAATGGGGAAAATAGGGCATTAAATGGGGAAAATAGGGCATTAAATGGGGAAAATAGGGCATTTAACTCTCGCAAACGCCTAAATTGTGGGCAGGAGAAGACCCCTACAGCTCTTTACAGCTTTTTATATAAGGTAACTGCCCTAGGAAAATCTTCGCTATCGCTACGATATTTCTATTAACGGTCGCTTCGCTCTAGGAAAAAATTCTCCACTTCGTTACGAATTTATTTTTTATTTATAAGAGCCTATATTGAGGTAAAAGTTCCTAAGGTCACTTTTACTATCGCCTACGGCTCTCGGAGTTTTTTATTTTAATTCAAAAATAGACTTTTCTAAAAAATAGAAATTTTTAAAAAAGTTTGTTTCTTTATTTGAACGTATGAGTATAATAGACCGATAGAGTTTTATTTAGCATTTATGGCAGAGGTAAACTTTTTCTTACTTGGCAACTCTTTAGCTCTGAAAACCGTTGATTGTTATCTCCTCTCTTCATAAACCGAGATTTGTTATTTAAACTCATCTGCTTTACTGCTGTTTAGCTTCGCTCTTTATGAAGAACTCTATTTGAACGTAAAAGCTCTCTTTTTATGAATTATTTGATTAGTTGCAGTTAGAAGTAGTTTATAAATGGCTCTATTTCGCTCATATTTAGCCATATACGCCTTTTTGTTGCTTTTCCCTTGCTCTGATACCTCTTACTCTCTTTTGAGCTTAATTAAGGGCTTTTTTGTGCTTTTATGATTTTTAGTGAATATTTGATTTAAGAGAGCAAAGATTTTTGAAGAAGATTCTCTTCAATAAAACTAGATTCTAAGGTGTTTAAATATAAACTTTTTTATCATCAAAAAACCAGCAATAAACAGTGAAATATCTACATAGTCTAAACTTTGTAGTCTTTGATATGTTATACTCCTATAAATTACAAAAAAAACAAAAAAATAGTGATTTATGACAAAAAAAACAGACAAATTACTAAAATCCCAGTAAAAAATGGATAAATTTATGATTACTACCTTTCAAAATAGGCTTTTACCTGATAACTCTACCCTAATTGGTCTTTCATGGCTTATAGAGTGTTTTAAATTAAGTGTTCCTCTTAGAGTTTCTTGCTCTGTTAGTACCAAACGATTAACTTCACAACGAATTGATAAAGGAGAGTGGAGAGTATTTGATATACAGTTCAAAATAGAAGAGTCTGCTTATGCTAACTTGGAGTTTGCTATTAAGCATGAGAGTATAGATTTATTGGTTTTAAAAACTATTCTAAAGAGTTTTCCCAAAGAGGAGCTTATAAAAAATATTCAAACTAACCCTAAACGAATTGTAAATAAGAAGATATGGTTCTATTATGAGTTTTTATTAGATGAGAGGTTGCCACTAAATGATTTACCCACAAGTAGATATAATGACCTCTTAGATGTAAAAGAGTATTTTACAAGAGATAACCCTATTAAATCAAAACGACACAAAATCAATAATAATCTATTAGGAACTGCAAAATTTTCTCCTATTATCCAAAGAACCAAAAAGCTAGAGAGTTATATCTCTTCTAATTTTTCCATAGAAATTAGCAATATTATTAATAAAGTCTCAAAATCACTTCTTAGAAGAGCTGCTAGTTTTCTGTTATTAGCTGATTCTAAAGCCTCTTTTGAGATAGAGGGAGAGAGAGCTTCTAAAAACAGAATTGAAAATTGGGGCAAAATTATAAATCAAGCAGGTAATATACCACTCTCACTAAAAGAGATAGAGAGACTACATACTACGCTTATAGGCGATACACGGTTTATAAAAATTGGTCTAAGAGTAGATGAAGTCTTTTTAGGAGATAGAGATAGGGAAAACTATCCAATACCTGAATTTATTGGAGCAAAAAGCAAAGATTTAGAGATTTTAATAGAGGATTGGTTAGAGATTCATCAACAGCTAACCCAAGATAATATTGACCCTGTACTCCATGCCGTTATTATAGCTTTTGCTTTTGTCTATATTCATCCACTCCAAGATGGTAATGGACGAATCCATAGGTATCTGCTTCATCATATTTTAGCCGAGAGAGAGTTTTATCCTAAAGGGTTAATCTTTCCCTTATCAAGTGTGATTTTAGATGAGATAGAGCAGTATAGAGAGATTTTAGTAGCCCATACTATGCCTCTAATGTCTATGATTAAATGGGAAGCAACTTTAAAAGGGAATGTAAAGATACTAAATGAGACTTCCGATTTATATCGTTTTTTTGACATTACCAAGAGTTGTGAGTTTATCTATGAGGCTGTAGAAAAAACAATAAAAGAGACTCTACCTAATGAGCTTCATTATCTTGATAGTTTTGATAGAGCCTGTTATGAGATTTATGAAATTGTAGCAATGCCTAATGATATGATAAAGACACTTATTACATTTATCTTACAAAATGGTGGCAAACTCTCAAAGAGAAAAAGAGAGAAGTATTTTTTAGAGCTTACCCAAGAGGAGGTATTAGAAATTGAGGGGATTGTGGGAGAATTTTTTTAATCTTTTTTCCTATACTCACTAAAAGTTTTATTTCTCTAAAACTTCAAGCTTCCCTAAAAGCTGGTTATATTTAGAGGTTACCTCCTCTAGCTCCTTTATCTTTTTATCAAATCTAATCTGTTGCTCTTTTTTCTCTTCTTGATATTTTTTTAAATCCTCTTTATATCTCTCAAGAGTATGTGTAGCTTTAAAAAGCTCTTTATCTTTGGTGTCTAACTCTTTTTGTAAATCTTTATTAGAAGTTTTAAACTCTATTTCTTTACTCTCCAACTGCTCTTTAACTTTGTCGATTTTAATAGTATATCTCTTTTCTATCTCTTGCTGTTCTAATAGATACTTCTTTTGCAAGGCTAATATCTCATCTCTTAATCTTTTATTCTCTTCCATTACACTAGATGTCTGCTTTGCAATAGAGGACATAGACTCTAACTCTTTATAGTTTTTTTCTAAGAGTTGTTGAGTAGATTTATTCTCTTCTGATAACTTTTTATTCTTCTCAATAAGAGTCTCTTTTTCTAATTCATACTTAATTGTTACCTCTTTTAACTCCTCATAGGCTTCTATTTTCATCTTTTCAACCTCTGATTCTATCTCTTCCTTTCTACGAGTTAAGGTCTGCTTCTCTTTCTCCATATAGACTTTATCTTGTTGAAGTGTTGAAAAATTATAATCAAGAGTGGTCAATATATATTTAAAAGCTTTTTGAATATTCTCTTTATTTTGCTGATTAAGATTTTGATAAGCATTCATATCTATCTCTAAATCAGTTTTAGATGCTAAATGTATCTGATAAATATTAATCATATCCTCTAAAAATTTTGGTTTCCCCTCAATACCACTATCTGATAAAACCTTTTCTACTTTCTCTTTTAACTCATCGTCTATATAAAAATTATACTGTGCCATAATGCTCTACCTTTTTAAAATTAAATTCATTAATAGATTATACTTAGATAAGTTTATTTATATATTAAATATATACAATATATGGTCTATATATAGTATATATTGTATATATAATACGTTTTAATAATATACTTTACGCTGTCAAGATTGCTTTTCAAAATAAGGAACAAACCTCTTAACCTTAGAAAAACTAGGATAAGCAATAATAGGTTCTTTTTCAGGAGTATCTTTCTCTTTAATATTTAGTTCAATTTTTTCTTTTTTTAAACTATGAGATGATTTAATATCTTTGAACTCTTTATTGAAGTGATACCGAAAAGTATCATATCCCATTTTCCAATTGAGTTTATCTTTTAATGCTCTGTGTAGTAGTGTAATCTTACGATAGCCTTTTTGTTCATAGTACTCTTTGATTAAATCTAATGAAGCGTAAAACTCAATTACAGCCTCTCCTACCTTCATTTTTTTCTTAGTCATAAAATAGACCTCTCTTTTTGGTGTAAACTTCTAAAAAAGTTAAAACCTTTTCGATAGTTTCAAATAGTTTTCGATAATTGCTATTTTAATAAAAAAACATAAAAAAGAGTGTAAAATAATATAAATAGAATAGAATCGTAAAGACCCAGAACTGCTAAAAAGGGCAGGATGGGATAAAGTGACACAAAAAATAAATTTTTGCATCGCTTTATAGTCCTGAAACTTATTCGCCATAAATGGCTCAACGAAAAGAGAAGAGTTTTTTAACAAAAAAAAGATAAAAAATGAAAAAAACCAATTTAAAAAACAGCTATATAAATACACGTTGCACCCTTGAAGAGTACAACACAATAAAAGAGAAAGCATCCAATACAGGCTTAACTTCAAGTGCCTATCTTAGAAATCTTGGTATGAACTATCCAATTAAATCGGTAGTTGACCAGAGAGCCTTATCAGAACTGGTTAAGTGCAAAGCAGACTTAGGAAGATTAGGAGGTCTGTTCAAACTCTGGTTAGATGGAGAGAATGGAAAATGGAATAATCTTGGAGATAGACGCTATGAGGATATTATCGATTTGGTAGATGATTTAATTGTCAAAGAGAATCAACTACTTAAAATTGCAGAGAAGCTCTTGGAGAGATAAGATGATTGTTAAACAGGTAGCTTCAAAAGGGAAAGGCTCTTTTGGTGGTTTAGCTAAATATATTCTTGATTCTAAAAACCAAGGAGAGAAGGTTAAAGATTATAAATTTACCAATTGCCCCTTTAAAAAGAGAGAGCAGAACATAGAGTATATTAAACAGATGCAAGAGTTAAATCAGATGGTTCAAAGTGATAAGAGTCTGCATCTTGTAGTCTCTTTCCAAGAAGAGGAGCATCCCTCTAAAGAGATTTTAGAAGAGATAGAGGATGAGTTGTTAAGAGCTGTAGGTATGGAAGAGCATCATAGGCTCTCTGTGACTCATAATAATACCAATAATTTTCATATTCACATTGCTGTTAATCGCCTCAATCCTAATAGTAATCTTCTCGTTGACCCTTGGAAGTCTAAGATGAAGCTACAACAAAAGGCTAGAGAGTTAGAGGAGAAGCACAAACTAAAAGAAGATAATCATCCTACACCATTTACAGGAGAAGAGAAGAAAAACCCTAAAAAATATAGAGAGCAAGAGATACATTCAGGAATGAAAAACCTTTTAACTTGGATTCAAGAGGAGGCTTTAGATGAGATAAAAGAGCTTATTAACAATCCTCAAACCAAACAGCAAGATTTACAAGAGCTTTTAGCCAAATACAACTTAGAGATTAAACCAAGAACCAATGGGTTGGTTATTGGAGATAAAAAGCGAAATCTCTTTGTTAAAGCGAGTGATATTAACAGAATACTATCTAAACAGAGCCTAGAGAAGCGATTTGGACCTTTTAAAGCCTATAAGACAAGTTCTAAGGTATCTAAGAGCTTTGGAAAGCCAAAATCGCTACTGTGGGAAGAGTATCAATCAGTTATAAAGCAGAGAAAATCTACAAAAACAATAGAGCTTGATTTAGAGAAAAAGAGTCGATTGGCTTTAAAAGAGAGTATAGGGCTTAAATACAAAGAGCAGTTAGAATCAATTCGCAAAAATGGAACTCTCTCCTCTTCTAGCAAATATCAAAAGCGACAGCTTATCTATGCTTATAAAAAAGAAGAACTCAAAGAGCTTACGCTTCGTTTTTCAAAAAAGAGAAAAGAGATTCATAAAAACAATAGAATCTTCTCCTACAAAGAGTTTCTACTTGAGAGAGCATTAGGTGGAGATGAATCGGCTCTTGAAGCTCTAAGAGGTACAAAAATGCTCTTTAAAGCCAATGAGAATATATTAAAACATCCACAAGGCAAAATAAATCATAAAATTTGGGAGAGTCTAAAGCTACAGATAACAAAAGAGGGAAAAGCTGTTTATGAGATTGAGGGTCATGGAAAAGTGATTGATACAGGCTCTTATCTAAAAGTAACTGTTGAAGATAGTGACAGAGCCATATTAACCTCTCTACAGATGGCAAAAGAGAAGTTTGGAGAGTGTTTAGATGTGCAAGGTAGCATAGAGTTTAAAAAGCGTCTAATGATGGTTAATGAGCGTTATAACCTTAAAATTGATTTTACAGATAGAAGTATGAGAAGAGTTCAGGAGCAGGAGCAACGAAAGGGGATGGGGTTGTGATTTTTGTTTATATCTCATATAATAATTTTCAATTGATTGAAAAGATTAGAGCATATTTTTTTCAATCAATTGAAAAGAAAATATTAAAAGGGACATCATTTTAGTTTTATAAAAACGCACATATTACACAGATAAAAGTCACACAATATGTGTTTTTTACTCTAAAATATCTAATATCCTCTTTAACGCATCCAACATTCCTTGTTTAAACTCTTCATCTTTTGCTGTCTTTTTATAAAGCTCTAACTCTCTTCTTCGCTCTTTTAGCATCACTTCATCAAATATCTTTTTATAGGCTAACTCTTTGGTATGGGTATCAGGATTATTTAAATATTTACTCTCGTAATCGTTATGTTGACTTATATTAGTTGCTAGAGTAATGAGTTTTGTTTTTTGTTCTTCAGGTGTGGCATCCCATCCATGAAACCATCTTTCATTAAAGCTTTTTATAATCATTTCTAACTCATCATAGTTATCCTCTTCTCCTCTAACACCTCTTGTATTTGGATTTTGTGGGTCAAGTTGGCTCTCTTGTTCATTAAGCTCAATTGAAAGAGAAAGTTTGACTCTCTCTAAACCATAAGTAGATAAATCAACCGAATCAAGTAGGGCATCAAGTTCATCCAACTCTCTATTTTTTACCTGTAGTTTTGGAATCAAAAATTTTAAAAACCAAAATAGACTCTCCCACTCTACACTCTCAAAAGGTAAGATAGAGGAGAGTTGACCATATATTTTTACAAACTGTTTTGCTTTGATTTTAAAATCGGCTTTTTGCTCATCTTCTAGTTCCAACTCTTGGTTAAATCTATAAGCCACATTATCAATAATAGGGCTTAGAGTTGTATACTCTGCCCTTGTAAAATAGAGTTCTGTAAACTTCTCAACCTCACTCCAAAAATAGACACCAACAGCCCCCATTTCGCTCTTTAAATCATGTAAAACATTAACATCTGTAGCACTGCTTAGGCTTGTAGCTGTATAGTAGGGTTCAAATGATTTCTGTATCTCTTCACTTTTATTAAAAAAATCCAATACAAATAAATCTTCTGTTTTTTTACCCAATTTTGGAGAAGAGCGATTAAGTCGTGAGAGGGCTTGAACTGCTAAAACATCTTGTAGCTTCTTATCTACATACATAGCTGTTAGTTTAGGTTGGTCAAATCCTGTTAAAAACTTATTTGCCACCACCAAAAGCCTATACTCATCACTGTCAAATTTTTCACTTATATCTTTTGAGGGAAATCCATTTAAATCACTCTCGCTATACTCAATTCCATCTATCTCTTTTTTGTCTGAAAATGCAATTAATATTTTAAAAGGCTCTCCTCTCTCTTTTAGCTTTCTATTTAGTGCTTGATAGTAGGTAATAGCAGAAACTATATCTTGGGTTACTACCATCCCTTTAGCTTTTCCTTTGAGCTTCTTTTGTTGATAGACATTGCTTATAAAGTGTTCTAACATTACACCACTCTTTGTATCAATGGTTTTTGGATTTTTCTCTACAAATGCTTTAAGCATCTTTTGGGCTTTAGCTGTCTTAAACGTAGGATTGTCAGCCACACTTTTTGCTATCTCATAATAACTTTTATAAGTGGTATAGTTTGCCAAGACATCCAAAATAAAACCCTCTTCTATCGCTTGTTTCATCGAATAGAGATGAAAAGGTTCAAATTTTCCATCTTCATTCTTTGTTCCAAATTTCTCTAGGGTTGAGCGTTTTGGGGTAGCTGTAAAGGCAAAATATGAAGCATTGTTTTTCATCTTTCTTTTTTTCATAAACTCTAAGATTTGAGTATATATCTCCTCTTTCTCATCTGTTTCCATTTTTCCCATAGCCAAATTCATACTAGCATGTGCTAAACCATCTTGTGAACTGTGGGCTTCATCCATAATAATGGCAAACTGTCTATTGCTCATATCTGCCATATCTTTGGCAATATGTGGAAATTTTTGAATTGTGGTAATAATAATCCGTTTTCCCTCTTCTAGGCTCTCCTTTAACTTTTTGGCTGATGAGACATGAGCCACTATATTTGCCTGTTCGTTAAAGGATTGGATATTATCTCGTATCTGTTTATCAAGTAATCTTCTATCAGTTACAACTATAACTGAATCAAAAAGAGGTTGATTCACATCTCTACCATTAGCTACCTCTATATTTTTAGGGTAACTCTCTATCAACCTATAAGCTAACCATGTTAAAGAGTTTGATTTTCCACTCCCTGCACTGTGTTGGATTAGATATGTTTTTCCTACGCCATTTTCCCAAACATCTTTTATCGCTTCTCTAACCACATCAAGTTGATGATAACGAGGAAAAAAGAGTGTCTGTTTAGACAGTTTCTCTCCCTCTTTCCCATCAAATCGTACAAAATGCTCTATCAGTTCAGCCAAAGACTCTTTTTGAAATATCTCTTTCCACATATAGGCTGTTTTATGTCCATTTGGATTAACAGGATTTCCTTTTCCCTCTCCATCTCCTTTATTAAATGGCAGAAAAAATGTTTTCTCTCTGTTTAGTCTTGTTGTCATATAGACCTCGTCAGTATCAAAAGTAAAATGAACCAAACACCTACCAAAGTTCAAAAGCGTCTCTTTTGGGTCTCGCTCCTTTTTGTACTGTCGCTGTCCGTCAACTCTTGCTGATTGATTTCTATTTTTTAGCTCCATAGTCATAAGTGGCAGACCATTAACAAACAGCACCATATCTATCTCTAATAGTGGATTAGCCTGTGAAAAGTGAACCTGTCGAGTTACACTAAACTCATTTTTTCTAAAATTATCTCTAACGCTCTTTGCACTAGAGCCATTTGGTTGAGGGTAAAAGAGAGTGAATTTTGCATTATTAACAGCCAATCCCTTTTTTAGCAGATAGAGCAGACCATATTTTTTAACAACTCGGTGCAATCGTTCAACAATAATTCGTCTGTAATTTGGTTCTCTCTCAAATTTTTTAAGTTCTTGGGCTTGTGTTGTTTCTAAAAAGTGCCAAAAGCGTTTAGTATCAATAGCAAACTCTTTATCAAAATCTCTATAATCCCCTAAATAAAATCTTTTGTTCCCTCCATAAGATTCTATTGGTTCGCTTACTACTCCAGACTTTAACTCCTCGATACTTGTACCTGTTAGTTCTTTCTCTATCGCCTCTTCAAAGGCTCTCTCATCTGTTTGGCTTTGCATCTCTTCCCTTTTTCCCTATTTTTTACTTTTTTAATTCTACTATTATTTTCTTTGATTAGTTAAAAAGTATTCTATTCCCTGAAATCATAATAATATTTGGATAGGTATCTAAATACCTAGCAGAAATATCACTAACCTTAATCTCTCCCTATCAACCATATCAACCATATCTAACTCTACTCATGTTAAAATTAGTTAAAAAAATCAAAGGAATCTCATAGTGAAATACCAATACCATGACTTACACTCATCACAATTTGAAGACCTTGTTATTGGTATCTGCGAAGAGATTTTTGGTATTGGTGTTCAAGGTTTTACAAGTGGTACAGATGGTGGACGAGATGCTAGATTTGATGGAGTTGCAGAGATATTTCCAAGCAAAAGAGAGCCTTGGAGAGGGATAACTATTATTCAAGCCAAGCATACATCAGGTATTAATAGAAGCTTTTCTGAACCAGATTTTTTTGGAAATAATAACGCTCAAATCAATAAAGAGATTTTAAAAGTTAAAAAGCTTTATAATTTTAAGGAGCTAGATAACTATATTCTATTTGCTAATAGAAAACTATCTGCTAATAAAAATGAAGAGATAGTTAATGAGATTTCAAAAGAGACAGGTTTAGCTAAGAGTAGTATACATTTAATGGGAATAGATGATATTGAACGCTATCTAAAAAGGTTTTCTCGTGCTGTAGAGTCTGCTAATCTAAATGTGCTTGATGAGTTGGCAGAGATTATTGAGATTTTTGCGAAAAATAGAGAGACTTATCCCTCTTTGGATGAACTTGATGGAGTCAAGGAGATAAAAAGAAAAAAGTTTTTGGAAAAAAATAAGACCAATAAATTAAGTGATGAGTATGCAAAAATAATCAAAAAACAGATGTTTAGAGATGGTCACTATGATGAGATTACAAGTTTTCTAAATCATCCCGATAATCAAAATCTTAAAAGACTTTATGAAGAGACTGTAGATGAGTTTAAGACAAAAATTGTTATACACAGAGATAGTTATGAGAGTTTTGAAAAAATCTTGGATTATATGTATGATAGATTGATTAGTCGAGACCCTGATTTGAGGAAAAACAAACGAATTACAAGAGTGTTTTTACACTATATGTATTATTACTGTGATATAGGATAGATTATGAGCTTACTACCAACTAAACATTCACATCCTGATAAAACTACTTTGGCTCTTGCTGTGATAATTATCAAAAGATTAAAAAAAGTAAGAATTGAACAGTATGATAAACTTTTGGAATTTTTGCAAAAGAAAAATAGTGATGCCAAGAGTCTATTTTTGTCTTCAATGAACTTTTTATATCTAATGGGGCTTATAAATTATCATAAAAAAACAGATAGTTTTGAGTATGTAGGATTATGATTTTAACTAAACTCTACTCCAATATGGATGACAAATTTGAACCAATAGTTTTTAAAAAGGGATTAAATATTGTATTGGGCGAAATCCAACTTCCTGAAAATATGAAAAAGGATACCCATAATTTAGGGAAAAGTACACTTGCTCTCTTGCTTGATTATTGTCTACTCAAAGGAAAATCACAAAACTTTTTTCTATTTAAACATTTTGATATCTTTAAAGAGTTTGTTTTTTTCTTGGAGCTTCAATATGACAATGGAAAATATTTAACCATTAAACGAGGTGTTGAAAATAATAGTAAAATATCGTTTATTAAGCACTCTGAAAAAGAGCGAAACTTTACTCATCTCTCTGATGATGAGTGGAATCACTCTAATTTAGCTTTTGACAAAGCAAAGCTAGAGTTAGACAGCATTCTAAACTTAGAAGTGATTAAACCATGGGATTATAGAAAGCCTGTGAGTTATGCTTTGCGTTCACAAGATGATTATGGAGATGTCTTTCAACTAAAGAAATTTGGTAAACATATTGATTGGAAACCTTATCTCTCTAAACTTTTAGGATTAAATTCTTCTTTGGTACAGTCTCAATATGAACTAAAAGAGGAGCTAGAAAAAGCAAAATCTGTTAAAAAACGATTAGAAAAAGAGTTAAATGGATTTACTGATAGTTTAGACAAACTCGAAGGGCTTATTCTTATAAAAGATGAAGAGATTCAAGAGATTAAACAACAGCTTGATGAGTTTGATTTTGAACTAGAAGATAGTTCGGTTAATAAATCTTTGGTTGAAGATATTGATACTCAACTTGCACAACTTAACAAAGATAGATATTATATCTCAACAGCAATAGAGAAACTGGAAATCTCTTTAAATAGAGATAAGATTATTTTTAATCCTAAAGAGGCAAAAGAGATTTTTGAAGAGGCAGGAGTTTTATTTGATGGACAAATCAAAAAAACTTATGATGAGTTGATTCAGTTTAACAAAGATATAACCAAAGAGAGACAGAGCTACCTAAAAGAGGAGCTAAATGAGTTACAAGCTGAATTAGAAAACATAAAAGAAGAGATTTCTATTTTAAATAAAAAGAGGTCAAAAGCTCTATTTTTTCTAAAAGATTCGGGAGCAATAGAGAAGTATAAAACATTATCTAATAAATTGATTGCATTAGAAGCCAAAATTTTAACATTAAAAAATCAAGAGAGTAAACTTCTTAAATATGAAGAGGCTAAAATAAAGTTAGAAAAACTTCAAGGAGAGATTGATAAAAATAGACTCTCTATTGCAAACAGTGTCAAAGAGTCTAAAAATAGAGAGAGTATCTATTCTCAAATAAAACTAAATTTTAATGCTATTATAAAAAGTGTTCTTGATAAAGAGGCTCTTATCTCTATTAGTCAAAATTCAGAGGGGAATTTAGACTTTAAAGCAGAGATATTAGATAGTAGAGGAAACAAAACAAGCAAAGTGATGGGAAAACCTATAAAAAGCTTCTCTGTATGGCTTTTGATTTGGCTGTAAATAGGGTCTATATAGATAAACCTTATACCCATTTTCTCTATCATGATGGTTTTTTAGAAAAGTTAGATAATCGAAAAAAAGAGAACTTTATAAGATTAATCAGAGAGACAATGCAGAGCGATTTTCAATATATCGGTACACTAATTGATTCTGAATTACCAAATCAAGATATTTCAATATTTAAAGAAGATGAGATTATATTAACACTTCATGATGATGGGCAGAGTGGGCAACTGTTTAAGATGCCTACTTGGTAATCTAAACCCTAACCCTCCCCGTAACACACCCATCTATCAATGTCTCTTTTAACTCTTTGAGTCGCTCTATCTCTCTCTTTTTTAGATTAATAGCTTTATCTATTTTACTACTACTCTCTTGAATATATTTAATAATAGCGTTTTGTTCTTCTATGGGTGGAATAGCCATCTCCATATCGAGAAATCTATCAGAATATAGTCTCAATCTTGACGCATGAAGACCTGTAGAACGGCGATTGTATTCAGCGATATAGTTTGTGGTTCTCAATATGTACTCTAAATAGTTTGAGTTAAATGTTTTTGATTTAATCTGCCTATAGATGCCATAAGAGGAGCTTACTATCCCCTCTCTATCAGAAACACCCAAAGCTCCCATCCAAGCCCACATAATATTAATAACCAAATCATCTTTTTGACAAGTCTTTGAGCCTGTGTAGTTTTCTGACATAAACATAGTTACATTTTTCTCTGAACGAGGGGTAACACCTGTCATATGCGATACAGATAGTAGCTCCTCTTTGCCATCTTTTGAGCGTTCATCTACTTCAAAAAATAGATATTTCCCTCTTTTTATCTCCCAATGCTCAGGAACTCCCCCCAACCACTCAACCCCACTATCTTTCATAACCACAGAGCTATCAATACCTTTTGTAACAGCACTATTAATAACTATCTGTTGTCGCTCTTTTAAAAGCTTAATAAGCTCTTGTTTTTGGGTAATGGCTTTATTAATTTGTTCGGTTTTTTGGTCTAGGTAATTGGCTATTTTTATTTGTTCTTTTAGTGGAGGTACAAGAATATCACATTTACCAATATCATTATAATTGAGAGTTTGTCGTACTCCTGAACCTAATGTTTTCATAAAAGCAACATCAAATCTATGTAACAGAAAATTGAAATATAATTTGTTAATATCTGAATTAGTATCTAAAACAATATATCCTGAACTTACAACTACATCTAAATTTGATAAAGCTATTCTTAGGCTTTTAAGGTCATAATTTAAATTTAGTGGATTGATTAAAAAATCTCCTTTATTTACTACTTGATACGATTTTTTTGTTTCAAATGGTATTTTATCATCATCTTTTAAAACAACTTTTCCAAAACTAATTGAACCACAGTTTAATTTTATGTTATGTGTTTTTTTCTTTTCAAAAAATAGTTGCTTTATCTTTTTAACTTCCCAATATTCAGGAATCTCCCCTATCCACTCAACCCCACTATCTCTATATTTAGAATATCTACTCAAACTCTTCATCTAAAGCCCCAATATTTCAGCTATTAGCCCATCACTTAACCTTTCAAGCTCCACTATATCAGCCGTAACCTCTTCAATAGAACGCAGAGGTTTATGCTCATAAAAGTATCGGTTAAAACTTATCTCATAACCTATCTTGACACTATCAATATCTATCCAAGCCTCGGCAATATTGGGTTTTACCTCTTCTAAAAAGTAGCTATAAATATCTGATTTTAGAGGGATATTTTCACTATCTCTCAAATCACTTTCACTCTCATACTCGATATACTCATTGGCTCTGTCGCTCTGATAATATCCAAAATCTCCCAACTCCTCTTTTTTACAACCCAAGTGATTTAAAAGAGTGGTTAACTTATCTTTTGAGAGCTTATGCACCTTTTTAATAACCTTTTTCGCCCCTTGGTCATACCAACTTATAGCATTTAAAATCTGCTTTTTCTCACTAGCAGAGAGTTTGATTTTATGCTCTTTTAGGGTGCTATCGACCTTTGATTTAAAGAGATTAAAATCATTAAACTCCTCTGTGCCTATTAGCTCTTGGAGTTTAAGGGCTGTGTTATAGAGTTTTTGATGTTTTTCCCAAATCTTTTTGGAGGTTAGAGTGTTTTTCTGTTTAGTTTTTAGGTTTAACTCTTGCTCTTCGCACCATTTCAAGATTGGCTCTTTATGGTTTGCTATCTCTTCCCAAAACTCCCCCTCAAACTCACTATATGCCCATCTCATTGGCTCATAAAGGCTCTTATCATACTTTAGCTCCTCTATTTTCTCAGTTGAGAGCTTGGATTTTAGCCGTTTTGGACGTTGGATATTGACCTTGTAGTAACCAAAATCGCTATTATCAAAAATCTTACTTGCTAGTTTTTGGCTCTTGTCTTTCTTCTGCTTGGTTAGGTTCTCATAAACATTTATTATCTCTTGGATATGTTCAGGGGCAAACTCACAATTTTTATCGCCTAGATTTTTTCTAAGTTTTCGGTAGAGTTCACTCGCATCAATTAGTTGAACTTTGCCTTGTCGTTTGGTGGATTTGTGGTTGCTCAAAATCCAAATATAGGTGGTAATCCCTGTATTGTAAAAGAGGTTGTTTGGTAGTTGGATAATCGCTTCAAGCATATCATTTTCGATAATATAGCGTCTAATATTGCTCTCGCCCCCACCTGCATCTCCTGTAAATAGACTACTTCCATTATGCACCGAAGCGATACGGCTACCGATTGGGCTATCGCTAAGAGATTTCATTTTGCTAACCATCTCCATTAAAAAGAGTAACTGCCCATCAGAGCTACGAGGCACAGCGTCCATTTGAGAGACTTCGCCCCAATAGTCAGCCAAATTGACTATAAAACGGGGGTCTATAACATCTTTGCCATCTTTGATATATCGCTGTTCACTCGCCCATGATTTACCATAAGGAGGGTTCGAGAGCATAAAGTGAAAAGTCGTCCCTGCAAACTCATCTGTAGAGAGGGTTGAGCCATTTTTGATATTTTCAGGGTTCTCCCCCTTTATCATCATATCCGATTTACAAATAGCGTAAGTCTCATCATTTATCTCTTTTCCAAATAGATAAACCGAACTATCAGCACAAATCGCCCCCTCAGGGTCAACAATAAACTTTTGAGACTCGGTCAACATTCCACCACTCCCACAAGCAGGGTCATAGATGCTTATAACAGGAGGAAGTTTATCTTTAATAGGACAAAAGATAATATGGGTCATTAGCTCAATAACCTCTCGTGGGGTAAAATGCTCCCCTGCCTCTTCATTGTTCTCTTCATTAAACTTTCGTATTAACTCCTCAAAAACATACCCCATTCCCAAATTACTTAATGCAGGAAGCTTCTGCCCCTCGGGGTCTTCTCTTTCATGGTTGGTTAGATTAATATAAGCAGAGGTAAATTTTTCTAATACATCTAAAAGCACATCTTTAGATGCCATGTGGCTTATCTGCTCACGCAGTTTGAACTTTTGGATAATCTCTATCACATTGGGGCTAAATCCATTGAGATACTCGGCAAAATTGGCTTCTAATATCTGTGTGGAGTTTGAGGCTGTGGCATTGAGCTTTTTCAGCGTCCAAGGGCTAGTATTGAAAAAAACAAACCCTGTAATCTGCTTGATAGGCGTAGTATCTAGCTCGGTTAACTCCATCTCCTCTTTTTGAAAACGAACCTCTTCAAGTAGTTCATCTTTACTATTTTCAAGCAAGGCATCAAGCCGTCTTAGCACCACCATAGGCAAAATAACATCTCTATATTTTCCTCTTACATAAACATCTCGCAGACAATCATCTGCAATGCTCCATATAAACGATACTAACCTGTTGTGTGACTCTTGATTCATATTTTATTCTCTTTTACTATTTTTATTGGTGCTATTTTAGCGTACTATTTACTCTTTTAAGTGGCAAGATGATTTTAATAGAACTATTTTTCGTTATTTTATCTAATTTATAGAAAACGCACATAAAACACACATAAAATGTGATTTTTATGTGCTTAATGATAAAATCTACCATCTCAAGGAAAAAAGGTTTTATATGATTATAGTCGTTTCCCACACCAAAGGAGGAGTTGGAAAGTCTACTATCTCTTTTAATTTGGCTACAGCTCTAAGAGCCACTTATAATATTGAAGTGATTGATTTAGATTTTCAAAAAACAGTAACCTATATAAATGAGTATAGAGAAGAGCCACTCACTGTTAAGGGTTTTGATAGTGATGAAGCATTTAAAAACTATATTAGAGAAGATAGCGACCAGAGAGTAACAATTATTGATGTAGGTGGTTTTGATAGCTCTATGAATAGAATGGCTATGGTTGTAGCTGATTTAATCATTACACCTGTTTCAGATAGCAGTACAGAGCTATTAGGGATAATGAAGTTTGAGAAGATTTTAAAAGAGATGAGTGCCGTTTTTGAAGAGGAGATTGGCGTTCATGTTCTATTAAATCATATTAACCCTCAAAAGAAGAATTTGAATGATGTAAAAAAGTTTATAGAAAAAACTCCATTATTTACTCTTTTAAAAAGCAGTACGCCAACAAGAGCTTTATATGATAAAGCTCTTGGAAGAGGGTTTGGAGTTTTAGAGTATGAACCAAACTCTAAAGCAAGTGAAGAGATGCAAAAATTAGTTAATGAGATAGACGAGATAATAAAGGATAAGATTAATGGGTAATTCAAAACTAGATAGATTAGAAAAAATGAGCGAAGTGGTAGAGAGAGCAGATTTAAAAGCAGCAACAAAAAAAGCAGATAAATCAAATAAGAATTCGGCGAAAAAAAGAAAGCATATTATCATCCCTTTAGAGTGGGATGAAGCGATTAAAAACAACTATGGAGGAACAGCAACTTCTTATATTCTAACAGCATTAAAGAAGCAGTTAGAAAGAGATGGATATATTTAAAAATAGTAAAAACGCACATATAATACACATAATATGTTAAAAATATGTGTGTTATTTAGTTATTAGTCTGTTACTACCAATTAAATGTATCAATACAATGATAGCACATTAAATATTTAAATGTGTTACAATTAAATTAAATGTTAAATATACATCTCTACACACTAAAAGGGAAAATTACACACTAAAGTATTTTTTATATTCCCATAGTTTCGGTGTTTAAAATAGTTATTCATATACTTAGAACTACTCTTTTATAATTTATTTAAGAAAAAGAGCATCATTTTTAGAAAAAATCACAGCTTATTAACTAGCTATCCTTGATTAAAAATCTTTTAAAAAAATATCAATTTCCTTGTAGTTTTTTTATTGCTTCTTCTAAATCAGCTCTATTTTGCTGAAAACAGATTAGATTTTCTCTATTTTCATGAAGTGTTTCCCATAATTTCATACTATCTTTTTTATTAATGTTCTCTACGGTGTCAGAGTAGTAAAGTAGTCCTTTTTTGCTACATCTAATAGGTCTTCCTTCTTTTGTTCGATAAAGAAGTTCATTTACATAAAGTTCTC